>WNGB01007644.1_pt1 | contig 16302 bp, 9 predicted proteins | sample 5400681 | NCBI WGS metagenome assembly WNGB01 (sample SAMN13153367, study PRJNA577476) | soil metagenome | isolation source: 115 cm soil or saprolite under grassland replicate 2 | place: USA:California | collected 2016-06-15 | reverse complement strand
ATGCAGATCTATCCCGACAAACTGCCGGCCGTCATACTCGTCCACAGGGCCTCCCTCGTCGTGGTGGACGTGAACAGCCCAAGCGTTGCGCGAGGGTGACTGTCACGAGGAGCGGAGGCCCGCTCCTTCATCGCATCAGGCGCCACCGCACCGAGCATCGCCTGGGCGAGCGCGGTGTCAGCGAGACCGGTGGGTAATCCAGCACGCCACGACTCTATGCACGGGCGTCCCTGTACCGCTCGACAACTCGGATTCGGCAACGCTGCCTGCGAATACTCGTTGATCAGCCCGTTGAGGATTTTCCTTCGCTGGACCCGCGCCGCGCTGAGGTCGGTGACCGGCGCGGGTAGCTCCTCGGCGGTGGGCGGGCGCTGATCCCGGCTCTGGTGTGGCTGGTGGTCGTCGTCGTGGATGACATGTTCGCCGAGGACGGCCACCAGGTGCCGTGGGCCACAGATGAACAGGCGGTCGAGGCATTCGCAGCGGACTGTGCGAACCCATCGTTCGGCATTGGCGTTGGCCCGTGGTGCCTGCCGCGGCGCCTTGACTACCGGATTCCCTCCGCGGCGAGGACGGCGTCGAAGGCCGCGCTGAACGTCGCGTCGCGGTCGCGGATCGGATATCGGAACTGGGGTGCCCGCTCCCCAGCTCCATGACCAGATTCCGGCCTGCTGCGTCACCCAGCTCCGGTCGGGTGCGCCGAGTCGTCGGCCGCCTCACTCTCGCCGGCACGACGATCACCTTCGCCGCCGTCGCGGCATCCCCGGGCTGACGTGAACCGGCTCGGCCTTGCGCAACATGAAAGAAGACGTCGAAGTCGGTCCGTATTAGCTTCAGGACAGGAAGACGTCCCATCGGGCGCCCAATCACTTGATTCACCCCGTACCAATTGGAGCGCATGAATGATCGTTCGAAATCCAGCAGGGACCATTTCCAGGGTGCGCCTGATCGCGGTACTGATCGCGAGCCTCACAGTCGCCTTCCAGTCCGCGGCTTGTGGTGACCGGACCAAAGGCGGAGAACCGGGTCGGGCCACCGTCAAGCCCTCCAAGCCCTCAGATGTGAACCCGATCAGCGGTGTGGTCACCGTGACACCGTCAACAGGGCTGAAGAGCACCGGCGACAGCCCCGTCGCTATCACGGTGTCGGTCAGCGGTTTCCAGCCGAACATGGAGGTCTTCGCCGGGCAGTGTGCGCACATCAAAGGCCTGTTCATCTGCGAATCCAAACTTCGCCCACCAACCAAGCTCACGACCGATAAAGACGGCAATGGTTCGACGCAGCTGAGCGTGCGCCGCGTCTTCGACGGGTTCGTGGTCGCCGGCGAGCATTGGGGCCGAGTGGACTGCACCGTCGACCCATGCTATGTCGGAGTCGGTAACCACACCCAAGGCGCAGCATCGGATCGGATCTCTTTCGAGTCCGCCTAAAGGAGTAGCTGCCTACCGGTTGATGCCCTCCGAACTGGAAAGATCGAAGTTGCTGAGGCTTCTTTCACCCGGTTCGCGAGGGCACCGGCGCGGCGGCCGTGCCCACCTCCAAGTGGAAGTCGCGGTGGACCTTGCCGGTGGCGAACACCGGAATGTCATACGGTACCGGCGCCGGCAGCAGTAGCCGGGCTTCGCGCTCGGCGAACACCTGCGCCGGGGCGGGCCTCGATAGTGCCCTGGATACGCTGCCCCGGCTACCTGGGCGCACCACGCCTGGGCGCGGGCCTGCGCGTCGGCCAGGTCCAGGAACTGTTCCCCAGCCCAGAAGTTCGACCTACATAGTGGACAGTCCGCTCGACCGTGGGGTTTGTCCTTGGCCCGCCGCCCGCCAGGCCGGCACGTTCTTCTGCCACAGCCACAACAATGCCGACCGGCAGCAGGCGCTCGGCCAGTACGGCGCACTGATCATGGATCCGGGCAACCGGGCCGCCGCACCGGCCTACGACCAGGAGCTGGTGGTACAGCTGCAGGAGTGGCTGGTCCGCGACGGCTATACCTTCCCGGCCATGCCCATGGAGGGTGCTATGCCGAACTTCTTCACCATCAACGGCAAGGCATACCCGGCCACCGAAACCGTGCACCTGCGGGTCGGACAACGCCTCTTCGTCCGGTTCATCGGCGCCAGTAACGGCTTCATCCACCCTATGCACATCCACGGCGGTCCCTTCCAGATCCTGCAGACCGACGGGCAGCCTGTACCATCCGGCGGGCAGCTCGGCAAAGACACCATCAACGTCGCCCCCGGCGAGCGGTACGACGTGCTGTGGCAGGCACGCGAGCCAGGCAAGTGGATCCTGCACTGCCACATCAACCACCACGTCACCAACGACGGACGCGAACAGCACGGCGCCGGCGGACTGACCCTCATCCTTGACGCGACGCCCTAACCGGTGGGTTCGGTGGCGAGCCCGCGCCTCCTCACCGGCCGTGGCAGTCGTCGCGGCCTATGCTCGGCGAGGAGCACCGGGAAGCCGGAGGCGGCGATGACCTTCCGTAGGTACCGCTGGCAGTCACCGAGCATGCTGGTTACCGCCCTCGTGTGCCTCACCCTGGCCGGATGTACCGGGACCACCTCGCGTCGGCCTGCCCCGTCCGCATCCACCCCCGCCACCGAACGGCCATCGAACGTCCGCAGCCCGGACACTCGTGTGCTTCGTTGCCAAGGCAGCGTCGCCAGTGAGCTCGGACCGGATTGGCAGCTCGACGCGGTGATCGCCGGGCCGCTGACCATCCCTATTGCTCGCCGCCACGCCGCCCAGCTTCAACCCCCGCAGGGGCGGCGGGCCCTACGTGGTCAAGGCGCTCGTCATCATCGAGCCGGGCACGACCGTCACCCTCGCCATCGGCGACGAAGCGCTCAGCCACGCGAGCTTCAACCCGGGTCGCACCCCCCGACCGGCGGAATCTGGACGATTCAGGACGGCGTGCCGAGCGTCACGTTCGAGGCATGCACATACAAGAGAACCCAGTTCAGCGGCAGCATCCTGATCGACGCCCCCCGCTGCCTCCCTCTGCGGGTGCCCCAATCAGACGGACCCGCATGGCGAGTTGTCGTCAGCATGGGCGCCGGCAGGTGTCCCGGCGCGTCATCCTCCTGAGCCACAACCGCAACGCGCGGAGGCGGCCGTTGCCCGGGTGCGGGAGGATCGAGGCGTTGGTCGTCAGCGGCGAGCCAACGCCCGGTACCACAGGCCACCCCAGCCGGTCCGCAGGTCCGGCGCGAAGCCGCACGCCGACAGCGCCGCGCGTACTTGGGCCACGGTGTAGGTGCCCGGCTGCGCCAACCGGGGAAACCTGCGCGCCATCCGGGCCGGGACGACGAAGTCGGCCAGCAGCAGCCCGCCACCCGGCCGCAGCACGCGGTATGCCTCGGCGGTGGCCGCTCGCCAGTCACCGACGTGGTGCCAGACATGGACCGCCACGGCGAGATCGAACGCACCGTCCGGGTAGGCAGGTCGGTGGCGTCCACGCGCTCGACCCGCACCCGCTCGCCGAGGAAGGCGAGCCGCTGGCCCGCCCGGACCACCATGTCCGGGTCGTAGTCGGTCGCCGTGATCCCCCAGTGCGCAAACCGCCCGGCCAGTCCCTCGGTCTCACCGCCGGCGCCGCAACCGACCTGCAGCACCTCCGCCCGGTCCGGCAGATCCGCATCGGCCCACAGCCGCGGGACGACGACCCGCGAAGTGAACGCCGCCCAGGCCGGACTCGATAGCAACCACTTCTCCGGTCCCCGCATCTCCATCGCCGCGCCCTTTTCAACCCGGTCCTGCTCCTACCCCACGGGGGTATACAGTAGCCCCGCCCTCCCTCGCGGAGCCGCTCGACGAAGGTCGGGCGCGGGTTGATCAGGGTCACTGTCACGTCGTCGCGCTGCGTCAGGCGATTGGCCGCCATGACGCCGGCGTATCCGCCGCCGATCACGACCACATCGGTGTTCCCAGTCATGGTGTCTCCTTCGTTTCAAGGGAGTTCGGCCTCAAGACACCGCGTGGTCGATCGTTGTGACACGCGTGAGGCAGATCACTCCAAAGGCGTGGGCTCGGCGCGCAGAGTTGTCAATCAGACGCGCGGCCCGGGCCGGTGCGTCCCTGAAGTCGACAGCTCGTAGTCGTCGAACGGCAGGTCGAGAGAAGAGTGGCGCGGACCCCAGCAGCGCACGCGCGCGACATGCGGCAAGCAACAGACGACGGCCGGGGTGAGCCCGAATACGCGGATCTGCCGCGGTCGGTGCGCTTCGACGTCGATCAGGGCTTGTCCGCCGCTGACACTGTGGCCCGACCTTTGTTCAGCTGCCGCGGTCGGTCATCGCTGAAGTCGTCGCGCTGTCCGGCCGATCACCCTTCGGGTGACCGGGTTGGCCAGCCGGGCGGCGACCGCCAAGGTCGACGCCATGCCGACAACGTCAATACCGACCGGGCCGGTCGCGTTCTGCGCCGCCGTGTCAGGCCGGAGTGAGAACGACCCGCTTGCCAGTTGGGTGGACCGTCAGCAACGACCGACCCGGAGGCGGTCGCGCCATACCGCCACGGCGGATACCGCCGGCCCGCAGTTCGCGTTCTACGGCCGGATGTCCACCGAGGACTTCCAAGACCAGGCGTCATCGCAGGCCTGGCAGCGGCAGGCCGCCGGCGACCTGGTGACGGTCGCGATGCGCAAGCTGACCCTCGACCAGATGCGCGCCGGGTTGATCGGCGCCGGACTGCTCACCGAGACCGAAGCCGCGCAACTCGACGTCCTGCTCACCGACCCCGATCTCGTGCTCTACTGCGGCGGCTCGGTCTCCGGCTGGGGACAGCGCCCGGCCGGGTTGCGAACCAGCCGATTGACAGCGCCGAACCCCCGCGGGAGCGTGTGGGTATGTCCGAGGACCGGCTTGACCTGTCGTCCGACTCCGGTTTCATCGACGATCCGTACGCCACGCTCACCCGGCTGCGCGAGGAGGAGCCGGTCCGCCGGGTGCTCTACCACGAGGTACCGGCCTGGTTGGTGACCCGTTTCGCGGACGCCGAGACGGTCTACTCGGATCCGCGGTTCTCCGCGGACAAGGGGAACGCCACGGACGAGGTCCGCGCGGTGCCCTGGGTCAGCGCGTCCGACATGATCGGTCTGGGCCGGACCCTCGTGTTCCTCGATCCGCCTGCGCACACGCGGTTGCGCCGGTTGGTGGCCAAGGCGTTCACGCCGCGCCGGGTGCAGACGTTACGCCCCATGGTGCAGGGCATCGCGGACGAACTGCTCGACGCGGTCGTGCCCCGCGGCCGGATGGATGTCCTGCATGAGTACTCCACACCGCTGGCCGCCGTGACCATCATGATGCTGCTCGGCTCGCCGGTCGCGGACCGCGAGGAGTTCACCGCCTACGCGCACCTGTTCCTGTCCACCGATCCGGCCGACCAGGCGCGGCTGCCCGAGGCGATGGCCTGGATGGCCAGGTATATCGCCGACCTGGTCGCGGCCAAGGGCGAGGCACGGGCGGACGACCTGCTCAGCGAACTCATCGCGGTCCGCGACGAGGGCGGTGACCGGCTCAGCGAGGCTGAGCTGCAGGCGATGGCGTTCCTGTTGCTCATGGCCGGGTTCGAGACGACGGCGAGCTTCATTCCCAACGGCCTGCTAGCGCTCATCCAGCACCCGGACCAGATGGCGGCGCTGCGCGGGGATCCGTCGTTGATCCCGTCGGCGGTGGAGGAGATGCTGCGATACGACCCCACCGCCACCGCTTCGCTGCTGCGGTACGCCACCGAGGATCTGACCCTCGGCGGGGTGGAGATCAGCAAGAACGACGCGGTGGTCGTCTCGTGGGCCGGGGCCAACCATGATCCCCGCCGGTTCAGCCAGCCGGACGTGTTCGACGTCCGGCGCGGGGACGCCAACCACATCGCGTTCGCCCGCGGCATCCACTACTGCCTCGGAGCTCCACTGGCCAGACTGGAGAGTCAGATCGCCTTCGCGTCGCTGCTCGAACGCTGCGACGACATCCAACTCGCGATCCCAGCCAGCGAACTGTCCTACCGGATAACACCCAACATTCGCAGCCTGACCGGACTGCCGATCATGTACACCCCACGCTGACGCGAAGGGGAATCCGGACGCTCGTGGTCGAGGGCGGTTCCGGTCGAATGGCTATCTCGACCGACGCCCAGACTGACGTGTGGGGTGCCCAAAGCCGCCCGATCGTGGTTGAGCAGCGGCACGCACGCCCGTCGGGCAGGCTCATTGCTCATGTCGCTGCGCCTGCTCTACCTCGCGTTCCGCCGTACCACCGAATGGCTGGCTCTGCTCGCCGGGGGCCGGATCCGAGCCGGTCATGCAAGGCATCGACCGGGGTCAGGGTTGGGTCGCGCCGTGCCGCTGTGCGTCGGCGACCTTGTGCGCGGCGATTCCGTAAGCGAACGCCGCGAACGGCCGGCCCTGGTCACGAAAGCGCGGCAGTGCCCGCAGGATTCTGGTGCCAACGGCCGTCAGCTGGGACGGCAAAGGCAGCTGAGTGACTGGGAAGGCGCCCGCCGGATCTGTCCCGCCGGGGCGGCCAGAGTCGAATCTGCCGCACCGTTCGAAGGCCCACGCCTCCGGGTGGTCGAGATCCTGGGGCCCACGATTGCGCCTCGCGATCGAGCGCTCGTGGATCAGGCTCATTGCGCAGGTCGCGGCGGCCGGCTAACGGTGCGCAGCTCACCCGCTGACGCCGACGAGCTCGCGCAACTGACCTGATCTTGTCGTTGCCCACTCCTGCAACCGCACTTTCCGTAGCCAGCCCGCCACCTGCTGCTTTGCATCGAGGGCCGCTTCTACTACGTTGTCATGCGGAGACTGCGCAGCGTACTGAATGCCGTACACGCGCGGTTCATGGATCGGACCGTGCGCGCGGAACGTACTCGTCCTGGGGAAACGACGTGCCGCGTTTGGACTACTACCTCCTTGGCCCGCTGGAGGTGCTGCGGGATGGTGCACGGGTGCCGATCGGCGCCGCACGGCAGCGCACGCTGCTGGCGGCACTGCTGGTGCACGCCAACGAGGTTGTCGACACCGACCAGCTGATCGACTACCTGTGGGACGCACATCCCCCCGCGACCGCGCGCAACACGCTGCAGTCGCTCGTGCTCCGGCTGCGCCAGGTGCTCGAACCGGGGCACGACGGAAAGCGTGGCGACTGGCGGGTGGTCGAGGCGCGCCGACCAGGCTACATGATCGGCGCAACCGCCCAGACGCTGGATGTGTTGCGGTTCGGCGCACTCACGTCGCACGGTCGAGCAGCGCTCGCCGAGGGCCGGGCCGAGGCGGCGGCCAATGTGCTGCGCGAGGGATTGGAACTGTGGCGCGGACCGGCGCTTGCCGACGTTGGCGAGCGATTGCGCAGTGAGGTCGTTCCCCGGCTCAACGAGCAGCGGCTCAGCGCGCTGGAGGCGCGCGTGGACGCCGATCTGGCGCTCGGTCGCCATGCCGAGCTGGTTGGCGAGCTGCGTACCCTGGTTGCCGCGCACCCATTGCATGAGCGCGTCCACGGCCAACTGATGCGCGCGCTGCAGCGCTCTGGCCGTCGAGCCGAGGCGCTTGACGCCTACCGGACCATGCGGCAGGTCCTCGTCGCAGAGCTGGGCGTGGAGCCAGCGGCGGATCTCCAGCAGCTCCACCTGGAGCTGCTGGGCCGTGACCGGGCGATACCGGCCCTCCCGACCAACCACGTCGCCCCAGCCAACGACGCCGCCCCACCCGGGGGAAAGGCCAGGCCGCCGGCGCAGCTGCCGGCCGACGTACCAGGGTTCGTAGGCCGGGTCGATCAGCTGGCCCACCTAGCCGAGATCCTGGCGCGCAGCCGGAAGGCCGACCGCATCCCTGCACCGGTCATTGCGATCACCGGCGTTGCTGGCGTGGGCAAAACGGCGCTCGCGGTGCACTGGGCGCACCAGATGATCGGCGCCTTCCCGCACGGCCAGCTGTACCTCGACCTGCGGGGGTACTCGACGGACCCGCCACTGCGTCCGCTGGACGCGGTTGCCCAGCTCCTGCGCGCGCTGCACGTCGCGCCGGAACGGGTCCCGACCGACCTCGCCGAAGCCGCGGCCCTGTACCGCTCGTTGCTCGCCGGCTGGCGGGTACTCGTGGTGCTGGACAACGCGGCGAGCGGGGAACAGGTTCGTCCCTTGCTGCCGGGTGACCCGGGCAGCCTCGTCGTCGTCACCAGCCGCAACCGGCTCTCGACCCTGGTCGCCAGGAACGGCGCGTCCGTGCTGCCGCTGGGCGTCTTGACACCGGCGGAGTCCCGGCAGTTGATCGAGCAGATGCTCGGCCGGGATCGGGTGGCCCGCGAGCCAGTCGCCGCGGCCGATCTCGCGCGGCTCTGCGGCCACCTTCCGCTGGCGTTGCGCACCGCCGCCGCGCTGCTCATCGACCGTCCAATTAGGACGATTGCGGATCACGCCGCCGACCTCAACGGCCGTTCGAGCCTCGACGCGCTCGACGCGCTGGATGCCCACGAGGCTTTGGTGCGGCGTACCTTCGACCTGTCGTACCAGGCCCTGGAGACGCGCGCGCGCCGGCTGTTCCGCCTGCTCGGGATGGTACCCGGCCCGGACGTCACGCCACCGGCGGCGGCCGCGCTGCTCGGCGTGCGGGTCGGCGACGCCGCGGCCCTGCTCGACGATCTCGCTGGCGCGCACCTGGTCGAGGAGCATGCTGTCCAGCGGTTTCGATGCCACGACCTGGTACGGGCGTACGCCGCCGGCAAGGTCGCAAACGACGAGCCGGCGGTCGAGCGCGCCGCCGCGTTCGGACGGTTGATGCGCTGGTATCTGGCCGGCGTCGACGAGGCGGCCCGCCGGCTCTACCCGCAGTTCGAGCGGTTACCGGCCAGGGCGCGCCCGAACCCGCCGCCGGTCGGGTCGCCCGTCGAGGCGGCCGCCCTGTTTTCCGACCAGGAAGGTGCGCTGGCGTGGCTCGATGCCGAACGGTCGAACCTGGCGGCCGCGACCGTCCACTGCGCCCAGCACGGACCCCATCGCTACGCCTGGTGGCTGGCCGACGCATTGCGGGGATACTTTGACCTCCGCCGCGATGTGATCGGCTTTAGCACCATCGCCCGGGCCGGCCTCGATGCCGCGCGGGCGGCCGGCGACCAGTTGGCCATGGCGGCCGCGCACCGCGCAGTTGCCCACGTGCAGGTCTGCACCGCGAGGTTCACCGATGCGCTGGCGAGCCTGACCGCCGCGCTGTCCCGCTGCCGTCAGGCCGGCTGGCGGTCCGGCGAGGCCGCGACGCTCGCGTTGCTGGGCGTGGTGCACATCGAGCTCGGCAACCTCGAGCAGTCGACCGAGCATCTGCGGGCCGCCCTTGCGTTGCGCCGCATCGCGGCCGACCCAGCCATGGAAGGCAACTGCCACGACAACCTCGCGGAGGCGTACGTGCAGATGGGACTGCTGGGGCAGGCGGTCGAGCACTACAGTAAGGCACTTGAAGGGTATCGCCGTGCCGGCACCGACAGCGGCGAGGCGCATGCGCTGACCGGGCTGGCCTGGGTGTGCCAGCGTTTCGGGAACACCACCGATGCCGAGTGCCACCTGGCGAGCGCGCTCACGCTGTACCGCCGGGTCGGCAACCGGGTCGGAGTGGCGCTTGCGCTGCGCGGCCGCGCCGACCTGTACCACCAGACCGGCCGGCTCGACGAGGCCTTGGACATTGCGCGCGAGTCCTTGGACATCATCGCCAGGACCGGTGACCGGAGCGTCGAGGCGACCGTTCTGTGTACCCTCGGCGTCGCTGAACACGCCGTCGGGCAACACCTGGCCGCGGGACGCAGCTACCGGCGGGCCCTGGATCTCGCGCAGGCCGCGCACGCGCCGTACGTGACAGTCGAGGCGCTGCTCGGGCTCGGCACGCTCGCCGGTGAGATGGGGCGCCGAGCCGAGGCCGAGCAGTACCTGTCGCGGGCGGCGAGCATCGCGCACGAGCGCGGCTTCGGGGCGCTCAAGGCGCAGGCCGTCCGCCAGCGCCAGATCGCCGCGCTACTCGGCAAGTGACGGTCGGCGGCTCACCTCCCGGGCGCGCGGCCCATCTCCTGCACGTCGGCGCCCGGGACCTCGTAGATCCGGCTGTACTTGGGGCAGTCGCCGGAGCCGATGGTGTGCGTGTGCGACGCGATCTGGACCGTGCCGGCGTTGGCTGTGGGGAAGTCGAACTGCGCCTTCGCCCACGGCAGCTTGTTGCAGGTTTCCGGCTGGGTGCCGAAGTACTCGGTCCACGACACCGACCAGGGGTACAGCCAGCTCCAGCTCGTCGGCACCCGGATCTTGCCCACGTAACTGTCCACTCCGGTCGTCGTGTCCTGTACCCAGGCACCCCACCACTCGCCGAGCGCGTCCTCGCCGTAGGCCCAGACCCGCAACCGGTACGTCCGGCCGGTGACCCAGTTGAATGGGTCGATCCGGCAGGTGTACCCAGGGCTACCCTCGAGGAACGGGCCACAGTTCGCACCCTCGGCCCCGTTGGCACTCCATAGCGAGAACAACGCAATCTTCGTGTTGTTCGGGTACGAACCGACCTGCAGCCCGAGGTAGCCGCCGTCGCCGCCGACGAAATGCATCTGGTGCGCCCAGAAATAGTGGGTACCGGGGCTGTGCCCGATGATCGTCAACCGCTCGTCGAAGTTGTAGTAGCCGGTGCTGGTGGCCGGCCACGTCCAGTTCGAGTACGTACCGTTCGGGGCGACCGCCGCATGCGACGCTGTCGCCGGCACGAGCGCGGCAAGCGTCGCCAGTACGGCTGCTACGACGAGTGCGGGAACGTGACGTGGTCGCGGTCGCGGCGTGACCATCCGGCACCTCCTCCTGTCGATTCACCAGAGATTACGGTCGTAGTCGTAAACGAGCGTGCCTACTGTGTGCGCATACGCGGAGCCGTCACCGTAGCCGATTCCCACCTCGACCGCTGTCAGTCCACTCTGGACACTTCGCGCGCTGCCGAAGGAAAGTCCGGCGCGAGTGGCAGACACCGAGTCGGCCGGGCCACCGGGGAAGTTCGACACATCGTCGTTCGTGTGCTGCGAAATGATGTAGCCGGCTCGTACTGCAACCGTAGTACCGGACGAACCAAACGAAGCGCCAAGGTAGGAGTACACCTTGCCGGTACGGGTGATGACGAGGCCGGTGCTCACTCCTCCGCCGACGCCGGTGCTCTCCGTCTCGCCGAACGGCACTTGCGGGCCAGGGGTCAACGTCGGGGACTTTCGGGACTCGGTGTTCGACCGGATGCACACCGAGGGGCCTAGTCCGGTAAGGGCCGGCTTGCATTGAGCAGGTTGCTCCGAGGCGCCTCCCAGAGCCCAGTTCGGTCTTACGGGGGCCGGCGCCGGCAGCATTCCAATGATGTCCTTCAGATCGGCGTTCGCGTCCACGTCGATGACGCAGTAGTCCGGCCTTGGTCGGTCGATGCACGACTGCAGCGCGGGGAGCTGCGGGGGCTTTCTCGTCGCCGGCTTGTCCTTCGGATTCTCGCGCGTGAATGTCGGCCGGGTCGGCTGTGGGCCTGCCATTGCGCACTCTCGGGTAGCGCAGTATGACGGCGGGCCGTCGGTCTGGCTCTGGCGGGACTCGGCTGCGTTGGCCGAGCTTGAGGTGGCCATGCAGTCTTTTGCGTCATAGCACTGGCTGGTGCCGCCACTTGTGGTCCCGCTGCTGCCGCCGCCGTCGGCGATGACCATGTGGCCGTCCCATTCCGCGTAGCTGATGGGGTTGCCGGCGGCGAGGGCGTAGCGGTTGGCGGTTAGCGGGTCCCGGGACAGGGCGAGGTTGTCCAGGGCGCCGTGGAACAGATCCTGGTTCAGGAACCGGGACGTGTCCGGGCCGAACCGGCGCGCTCCCATGTCGTAGGTCTTGGATCCGGTGTCGAACCGCTTGGCGCTGTAGCGGAAGGGGTTGAACGGGGTGACGTTGTCTGTGTCGCCCTTGCTCAGGTCGGTATCGGTCTCACCGTAGGGGCGGTAACCGTAGCTTGCCTTGGTGTTGCCGGCGGGGTCGAGGAGCTGTGACGCCGAGCTGTGCGTGTCGTAGCCGTAGGTGTAGGTGGTCGGCGTCTGCGGGGTGCCGCCGCTGAACGGCGTGTTGATCATGGACAGCCGCCGGCCGGCGGGGTCGTAGCTGTAGTCCTTGATGGCCAGGGTGCCGGTGGAGTTGGTCTGGACCTCCCGGGTCTGCTGGGTGGTCAGGCCGAGGTAGCTGAAGGTGGTGGTGCGTGGGGTGGTGGGGAAGGCTGGGTGTGTCTCGGTCTGGCTGACGACGCGGTCGAGCGCGTCGTGGGTGTACTCGGCGCTGTCGGTCTTCGTACCGGCGGCGAAGGCGCGGTAGGTGCTGAGCCGGTCGAGGTAGTCGTAGCTGTAGTCGGCGAGCAGGTTGCCTGACGGCTGTAGGGGTGGCGCGCAGTCGGCGGAGGAGCCCGCGGCAGTGGTCACGCAGGCGAGCCGACCGACGTCGTCATACCAGTACTTGGCTGTGGCGCCGCCGCTGGTCAGCTGCTGGAGTTGGTTGCCGGTGTAGGTGTAGGTCTTCGTGGTGGTGCCGTTGGCCGCCTCGGTGAGGATGTTGCCGGAGCCGTCGAGTGTATAGGCGGTGGTCTTTCCGTGGCCGTCGTTGGTGTTGACGAGCCGGTCGCGCGGATCGTATGTGTAGGTCGCGGTGCACGTACCGGGGTAGCAGGGTGAGGTGTTGCTGCCGCCCGGCCGCAGGCTGTATGTGTCCTTGGTGCGGTTGCCGTTGACGAAGACTCCGGCCGGGTCGAGGTAGTCGACGGTGTGTGACTCGGTAACCGTGCCGGCGCCGTTGGTGGTGCGCAGCTGCTTGAGCAGGCCGTTGGCGAAGTAGTCCCAGGTTGTGGTCTGCTTGGTGTTCCAGGTGCCGGAGCCGTTGTTTTGTTCGATGCGCCGCAGGATCTGCCGGCCGACCGGGTCGAAGTTGTTGGTGATGCGCTGGTCGTCGCTGGCGCCGCTACTGGTGCCGAAGTCAAGCTGTGTGGTGATCCAGTTGGCTTGGTCGTAATCGGTGTGCTGCTTACGGCCGGCCTGCGTGACGGTGCCGCCGGGCGCGCTTTCCTTACCGTTCTGTTCGAGATCGGTGATGTTGCTGTTTGCCTCGTACGCGAAGGAGCTGAATGTCCAGGTGGTCTCGGTTTGCTTCTTGTGGTCGGTACGGGTAAGGCGGCCCAGGTCGTCGTAGGCGTTGGTGAGGTCGACGAAGGTCTCCGCCGGATTGGTCAGGCCGCTGCCGTCGCGGCTGGACAGCAGCTGGTTGTCGGCGTCGTAGGTGTACGTGACCTGCTGGCCCTTCTGGTCGGAGCGCTGGCGCAGCAGGCCGTCGGTGAAGTAAGTCCACTGGATCCGCTTGCTGGTATCCAGGCTGCCGCCGCGATCCTCCGGGGTGCGCAGCGTCTGCTGGCCGCGGGCGTTGTAGTCGAAATGCACCTTCGGGTTGGCCGGATCGTTGCTGGCCGCGATCCAGCCCGGGTCGAAGTACTCGACAGCAGTCTTCGCGCTGGCGGGCACGTCGGCCAGGATGGAATGGCTGTCCGGCAGCGTAGTGACGGTCATGTTGCCGTTGGCGTCGTACCCGCGATGGATGTAGTACGCCGTCGGGTACGTGCTGTCGGTGGGCAGGTCGACCCTCGTCAGCCGGTTGAGCGCGTCGTAGTTGAACTTGGTCACGTACTTGCTGAAGGTGGTCTTGTCCGGTGATGCATCGTACCCGCGGGGGCTGATGAGGCGGGTACGGTTGCTGTTCTCGTCGTACTCGACAACGGTAACGACGTTGCGTGGACTGGTGCCGGCCAGGAACCGCTGCTCGGTACGGGTGAGCCGGTCCAGCGCGTCATACTTGTAGGTAGTCGGGTTGCCGGCCGCGTCGGTGACGCTGGTGCGGTTACTGTTCGCGTCGTAGCCGAACGCGGTCCTGTGGTCGAGCGGATCGGAGACGCTCGTCCGCCGGTGGGCCAGGTCGTAGCCGTAGACGGTCGTGAACGGGGTCGTGTGCGAGGCGGGACACGTCACAGTCGCCAGTGCCGCCTTTGGCGCGGTTGTCGAGACGAGGTTGCCGGTGTTGTCGTAGCAGGAGTGTTCGACCAGGGCCTCGATGCTGGAATCGGGCTTCAGGTGGTTTCGGATCTGCCGGACGATCCGGTCAAGCGCGTCGTATGCGTAGTTGATCGTACGCGTGTTGTTCGGCGTACCGTCCTTCATGCCCAGGGGCAGCGTCACGGTGGTGAGCCGGCCGGCGACGTCGTAGGTGAAGCGGGTGCGTTCACCGGCGGGGTCGGCGGACTTGTCCGGGCCGGTGATGAGCGCGCGCCGGTCCATCGCGTCGTAGCTCACCGTGGTGGTGTCTCCAGCACCGGAATCTTGCGCGCCGAAGTGCGGCGCGATCACATTGACGGTGTTGTTGTTGGCGTCGTAGAAGATGTCGCTCCAGATCAGCTGGCCAAGCTCGCGGCTGGTCGACTTCGGGGTCGACTGCCGGCCCAAGCGGTTGAAGCTGTCGTAGCTGAAGTAGGTGCGGAAATGACGGGGGTCGCCACTGGTGAAACCGGCGTGGTTGGGATCTTGTACCCACAACAGCCGCCCACCGGCGTCGAACTCCATCTTGAGCGGATGCGTCGGTGCGGCCGGGTTGTCAGCGGCGTCGACCACCGTGGTGGGGAAGCCGTTGGGGTCATAGACGGTGAACCTGGTGACGTTGCCCTTGAAGTCGGCGCTGGTGGCCACCGTGCCGTTGGCGTTGTAGGTGTAGCGAGCCGGATTGGTCGGGTACAGCGGCTCGGTGACGGTGGTCATGTTGCCCGCGGTGTCGTAGCCGAACGTCCACTCGGTACCGCTGCCGGCGGCCACCTCGACCGGGTCCTGTTTGCTGGCCAGCTGGCTCAGGTGCGGGATCGTGCGGCCCACCTTCCAGCGCGCCGAGGTGTCGTTCGCGTCGGCCGGCAGGTTCTCGTAGGTCAGCACGGTGTGATGGTCGAGCTGGTCGTAGACGTCGGTGAGGTAGCCGTTGTCGTTGTAGGCGAACCGCTGGGTGCTCAGGTTCGGCTCGGTGACCTTGATGACCTTGAAGTCGCCGTTCCAGTCCAGCTTGGTCGGCTGGCCCAGCGGGTCGGTGATCAGGACCGGCTTGCCGTCGCTGTCGTAGTTGTACTTGGTGGTCCGCGCTGTCTCCGCGGTCGGGGTGGGCGCCGCGACGGTGGTGACCCGGCTGGAGATGTCATAGCCGAAAATGGTGGTGTTGTTGGCCCGGTCGGTGACGCTGGCCAGCTTCCACCGGTTCTGCGCGGTGCCGGGGCCGTTGTAGGCGAACCGGGTCAGGTTGCCCACCGGGTCGCGCACGCTGTAGATCAGGCTGGACTGGCTGTTCGGGTTGGTCGCCGGCCCGGAGCCGTCCGGGGTGGTGTAGGCGAAGACCCAGCTGCGGTCGGCCAGGGTGGTGCCGTCTGCGTTGCTGCCACCCTTCTCGGTGATCGACTGCAGGTTCCCGTCGTCGAAGTAGGCGAAGTCGATGGCGTGGCCCAGGTGGTCGGTGATCCGTGAGATCTTGCCGCGGATCTGCGGCTTGCGGGCGGTGGCCTTGGTGAAGTACGTGATGTCGAAGGCGCGGTTGAGTGCCGGGGTGGCACCCTGGCCGGCCGCGTCGGTCACCTTGGTGACGTGGAACTTCGGGCCGCCCGGATCGTCGCCGGGCTGCACCGGGGTCAGCGTGAACGAGATGGTGTTGCCGTTGCGGTCGGTGACGAACGTGGGGTAGCCCTCGGCGTTGAAGTAGAACGTGACCCGGTCCGGGCGGCTCAACGCCCAGTACCGCGGGTTGGTGGTGTCGGTGGTCAGCGAACGCAGGTACAGGTGCACCCCGGCCGGCTCGGTCCAGTAGGTGACGCCGTCGGCGGTGATCCCGTCGAAGCGGTGCAGCGTGCCGTCGCCGTCGACGAACGTGACGAACTTGTTGGACCGGCCGGCGATGGTGTCGGCGTTGTTGGGGTGGATGTCCAGCGGGTTGCCCAGCCGGGCCAGGCTGGAGATCGACAGCGAGAAGTTGGTGCCGACCGGCGACTCCGACTTCTGCTCCAGGCTGTTGTAGGTCAGCCGCACCACCGTGTCCAAGCCCCGGCCCGGGTTGGACAGCGGGGTCAGCGTCAGCATCGAGTTGCCGTTGGCCACGTTGACCACGTTGGTCATGCCGGCGCCGACCGGCGTGCTGACGTACCCGTAGTACTGTTCGATGCCGAGCTTGGTCGACAGCACCTTGTTGATGACGACCGGGTTGTCCAGCGGCTTGTTGCCCTTGCCCGCGAACGC
>WNGB01013243.1_pt1 | contig 16303 bp, 24 predicted proteins | sample 5400681 | NCBI WGS metagenome assembly WNGB01 (sample SAMN13153367, study PRJNA577476) | soil metagenome | isolation source: 115 cm soil or saprolite under grassland replicate 2 | place: USA:California | collected 2016-06-15 | reverse complement strand
ACCGACCCCGCTCACCTTCGTCTCGTCGGCTTGCTTGACCACGGCAGGTCCGCTGGATCGCGCCCGCGCTTCGCGACGATCGCCGACCGCTTCCTCTCCTCTCCATCAAGAGGTCCGCCGATCGACGCTCGGTGACAGCGGTTCGATTCCACGGTGTGGTTCGACGCTCGTGCCGCCGCCTGATCGAATTCTTGTACCCAACAGGCCTGGCGAGTGCGACCTCCTGCCCCCACGAGCGACGCGGCGATGATTCTGCGCCCGGCGCCCCCTACCGCTTCTTCGGGCGCAGCGAGATGTTGTGCATCGACGCGTGATTGCGGATGGCAGCCACGGTCCGGCCGGCATCGACGCGTGATTGCGGATGGCAGCCACGGTCCGGCCGAGCTCCTTGGCGATCTTCTCCGTCGACACGTTCACGTCCCGCGCCAGTCGCCTAAGGACCTGCCGTTCCGCCCCAGTCCATGGCTTCCCGTCGTTCTTCGGTGCCATGAAACCCCCTCCTCATAAGAGCGCCTCCCCCATCAGGCGTCTCTGGTCCGTACTCTACGCTTTCGTCATGACCGGGAGCTCCTTTCGAGAACTCACGCTGGACCCGACGATGATCCCGAACGCTGCCCGGTCCCCGTCCACCGCGCGGCGCACCAGGTCCTCGTCGCGCTCCTCGCTCGGCATCACGCCGGTCCCACCACCCCGAACTCGCTCACCTCCGCGCGATTGCCGTCGTCGGTGGGGACCACGCTGGTGATCCACAACAGGACGTACCGTCCGGTCGCCGGGCCGATCGGTTCGCGCATCTCCGTCGTTGCGGTGAAGGTTGGACGCGCATCGGCCGCCATTGCGGTCGGGTCGTCCCCTACGACCACGGTGAACCGATATCCCGGATAGGGGGTCTGGAGCCGGAAGCCGGTCACGGTCTGTGGGCTCCCCAGGTCGAACAGCATCCCCATACCGGGTTTGTTCAACGTTCCGTCGAAGTTCTCCGACTTCCATACGGTCAGGGGATCGTCGTCCGCCGCCAGCGGCATCCCGGAGTCGTTCTCGTGGCCGTCACCGTACGGATCCATCGCGGCGACCGTGTCGAATCGAAGCAGTCGCGTGGCGGGCGCCGGTCCCTCCTCGGACGGTCCGAACCGGATGCCCACCGGCCCGCCTAGCTGCAGCTTGCCGAGCCACAGCCCCGCTCCAAGCGCGCTCGCCGCGATCACCACGACGAGGAGCGGAACCGCGAACCACGTCCGGAACACCGAGAACCGGGGGGGCGGCGGCGCCGACGCGACGACCGCGGTCTCCTCGAGCCCCGACCGGCGCGCCGGCGCCGCCGCCCGCTCCGTGGCCACTCCCGCCACGTCGCGGAGCGCGGCTCCGAACTCGCCGGCGGTGGCGACACGGTCGTCGCCCACGGGCAGCCGACGGGTCGGTGCAGGTGGCACCGCTTCCATCGGAGCGGTCTTCGTGACTGCGGCAGGCCTCATGGCAGTGTCAAGAGACGTCCGCACGTTCTCTCCGGTCTGCGGGCGGTCGGCGGGATCCTTCTCCAGCATCGCCGCAACGAGCTCGTCCATTGCGATCGGAATCGCAGGGTCGACGGAGCGGACACGGGGCGCCGGCGTGTGCACGTGCGCGTACGAGAGTGCAGCAAGGTTTCCCTCGAACGGCGTTCGGCCGGTGAGCATCTCGAACAACACGCAGCCCAGCGAGTAGAGGTCCGCTCGACTGTCGACCGGGTCGCCTCGCGCCTGTTCGGGCGAGATGTACCGCGGCGTCCCACGCAGGGTGAGCGTTGCGGTGAGCGCCTCGGGAGACAGGAGCCTGGCAATACCCATGTCCGCGAGCTTCACGCGGCCGTCGCGCATGAACAGGACGTTCGCTGGCTTCATGTCCCGATGGATAACGCCGTGTCCGTGAGCGAATCCGAGCGCCGAGGCCAGCGCGGTGGCAATCTCCGCCGCTCGTTCCGGGGCGAGCCGACCCTCTCGGTCGAGCAACTCGCGGAGCGTGGGTCCCTCAACGAGCTCCATCGCGATGAATCCCTCGCCTCCGTCCACCCCCGTGTCGAACACGGTGACGACGTTCGGGTGGTGGAGCCGGGCGAGGATCTGCGCCTCTTGCTTGAACCGTGCGATCGAGCGGGGATCCCCATCCTCACGGAGCAGCTTGATCGCCACCGGTCGCTGAAGAAGGACGTCATCGCCGCGGCGGATCTCGGACATGAGACTCCGTCCGATCACGTCCCCGAGGCGGTAGCGCCCGCCGATGATTCGATCCGTCTCGATGGGGGATCATCCCCTTCATGCACGCAGGGGATACCGAACCACGAGGAAGTGTAGCCGAGCCGTTGGGACGGTCCAGTAGGGAGACTCCGTGACGACGTTCGGGTGGTGGAGGCGGGCTAGGATCTGAGCTTCTTGCTCGAACCGGGCGACCGAGCGGGGATGGCTTTGTTGCATTGGCTGTCGAGGCGCCGCATCGGGGAGACTCGCGCCATGAGATCGCACCGGCACCCTCGCCCCTGTCCAGCCCCGCCCTCGGCCTTCGCTGGGTACCGGTTCCCGCCTGAGGTCATCACCCTGGCGGTCCGGTGGTACCTGCGTTTCGGCCTCTCATACCGGGACGTTGAGGAGCTCCTGGCCGAGCGCGGCATCGAGGTCGATCACGTCACCGTGTACCGTTGGGTCCAGCGGTTCGCTCCGGAGTTCGCGGAGGCGGCTCGTGCTCGACAGCACGTTATCGGAGATCGCTGGCACGTCGATGAGACCTACGTCAAGGTCGGAGGGACCTGGCGCTACCTGTTCCGGGCGATCGACCAGTTCGGCCAGGTCATCGACGTCTTCCTCTCGCCTCGCCATGACGCCAAGGCAGCCCGGCGCTTCTTCGAGCGGGCGATGGGCCGGACCCGGAGATCACCGGTGGAGGTCACGACCGACCGGTACCGGGTCTACCTCAGCGTGCTCGACGAGCTGCTGCCGGCGGCCCTCCATAACACGGAGGTCCATGCGAACAACCGGCTGGAGACCGACCACGGACGGCTGAAGGCTCGACTTCGACCCATGCGAGGGCTGAAGCGAGACCGTACCGCCAGGGTCGTCGCCGGGCACGCCTTCGTCCAGAACCTCCGCAGGGGCTTCTACGATCTCGGGACCGATGAGCGTCCTGGCTCCCGTCTGGCCAGCGCCTTCTCCGAACTGGCCAGCGTTATCTGATACTTGCCCGAGCGGATCGCTCCCTCACGCCCGGCCTTCCGCCAACGCAACAGTGCCGGACGGGGCGATCGGCAGCAGCTCGCAGATCGGCTCGACCCCGTAGCGGTCTTTGTGGTCGTCGATGTAGGCAGTCATCTGGTCGGTCGGCGGTCGAGCTCCGCCCCGAAGAAAGCCGCCGCGGACTTCAAGATCTCGTTGGCCCGGCGGAGCTCTCGGTTCTCACGTTCCAGAGCCTTCAGGCGCTCACGCTCCTCGGTGGTCAGCCCCGGCCGGCGGCCACCGTCGACCTCGGCCCTGCACACCCACTTGCGGAGCGTCTCCGATGAGACACCGAACTTCACAGCGATCGAGGTGATCGCTGCCCACTGCGAGGCGTGCTCGTCCTGGTGTTCGAACACCATCCGGACGGCCCGCTCACGGACCTCCTGCGGGTACCTGCTTCGTCGTGCCATGGCTCCAACCTCTCACGAGTTGGAGCCTCCAAGAAACCCGGGGCGGTTCAGCACGAAGCCTTTAGAAGATCGAGAGACGCATCGAGTCGATCGCTAAATCCTCTCAGTCCCGGGGCAAATGACGATCACGTCGTGGTTCGCAAACGAAGCTCAATCGAGAGTTGGAGCAGCGGGGAATCTCGAACCCCAAGCTCGCCCGCGAGCTTGGCAAGTCCCATCAGGCCGTCTACGCGTGGACGCGTGGGGACGGCTGGATCAGATGGGCGGCTCAACCTCTCCACGTAAGATGCCGACGTGTAGCCTCATGGCTCAAATGAACGATCACCCGCCGCCGCCCCCGCAAGAGCGCGAACCGGAACCCGAGTCGGTCGTCTACGTACGGGTGCTTCCCTGGCCCGAACCGGATTGGCAAACGCGGGTCGGCAGCATCGCCGGTCTGATGGCGCTGGTCACAGGGGCGGCACTCGCCGTCGCGCTCGGGACCTACCAGCTCGGGCTGGTCCTAAACCGGATGATCCAGGGACTTATGGGTGAGTAGCGGGGCCTAAGGCTGTAGCGTCCTTCATCCCCGGTGAAGGACGCCCTCGCGCTGGAGGTCGGTCCTGACCTTGCCATGCGACCCGGTTAGCGTGAGCGCCTCCTTGTGGATTTCCGCCATGACGCCCCAGAGCAGAGATGGCACCGACCGCGAGCGGACTGATCTTCCACACTAGGAAAAAGTCGATCTCGATGGCCGAGCAGTTGGTCGTTCTGCGAGTAGTCACCCACGATCACGATCAGCAGGTTAAGGTCGCTGAACGAGCAAGTCGCCCAGAAACCGCAGACTACCCGCGGAGTTCATGCTCGATGGTCACCCTCGGCGTATCGGCCAGGTGGGGGTCCCCCTTTAGTCCGAAAGGTTGCCCGGGGCACCCCTGCGTGGGCTCAGGCCAGTGACCCTCGGTGCCCTGCTACTCAGGCACCCGAGCCATCACCGCAAGAATCTTGCTCTGCGCCTCGTGCTCGTCGTCTTCTCGATCGAGTTCTTCCGTCGTCATCACAGATCCACCGGCCACGACGGCGAGGTAGCCGATCCCGCCTGAGCGGCAATCAAGTATGACAGTCGTTCGAGAGCATCCGTCGGCACGAAGGCTTCGCCACAGACCTCGCGCACCGCCCCCGTTAGGGCATCAATGAAGATCGGGGCTGTTTGGTTCCCGGTTGCTTCCCGCCCGACGATGGTCCGCGCCGAGAGCAATTCGCGTGCAAGCTCGTTCGCTCGCCGCGCTTCATCGGAGCTGACATCGAGATTGATGTGGACATCCATGGTTCGACCTCGACCCCGCCACGGGCTCCGGACTCACGAACATGCGTGACCGGCTCGACGCGCTGGGCGGCTCGCCGCAGGTGCGATCCTCCCCCGGGGCCGGCACCACGACCCGGGATCGATCCCGCTCGCGCCATGAGGGGATCGCGCCGCCGGGTCATGAGCCTCGAGCTGCTCGGAGGGCGTGCTCGTCGATCCGCCAGCGGCTTCTTCACAGGGTCGAGATCTAGGGTTTCCAAGTCTTTTCCACCCATGAGGTCGAGGGTTTTCCACAGGGGTTCCACAGACCCGTCCGAGGTCGAGGGTTTGAGTGCTCCCAATTAGGGATGGTTCTGTGAAGCCTTGATCGGGTACGGGTGACCGGGAGACCTGAATAGGGTGGGGTACCTTCTAGGAGTGCCCCAGAAGAGGCTGATCCTGGGCGACCGCTACGAGCTCGGGTCTGTACTCGGTCGCGGCGGGATGGCCCGTGTCCACAAGGGAAAGGACCGCCTGCTCGGCCGGCAGGTCGCGGTCAAGGTGCTCTCGCCGCCATACGACCGCGACCACGCGTTCATTGAACGATTCCGCCGGGAGGCCCGTGCGGCGGCCCGCTTGAACCACCCGGGCATCGTCGCTGTATACGACAGCAGGTTGGACGACGGGATCCACTACATCGTCACCGAGATCGTCGATGGCGAGACCCTCGGCGACATCCTCCGCCGGGAGACCGCGCTACCGCCGGAGCGCGCCGTCGAGATCTCCACGGAGGTGAGCCGCGCGCTCGCCGCCGCGCACGAGAGCGGCGTGGTGCATCGCGACGTGAAGCCGGGCAACGTGATGCTCACCCGCGACAACCGGGTAAAGGTCGTCGACTTCGGTATCGCGCGGGCGGCGGGCGCGGAGTCCATCACGCGGAGCGGCCTCGTCATCGGCAGCGCGCCATGCCTGTCGCCCGAGCAGGCGCGCGGCGAGCCGGGCGACGCGCGCTCGGACATCTACTCGCTGGGGTGCGTCCTGTACCAGATGCTCACCGGACGGGCCCCGTTCGTCGCCGACACGCCGGTCGCGACGCTCTACCTGCACGTCCACGAGCCCGTCACCCCGCCTTCGAGCATCCGGCCGGTCCCGCCGGCGCTCGAAGCCGTCGTCCTCCGCTGCCTGGAGAAGGACCCGTCGAATCGCTTCCAGTCGGCCTCCGAGTTCGAGGCCGCGCTGCCCCAGGCGGCGGCGGGCGACCCCACCGCGACGATGCAGCTCCCGCCGGCCCAGGCAGCGGCGGGGGACCCGACCGCGGACGATGCAGCTCCCGTCGGCCGATGCGGCGACCGCAACGGTCGGGCGCGTCGAGCCATCTCGCGCGCCTCGCCCCGGTCGTCCTCGAGACCGGAAGGTCTGGTGGTGGGTCGCGGGGCTCGCGGGGCTGACGCTGGCCTTCGGCACCATCATCTTCGCCCTCGCAGACGGGGGCGACCCTCGGGAGGCCCGTCGGGTGGCCCGGGAGACGCCGTCTCCCACACCCGAAGCACGGCTCACCGTCGAGGAGGCGTACCTCGCGCTCGTCGGGACGATCGACGCGGCCGAGGTGGCAGATCAGATCGAGGAGGGAAGCGCCGACGATCTGCGACAGCGGGCCGACGACATGTGGGAGGCCTACCAAGCCGGCGACGCCGAGGAGGTCGACAAGAAGCTCCAGGAGTTCAGCGACAAGCTCGGCGAGGCGGCGGACAAGGGTGAGGTCACGCTCGCCGCCTCCGGCAGGATCGACGATGCTTTCCAGGACCTCGTCCTCGCGATCGAGAGGCATCCGCCGGTGACCGTCGAGAAGGACAGCCACGAGGAAAACGGCGGCGCCCCCGGTCCTCCGCCCTGGGCCGGCGACGGCAAGGGCGGCGGTAACGCCCACGGGAACGACTGAGGCACCAACGTTAAGCCGGCGGTTCGGTCTCCTACTCCTGTTCCGGCTCCTCGGGGCGATCGCGCTCGTTCCGTCGTGAGCGCGCCGACCGCAGTTGAGCACGATGAGCAGCCCGATCGCGACCGCCGGCACGATTTAGGCCCTCGCCGGCGACAGGTCCGCGACCGAGTTGCTCCGCAAGGACGCAACACCGTCGCCGAGGGGAATCGATCGTCGGTTCGTGATGTCGGTCGCGTGCCATCGCGGGTGAAGGAAGGAAGACCACGCCGATGTCCACGGGATCGCCCGTACACGGAGATCGAATCCCAACTGCGGCCCCTGCGTGAGCTCCTCCACAGGCTCGCCGACGAATAGCTGGTCCCTTCGATGGATGCCGGCCTGACGGTGGCCGCCGTCCTGGCGCATCTGGGCCTCTGGGACTTCCGGAGAGTCGCAATGCTCGACCGTTGTGGGACGCGAAGGACGCGGCATATCGCTGGGAGAAGTCACCACGACTGGAGAGGGCATCTACTGGGTAGTGTCGACCGACGTCGCGAGGAGGATCTCGAGCGGGCTGACCTCCACGACTGGACGCTCTGCATCCAGCAAAGCGCGTCGGACGAGCGCCGCGGCTGCCTTTGGCAGCGCGAACGTTACGCGGTCCCCAGACTCGATGTCGATCCCGATAGCGATGGCGCGGGTGGCCCAGTCGACGACCTCGACGGACTGCACCTGGACAGCTCTCATCTCGGTGTCGTATGGGTCCGACTGGGCGTTCCCTTAGTGCCGGACAGCCGTTCGGCCCATAAGCCCACGCCGATCGAGGCAAGTGGCGGCTCGCGGCCGCGAGGACGAGGCGCTCGAGACGGCGCAGCCTCGGCTGCTTCGCCCGCCGTCTGAGCACCCAGACCTGATGGCGGAGCACCATCACCTCGAGCTAGGAGCTCCGGTTGGCGTCGCGGCCGGCCACGCACCGAAAGACCAGGCGCGCGACTGTAGGAGAACAGACCACAGCATCGGTCGGCGAGCCTACCGGGTCCGGTTTCTGAACCCCTCAGGTTCGATGAGGTGTTCCGTACCGAAGGCAATGACGTGATCCGTACGTGATGGAATCCGGTGTCTGGCACCCTTCAGCCTTCTACCTGGGGGCATTCTTTCGAGTACGGTCCAGTTGGGTGCACAGACAAGGGGGACGACGGCCCGTTCACGGTCAGCGGCATAGAGCTCCAAGATCAGGACGATCGATCGGCGACCTGCGACTCGTCGTACCGGCCATGGAGACACCGCACCCACGACCGCCTAGCGAACCGATCTCCGGGGAAAGCGGCCGTTCCCGTCTTCGTCGGGAGCAGACAAGCCCGGGTTACGGGCACCCCACGGTGACGTCCCCCGTGTCGGGCCGACATGTGTCCTTGCCGAGACCGCCATCGATCGAGTCGCCGGGCGCCCCGTCAAGTGCGTCGAGGACGTCGGGGCCATTTCCCCCTCGCAGCGCGTCGATGCCAGGACCGCCGGTGATCCGATCCTTGCCGTTGCCACCCATGATCGAATCGTTGCCCTCGTCGCCGTTCAGCACGTCTTTGCCGTTCTGGCCGAAGATCACGTCGTTCCCAGCGCGGCCGTTGATCGTGTCGCGTCCATTGCCTCCACAGATGATGTCGTCTCCGGGCGTGCCGTTCAGGGTATCGGACTGGTTGGTCCCCGTGATCGCGCCAGCGCGGGCGCAGAGGTCGGTCGCAACTCCCACCACCGTCGTCGTGGTCGCCGTGTTGTTCGCAGAGTTGGGATCCGTGGTCGCGGAGGACACCGTTGCCGTATTCCTTATCACGGTTCCGCTCGGCGTCCCCGCGTTGACCTTCACGACCAGCGTGAACGATGCGGAGCTCAATGGCGCCAGCGTCGCGATCGTGCAGGTCTGGGTTCCCGTTCCCCCGACTGCAAGCGGCGAACAGCTCCACCCCGCCGCAGGCGTGACCGAGACGAAGGTCGTGTTGACCGGGATCACGTCGCTCAGGGTGACCGACGTCGCGAGCTGGGGTCCGTCGTTTCGAACGGTGAGGGTGTACGTGATGTTGCCTCCCACCGCCACCGGGTCCGGTGAGTCAGATTTCAGAACGAGGAGGTTCGCTCCCGAGCTCACCGTCGTCGTGGCGCTTGCCGAGTTGTTTCCCGTGATTGCGTCATCCGTCGAGGCCACGCTCGCCGTGTTGGTGATGATCGTGCCGTTCGGCGTGGCGGCGGCCACGTTCAGGACCAAGGTGATCGTGCTCGTTCCGACGGGGACCGAGGGATTGGTGCAGGTCTGCGTGCCCGTTCCGCCTACGGGTAGCGGCGGACAGGTCCATCCGGCCCCAGGCGTGACGGACACGAACGTGGTACCCGGAGGCGTCGTGTCCGAAAGGGAGACGTTCGACGCGGCATCCGGCCCCGAGTTGGTGACACTGATCGTGTACGTGATGGTGGAGCCGGCGACCACGGGATCGGGCGAGTCGACCTTAGAGACTGAGAGGTCGGCCGTCGCTGCTACGGCCGGCATCGCCGTTGCCAACAGCACACCCACGAGGGTGAACGCCGAGCAGATCCAACGGAGTGACGCCTTCACGGTCGCACCGCCTCCTCGCGTGTCGTGGTCCCGCACCTTCCTCCTACACTATCGTTGTCGCCACGGCAACCTGCAATTGCCGTAGACCGGCCGCAATCAAGGTCCTGGGAGGTAGGACGGGGCCCGGGGCCGCGAAGGTCCGAGGATCGAGCGTCGGTCGAGTGAGAAGTCAGCTTGCTTCGCCACTTCGAGAAACCGACATCCTTCGATCCGGCCAGGTCCGCTCAAAGAAAAGCCTTGACCAGGCCTTTGGTGGTGGGCTGAAGGGCACAGAAACTCGGATTGGGCCCGTGACCAGGCAACTTGATAGGACCCCGCTGCATCGCATGCCGGGCCGTCCCTGGGGGGAATCTCCGCGTGAGATTCAGCCCGCGAGTCACCTGTTTTCTCAACATTCTCCGGACACACCGGACCCCATGGTTCATCTCCGGATGGTGGCGGGGGAATCACACCGGGGGTGGTCCGCAGGGGGAGTGGGCTTGTCAACAATTGCCCGGTCGGGCGAGGTGTCGCCGCTCTCCCCGGGCGTCGGGACGTCTCCTGAGCTCTTCCGCGGGTTCGGGGCAGGCCGAACGGCCCAAAGGAAACCTGCTGGTCATGCCGCGGATCGGAATGAATGCACCCCTCAGGGTCAATCGGGGGGAGGCGTTGCTGTCAGACCCGACCGGTATCCTCGGCTGAGAGACGTCCTGCTCATCGCGACCGAGCAGGCGCCTCGCGTTCACGACGTCAGGGGGCCATTGGACTGGAAGGACCGGCTGTCGGAAGGCATTGGCCACATTCGGGACACGGACACGGGGTTCGAGGCGTCGATCTCTATCCCGGTGGCCGACGATGGCTACTTCGGCCGACGATGGCTACTTCGGCCGCGAGTGCCCGGAGTGCGGCCGGCTCTTCAAGATGGAGGCCGCCGAGTACGAGGCGTTGCCCGATGAACTGGAGCTGATCTGCCCGTACTGCGGCGAGCGATCCGAGGTTTTTGTGCCCTACACGCCGTCCGTCGGATGGCGAGGTGACTACCAGCTCGCGCTTCGACCAGGCCGCGCCACTTTGTTCTTTCCACAAACTGGAGTTGTGGCCCGACTCACTGTAACCGCGTTGTTTCCCCTCCGATCTGGAGCAGCTAGTCTTCCGCGAGGTGGCGACCCGATCCATGCCGAGACGGTGGCGAACGTGCTGAAGCTGGTGCTGCTCGGGGCGGTCATCCTGTTCGCGGTGGCCATCGTGCAGGTCATCGTGTGGGCCCTGAAAGACAGGCGGCCATGGCCGCGGAAGCCGCATCTCGGACACTGGCGGAAGTGGGACGATGACGACGAAGACTGACTGCGGCTCCGGGTGCGGCGCTGTTGCATTGGTCGCCCAGGCTCCCGTCGGAGAGACTGGCGCGATGAGACCGCACCGATACCTTCGTCCCTGCCCAGCCCCGCGTTCCGCGTTCACGGGCTATCGGTTCCCGCCCGAGGTCATCACCCTGGCCGTCCGCTGGTACCTGCGGTTCGCCCTGTCCTACCGGGACGTGGAAGAACTCCTTTCGGAACGAGGCATCCAGGTCGACCACGTGAGCATCTACCGGTGGGTCCAGCGGTTCGCGCCGGAGTTCGCGCAGGCAGCCCGAGCCCGTCAGCACGTCATCGGGGATCGCTGGCACGTCGATGAGACCTACGTCAAAGGTCGGGGGGATCTGGCGCTACCTGTTCCGGGCCATCGACCAGTTCGGCCAGGTCATCGACGTCTTCCTCTCACCTCGCCGGGACGCCAAGGCAGCCCGGGGCTTCTTCGAACGAGCGATCGACCGGACCCGGATCTCACCAGTGCAGGTCACCACCGACCGGTATCGAGCGTACCCCCGGATCATCGATGACCTGCTCCCCGGGGCCTTCCATGACACGGAGGCCTACGCCAACAACCCCATCGAGACCGACCACGGACGCCTGAAGGCCCGGCTTCGACCCATGCGAGGACTGAAGCGAGACCATACCGCTAGGGTCATCGTCGCAGGCCATGCCTTCGTCCAGAACCTCCGTCGAGGTTTCTACGATCTCGGCACCGGCGTACTTCCTGCTGCCCGTCTTGCCGAAGCCTTCGACGAACTGGCCCTCGTGATCTGATACCGGCCCCAAGAGGATCGGTTCACCTCGGTCTGGCTTCGGCTAACGCAACAGTGCCCCGAATTCTCTTGGGCTCCGTTCGACCACTCTCGACTGACCCTGGAGCCCCCTGGTTAGGGCTGCCACGAAGCACCTCAGTGATGAGGTGAAGCGTGGCCTTATGGAGCGCAACATGCCGCAAAACCCCTCACAAATGAGGTATGATGCGGCCCATGCCGCGGACCTCGACCATCAGCCGCCTCGCCGCGATCGCCGAAGACCAGTGGGGCCTCGTGACCCGCCGCCAGGCTCAGCGGGCAGGCGTTCCGCACGCCACCCTGGAGCGCCTGACCGCTGAAGGGACGTTTCTGGAACGGGTGGCTCAAGGGGTCTACCACCTGACCGGCGCGCCCCTCGCTGATCACGTCGAGCTCCGGGCCGCTTGGCTCCAGCTGGCACCGGACGTTCCCGCCTGGGAGCGAACCGCCGACCAGGGAGTCGTGTCCCACCAGTCGGCAGCGGCGCTTTACGGTCTCGGCGACCTCCCCGCCGACCGGCACGAATTCACCCTGCCCACCCGAAAGCGATCGCGCCGGCCGGACGTCCGCCTGCATCGGCGCAAGCTGGGGGACCGCGAGTGGATCGAACTCCGCGGCCTGCCGGTCACTCGCCCTTCACGCATCGCCTCGGACCTTCTCTACGAGGATGAGGATCCTCAGGCGATCGCGCACCTGGTGGCCGATGGCATCCGCGGCGTGTACGAGGACCCGGGCACGTTCGCAGTTGCCCTTGCCCCTCACGCGGCGAAGTTCGGCCTGCGGCAGCGAGACGGCATAGCCCTCCTGCGATGGCTGCTCGAGCTCGTGGGCGACTCCAAGACATCAGGGTGGATGGAGCAAGCTAGGGCTCACGTCGATCGGGCGAGCACCAAGGAATACAGTCGATGAGCGAGCGGCGGCCCTACGAAACCCCTGCAGCCTTCCGCCACGCGCTCACCGACAAGCTCAGGGAGAAGGCGAAAAGTAGCAAGTGGACGCTGACACAGCTCCAGCGCCACATGGCCTACGACCGCTTGCTGGAGCGCCTCTATCTACGAGATGAAGGCTGGGTGGTCAAGGGTGCCACCGCCCTTCTGGCTCGTGAAATCGGGGTTCGCGGGACACGCGACATCGACGTATACCGGGAACAAGCCAGCGAGGTGGCAGAGTCGGACCTGCGCGAAGCAGCGTCCATGGACATCGGGGACTGGTTCCGCTTCGAGATGGGAACCGGCCAGCCCGTCGGAGACGAAGCCGCGGCGATTCGCCTTCCCGTGAGCGCATACGTCGGGGCTACCATCTGGGTGGAATTTCATGTCGACCTGGTTGGATCCGATCTAAGAATGACGGGGGAGCCGGAAGATGTGCCCCCGCTGGCCCGCGTGGTGATGCCCGAGGTCGAGCAGCACGGATACCGCGCCTACCCACTCGTGGACCACATCGCGGACAAAGTAGCTGCGACTTTCGAACGCCACGGCGACCGGGAGATTCCCTCAACGCGCTACCGCGATCTCGTGGATCTCGTCGCCATAGTCTCAGGCGCCTCGGTGCAAGCCCAACCACAGATGGCGGCGCTGGCGTCGGAGGCACTACGTCGCCGAATAACGCTGCCGGACCGGTTCGACGTGCCGGACCGGGAACTGTGGGAGCGCGGATACGCTGCCGAAGCGGGGCGATCTCTCCTCCCAGTCGCCCGCACGCTCGATAGGGCGCTTGCCTTCGTCCGACCTTGTCTCGATCCTCTTCTGGCCGGGACGGCCACGGGGCGCTGGGACCCCGAGCGCCGCGTCTGGACTCCCTGAACTGCGCCGAGCCTCGGAAACTTACCGCCAGTTACGATTCCTACCCTCTAGTACGTCGGACTCAGGTCGCATCCCCTCCGGTTGGCGGTAGGGGGCTTCACACTCGGGCACTTCAAGAAAGGCGATTCACACGGATCTGACTGGCGGCCAGCTCAGCCGAAGCCTGCAGGTCACAAGGGTGATCGGAGTTCTTGCCCCCACAGGTTCGGTGTCGCCTGACAATTTTCACGAAACAGGTGTCTCGCCTGGTGGGCCAGTCTGGATTCCCCATCGTGGCCGCGGAGGCGGAGCAGGTCGAGCGAACTCGAAGGAAGACCTGGTCACGCGCCCGATCTGAGGTTTTTGTGCCCTTCAACCCGGCGAACGCCGAAATGGGCGCTGGGAGGGGTAAGGGTCGACGTGTGATCTCCTTGCGGAAGTCTCCCCTGATGGACGGCCCTTCGCCCAGTGCAATATTTGCCCGGAAGCGTTCTCCTCACTCCCATTCGTGCCTGCGTTCAGTGAAAATGCCGCTCCGGCATCGCCCGCGCCTACCCCAAATGGGGGTTGGCACTAGGCCGTTCGGTGGATACGGTCCGAGGTAACCCATATAGGGGAGTGCGGCGGCCGGTCGCTGGGTGAGGACCCGGGGGATCGCACTGAATTTGTCGGTTTCCTTCCCTTGGTCTCGGATTCTCCCAGCGGCTCAACCGGTGAGATTGTGCCGCCCCACCTCAGGGAAGGGGGGTGATGACCGGACAGTCGCTACCCAGCCGCAGATCCTGCGTATCCAGGGTGGGGATAGGTTACCCACCCGAGAAAGGGGGAAGATCCATGCGTCGAGTATTGTTTCCGATCCTGGTGCTGGCCCTGGTGGGCCTGAGCCCGCAGATTGCCTCGGCTACATCCGGGGCGCACTTCTTTTTCGCGAATTCATCGGTCAACGACGATGGCGCCCTCGTCGTGAACTGGGATGAGGCAGGTCTGGGCCAGCAGCAGGTCAACTACACCCTGACCGCGGACGCCACCGCGATCTATGCGTGCATCAATGGCGGCGGGAACCACCCCAAGGCGGCCAACAAGGAGACGGTTGCAGGCCAGGTGTCCGCTGGAGCCACGTTCACGCCCGAGAACGGGCGGGTCCAGCCACCCCAGGCGAGCCTGACGGCGGGTCCGCTGTCGGCCGGCAGCTTCACCTGCCCGAGCGGGCAGAAGCTCGTCCTGGCGAAGGTCACGTACTCGAATATCGTGCTCACTGACACGACCAACAACGTCGTGGCCAACCCGCCCGACGTGTGCCGGTCGTTCTCTACCCTGTTCCCCTGCTAGGCAGCGGAGCTGAGAAGGAACGTTCCGGCGGAAGAGGGTGGGGCTCTATACCCCACCCTCTTCCTTGTCCTCCGGGTCAGCCCTCGACAGACACATCGACGGGCGCCCGGGGGGAATCGACCGTCCTTTGGCTGCACGATTCTCCCGATCCACGCTCCCTCGGCGCGTCGGATCGATCGTGCCGGATAGCATCGACCGAATGTGCATCTCTGCTACATCGACGAAGCGGGAAGCACCGGGGAGGACCTCGGCCCAGCACACAGCAGCCGGTGTTCGCGAGGGTCGGTCTGCTCGTGAGCGATGAGAAGTGGAAGACGACCGAGCGTGGTCGCGCGCGGGGGTCCCTGCGGGCCTTCGCGACCGTGGCCGCGTGGCTGGCGACCCAGGCGTTCCGCGCATCTCAGCGCTCGGTCTCAGATGGCGGCGAGTACGCGCAGGGCCGCCCTCCGCGCCCGGTAGCATCGCCGCATGGACGCAGAGGCCGCGGCACACAACTGGATCGATGGGTGGTCGCGGGGGTGGCCTACGAAGGACGCGGAGCTCATCGCATCGCTGTACACGGAGGACGCCGTCTACCGGTCGCACCCCTTCAAGGAGCCGCACGTCGGAAGCGCCGGCGCCCACGACTACGCGGCGCAGGCATTTCTGGAGGAGACGCTGGTGCGGTGCTGGTTCGGCGAGCCGGTAGCGATGGCCAACCGAGCGGCCGTGGAGTACTCGGCGATCTTGCGAACCATCGACGGCAAGGACAGGACGCTGGCGGGGACGACGATGCTGCGGTTTGCGCCAGATGGTCGGGTCGCCGAACACCGCGAGTACTGGGATGTGCAGGACGGAGCTTCCGAACCGCCCGAAGGCTGGGGTCGCTAACCGGATGCCGCCTGAGTCCTGTCGGGCGCCGCCGCATCAAGCGTGTCCGCCTCGTCATCGCCACTGACTGATCCCATGACGATGGCGAGCACTCCGAGCCCGTGTGGGGTAAAGAAATTCGATCGTGGCCGAGATCTGGAGCGGGTGGCTCGGATTGCTCGTCGTTCTCCACGGGCGAGCGCTGGATCTGATCATCATCTGATCCTGGACCCGACCGGTGGACACAACAAGAACAGAGGCGGGCGAAAGACCGATCGGAGGTTGCCGCCCTTACCCTCGCAGAGGATTCAGGCGGCGATCGCGGGCCCGTCGCGAGAGCGAATTCCGGCACGCGACGTAACCGGCGTTGCGGACTCATGGGGGAGAGCGCTCACCGTCGGGATGAGATGTCCGTCTGGTACCGACGGCGCGACACGGATAGGCTCACCGGGGACGGCGGGGCCGTCGCTGAGCGGCGGTTGCGGGACCGCCACGAGCTCCTCGGGGCCCTCGTCTTCCTCGGACGGCGCGCCCGGGGAGAGCAGGCCGTACGCCTGCAACCTGAGGAACTGAGTCCAGGTCGGTCCGATCCGGCGGGGCGCCGGGCCGAGGCCGTTCCTGCGAAGCACCGTGGCGATGGTCGTGGCCGAGACGTCGACGCCGAGCTTCAGGAGCTCGCCTCGGATCCTGAGGTAGCCCCACCTGGGGTTCTCCCGCCCCAGGCGAAGGATCAAGCTCTTGATCGAGGGATCGAGCGGAGGACGACCGGGCCGGCGGGACCGG
>WNGB01002194.1_pt2 | contig 16304 bp, 14 predicted proteins | sample 5400681 | NCBI WGS metagenome assembly WNGB01 (sample SAMN13153367, study PRJNA577476) | soil metagenome | isolation source: 115 cm soil or saprolite under grassland replicate 2 | place: USA:California | collected 2016-06-15 | reverse complement strand
GAGAAGTCGTCGAAGAAGTGCGCGCTCGCGGGGGAGGAGCGCTCGTGCAACTACCCATGGCCGTGCTCGTGAACGAGTTCAGCGCCAGCGCGGCGGAGCTCGTCGCCGGTTCGCTTCAGGACAATCGCCGCGCAACCGTCGTCGGAGCGCCGACCTTCGGCAAGGGCTCGGTTCAGACCATCCTCGAACTGCCAGGAGGTGCGGGCCTCAAACTAACGACGATGCGCTACTACACGCCGGGCGCTCACTCGATCCAGGCCCAAGGCATCCAGCCGGATATCGTCGTCGAATCGAACCGCCCCGCCGAGCCGATCCGCGTGACGCGCGAACAAGATCTCGAAGGGCATCTTCCTGCCGAAGGACAGCCCACGCAGCGCGGCGCAACGGTCTTTCGCAGGCCCACGCAAGCGACCAGCGACAAGGTGCGCGACCCCGAAGCAGGCCCGCGGACGGCGGCCGACGTTCCGGTGAACCCGGTAGGTGGCCGCGATTTCGCGCTGTCGATCGCCTATCAAGTCGTTCGCGGCGTTCTCGCGCCGAAGAAGGAGCAGCGCTGACACTAGCTCGCAGTTTCTCACTGCCAGATCGATCATCGGAGCAGCGCTGAGGCCACTCGAGCGGACCGAACAGGCACAACTTCGTTTCGAAAAAGCAGACTGGCACTGCCTCGCGGCTCTTCCGATCTTCCAACTAGCAGCAAGAATGGCACCGGCCTCGCCGGACGTTACGGGGCGAAAACCCTGCAATTGCCGATCGCGATCTGCTCCCGCCAAGACTGGCGAAGTAGTGCTATCCACGTTCCAATGCCGCGGCCCCGCCCGCAGCGAGGCCCGCGCGAACCGCGTCGAGAAGCGTGCGTGGCGCGTCGGCGACAGCATCACCGGCTGCGTACAGCCATGCGATTGCATCTCCCTGTGCGTCGCGCACCTGCCCCTTGTCATCGGTCCAGATCCCGACGCGTTCGATCCCGGCTCGTCCGCGCTCACCGGACCACGCAAAACGTTCGAAAAGTGCTCCGTGAGGGGAACCGCTCGGCGAGAGACGTTCGCCACCGATCGCGAGAACCGCGGGCGCAGCGAACGACAGAGCGAAGCCTGCGCCGCCGAACTCGGGTTCCCAAGCGATGCCGCCGCCGACGAGACCGCCCACCGCCAAAACCACCGCGTCGCCCTCGACGATGAGTTCGGTGTCGAGCTCGACACGAGGTCGACCGCGCAAGCCATCCGCACCGACCAGCCTCACCGAGCCGGATACGCGCTCCGCTCCGATCTTGGCGAGCAGCTTGTCACGCGCAAGCTCGAAACGCGCGCCGGCAATCCCACCCGGAGGTGACAAGGGTTCGCCCACCGGCTTTTCGAGCGCCGCCGACAGCCCACCCGCCACGTCGCTCTCCAGCCCGAGCCAGGGTCCCATGACGATCGCGCTCTTGTCGCGAAGGGCAACCGAGCTGCGGAGGCGATCCACGAGCCATCCCTTTCGCTCGGCTTCGTCGTGGCACTTGGCGAAATCGACATCGGGCAGCAACGCTTCGCTCGCTCGTCGCAGAACGTCGGACTCGATCGGCTCGAAACGAAGGCCGCGCGCGAAGGCCCAGGGATCGCTCATCCACGCTTTGGCCAACGCCGCTGCGTCCCAGCCGCGGCGCGCCACGCCAAGCACCGCGATCGTTCCCCGCGCCACGTGTGATAGATCGAGCACGGCGCGATCGCGCCCGCGGCTCGAGCGCAGCACCCCCGAGCTCGTGGCGACCCAGCAGCCCTCGTCGACGAGCTCCCAGATGCCTAGCTCCCCCAAAAACGAACGAACCTCGACGCGGGCATCGCCGAGCGACCGCGTCGCTCGATCGGCGCCGTCGAGCGCACCCGAGGCGAGAGCAGTCGCTCCCGGACGCTCGCTGACCACGGTGACCCGAGCGCCGGCCCGCCGCGCTGCGTACGCCGCCGCGGTGCCGCTCGCGCCCGCACCGATGACGACGACAGCTCGGCTCACTCGTCTTCCTCCAGCAAAGGTCCGAGCTCGGCGCGCACCGACGCGAGCGACAGCGCTTCTTGCTGCGCCTGGACCTGGCCGACGACGACCGCGCGGGTGCTCGCCTGCCGAGCGAGAAACCGGAGCGCCTGCCGGACGCCGTCGCGGGGAGCGAGCCCGCGCTCTTCGGCGACGATCTGTCCGCACCGCGCCGCGCATCGCATGCCGCCGCAAGCGCCAAGCCCGAGCCGGGTGCGCCTGGCCACGTCGTCCACGGTTCTGGCCATCTCGTGACGAATCACGTGACGAATCTCCGCCTCGATGACCGGCTCGCAGGGGCACACGACCGACGCCCAGAGCGGCTTTTCGGCCACGCACTCGGCGATGAGTTCGGCCCGCGCACCGTGGCGATAGACGAGCCTCGACGCCGCAATCGCATCGATGCCCATTCGTGCGCCGAGCGCGCCCTTGGCCACGACCTTTTCGCCTCCCGGCAGCCTCGTCGTGTGGGTGCGACAGGGAGCGACCGCAGCGCCGAGATACTGCACGACCTGGTTCGTCGCCTCTTCGGCGAAAATGCGATAGCTCGCGAGCTTGCCGCCGAGCATCGAGAAAAGCCCGCGTGCGCCATCCTTCGCGTGATCGATCACCCGATGATCACGCGACAACACGTCTTCGTTGGGACCGTAGTCGTAGAGCGTCGGTCTCACGCCGGCCGTGGTGCCGATCGCGCGAGCGCTCGCCACGCCCGGAAAGACCTGGGCAATCCCTTGCAGCAGGTAACGAACCTCTTCCGAAGTGGCGCGCACGTCGTCGGGGTCCCCATAGAAGTCATCGTCGGTGGTGCCGAGCAGCGAAACGTTTTCCCACGGCTCGATGAAAATCTGACGTCCGTCGATGGCGGTCGCCACGATGGCGAAGTTGGTCAGCCTCCGATCGAAGACGATATGAATCCCCTTGCCGGGCCTCACCCGCGTGGCGTGCGAAGAGATGCCTGCGAGCCGCGCCATGAGAGGTCCCCAGGCGCCGGTCGCGTTGACCACCGCCCGCGCGGTCACCACCGAGCTCTTGCCGGTCAGAAGGTCTCGAACGCGGACGCCGCGGACCGCGCCGTCCGATGGGACTCGCAACACCTGCTCGACGGTCGTGTGGGTGTGAATCTTCGCGCCGCGTTCGGCGGCATCGACCGCGTTGGCCACCGCAAGCCGATTTCCATCGATGCCCCATTCGTCGAAGGTGATGCCGCCGGTCAGCCCCGCCGCACTCGCTCCCCCACCTCCGAAGAGCCCTGGCTCGAGCCGGAACAAATCATCAGGCGAAAGGCGCGTATGCGGTTTTCCACGCTTGAGCGGCTGGTAGAAGTCGTACGCCTCGAAGAACGCGTCGACCAAGTTGATCGGTGTGCGCTCGGTACCCACCGGACCGATGGGCATCAGGAACGGAACGCGAAAGAGAAGATGCGGTGCGATCGCTTGGATGTATCCGGAGTCGAGGCACGAGGTGCGCGTGATGTTGGGGTCGTCCGTGAGGTAGCGCGGGCCTCCGTGGATCATGCCGCTCGAGTTGCCGCTCGCTCCGAAGGCGATGTCGTTACGCTCGAAGAGCGCTACCGAAAGACCCCGCAGCGTCGCGTCACGGGCGACGCCCGTTCCGTTGATTCCTCCCCCGATGACGGCGAGATGTACGTCGGCGGACCTCGGCGTGCTCACGTGATCGAGCCGGACGGCGGCGGATTGCGCCAGTTTCGTCGACTGGGAGGTTCGGTGCCGAGGCGGATCGCCCAGCTCAGCTTGATGAGGTTCTTCAGCACGTTGGGAACGCGCTTCAAAAGATTGATGGACGGGGGCCGCTTCTCGACCACGCGCACCGGAATCTCCTCGATGGGAACCTTCGCACGGTAGGCGCGGATGACGAACTCGCTGGCGAACACGTCGCGGTCGACGAGACAATCGGCGACGATGTCGATGAGAGCGTTTCTCCGGAAGGCTTTGAGCCCGTGCGTGTCGGTGCCCCGAAAACCGAGGCTCACCCGCAAGAGATTCGTATACACGAGACTCGCCGCGTGACGGGCCCAAGGTCGATCGTCTTCTGCGCCGGCGATGAGCTTCGATCCGATGACCATGTCCACTGCACCCTGGTCGAGAATGGCGATGGCGCGCGCGTGGAAATCGGTATCGCAGAGATCGATCTCATCGCAGATGACGAACTCGCCTCGGGTCTCGAGAATGCCTTTTTTCAGAGCCTTGCCGTAGTTCGGCTCGCCAATCGAAAGGAAGCGCACCTCCGGGTATTTGGCGGATAGCTCTTGAGCGATGAGGATCGTCCTGTCTTTAGAACCGTTCTCGGCCAGGATGACCTCGTAATTCCAAGCGAGGGGCGCGAGTCGCTCGCGCAAGTCGACGACCGAGGCATGCAAGATCCCCTCTTCATTGTAGACGGGGATGACAAAGGAGATGCGCGGCGTGGTCTCGTTCATCCGGTCGAGTTCTATCCTGGCGGCGGCGCTCTGAGTAACTGCTACGTATAGCTCACATCGCCCCAGTTGACGCCACTGCCGACATCGACTTCGAGCGGTACGTCGAGCTCGTGAACGGTCTCCATCGCATGCTTGACGCGCGCCATCGCCTCGGTGACCGAATCCTCCGGCACCTCGAAGACGAGCTCGTCGTGGACCGTCAGGACCATCCGGGCGCCGGGCACCACCGGCTTGGCCAGCCGAATCATGGCCAGCTTCAAGAGGTCGGCCGCCGTCCCCTGAATCGGGGTGTTTTGCGCCACGCGTTCGGCCGCCGCGCGCAGCATTCCATTGGACGAGCGGATGTTGGGCAAGAGCCTCTGGCGGCCGAACAGCGTGCGCACCGCCTCGCCGCGGCGAGCAGCGCCGAGGGTCTCCTCCATGAAAGCGCGGACGCGGCTGTATCGCTTGAAGTAGGCATCGATGAAGGTTGCCGCTTCTGCCCGCGAGATATCGAGCCGTTTCGCTAGGGCCACCTCACCCATCCCGTAGATGACACCGAAGTTGATGGTCTTGGATCGGCGCCGCATTTCGTCGGTGACTCCGGAAGCCGGAACGTTGAAGACCTCCATCGCCGTGCGGGTGTGCACGTCCTGGCCGGTACGGAACGCGTCGACGAGTACCGGATCCTCGGACAGGTGAGCCAGCACGCGCAGCTCGATCTGCGAGTAGTCGGCGCTCACGATGCGCATGCCCGGAGGCGCCGCGAAGGCGCGGCGGATCGACCGCCCGAGGTCGGTCCGCACCGGGATGTTCTGCAGGTTCGGGTTGTTCGACGAGATGCGACCGGTCGCCGCGACCGCCTGGCTCCATTCGGTGTGAATGCGCCCCGTTTCCCGGTGGACCAACCCGGGCAGCGCGTCGATGTAGGTCCCCTTGAGTTTGGAAAGCTGGCGATGCTCGAGCAAGATGCCGGGAAGCGGGTGCTGCTCGGCCAATTGTTCGAGCACGTCGGCGTCGGTGGAGCGGCCGGTTTTCGTCCGTTTGATGGGCTTGAGCCCGATCTTGTCGAAAAGGATGCCTTCCAGCTGGCGCGGCGAGCTGACGTTGAACGGCTCGCCCGCGATCTCGACCGCTCGCTTTTCGAGCCTCTCGATGTCGGCGTCGACCGTCTTGCGAAGCCGAGCGAGCTCGTCGAGATCGACGTACACTCCGATGCGCTCCATCTCGGCGAGCACCCGCGCGAGGGGCATCTCGATTGTTTCCATGACGTCGGAGAGCCCAAGGCGCTGGATCTGTGGCCGCAGGCGTTCGGCGAGACGCAGCACGACCTCGGCATTGCCACCGGCGTAGGCGGTCGCGAGCTCCACGTCGACTTCGTCGAACCCGAGCTGCGATCCGCGAATTTTCGACGTGACCTGATCGTAGGTCGAGAGATTGTCGTCGAGCTCGCGCTTGGCGAGCATGGGCATGTTGTGGGGTGCCTCGGGATCGAGCAGGTAGCTCGCGATCATCACGTCGAAGGTGGCGCCCGCGAGCTGCATTCCGTGGCGCCCGAGCACGACCTCGACGTATTTGAGATCGTGACCGACCTTTTTGACGCCGGGATCCGCGAGGAGAGGCGCCAGACCCTCTTTCACCTGCGCGAGCGTGAGCTGTTTGGGCGAGCCGATGTAGCGATGCGCGACTGGCACATAGCACCCCTCACCGATGTGCGTGGCGAGCGCGATCCCCACGAGCTCGGCGCGCATCGCTTCCGGCGAAGTCGTCTCGATCCCGACGGCCACGATGGGCGCTTCCCTCGCCCTGGCGACGAGGCTCGTGAGCACCTCGCTCGAGCCGATGGCCCGGCACTGCGCCGCCTCTTTCGACGGTGTCGGGCCCGGAACGGCTTCCATGGGGATACTGGCGATCATGCGGTTGAAACCGAGCTCGGTGTAAATCGCGCGTAGCCGCTCGAAATCGGCACCGCCGTATCGCAGATCGGCCAGGTTGAAAGTGATGGGCTCGTCATCGCGCAGGGTGACGAGCTTTTGCGAAAGGCGTGCCTGGTCTTCGTTTTCGACCAAGAGCTCGCGCAGTCGCTTCCTCTGAATCTCTTCGAGATGCTGGTAGACGCCGTCGACGGTCCCGAATTTCTGCAGCAGGTCGGCCGCCGTCTTCGGCCCCACCGACGGTACGCCGGGAATGTTGTCGGAGCTATCGCCGACCAGCGCGAGCAGGTCGCGCATCTTGGATGGCTGAACGCCGAACTTCTCTTCGACCTCGGTCGGACCGTAGGTCTTGTCGCGCATCGTGTCCCACATCGCCACGCGGTCCGACAAGAGCTGCATCAGATCTTTGTCGGCGCCGACGATGACGACGAAGAGACCAGCCTTGTCCGCGTGTCGCACGACGGTCGCGATGAGATCGTCGGCCTCGACACCATCGCGTTGGAAAATCGGGATGCGGTAGGCTTCGACGATCTCGCGCGAACGATCCATCTGGATCGTCAGGTCGGGCGGTCGTTCGGTGCGAGTCGCCTTGTAGCTCGCGTAGAGCTCGTGGCGAAATGTACGCTTTCGTGAATCCATGGCGACGGCCAGGTATGCGGGTTTGCGCTCGCCCACGAGCTTCTGGAGCATCGAAACGGTTCCATAAGTGGCGTGCGTCGGCTCTCCTTTGGTGTTCGAGAGCGGCGCGATCGCGTGGTAAGCGCGGAACACGTAGCTCGACAGATCCACGACGTAGAGCACGTCGGGCGAGGCCGGCGGAGGCAGCGCGGTTGCCATGGCCCGCCGGGTTTATCGGCCCAGCCGCTCCTCGTCAAAGGTCAGCCCCGTCGCCGAAACAACTTCGCAACGGAGCCCCTCGTTCGCGAGGGGTGCGGGACACGTTCGCACAACGAATTACAAGTCCGTGACAATTTGGCTAGGCGCCGATGATAGCTCGGGAATTCGTGCAAACCCCGCTCTGTGTTGTCTATTTCGCCGTTCTGTTGCTCCTCAGCTGCTACGGGCTCCACCGGTCGCATCTCGTCTACTTGTGCTTCAGGCACCGAAAGGCCCTCGAACGCAACAAGCGAACTGTGGCAGCTGCCGCCGGCGGCGATCTTCCGTTCGTCACGATCCAGCTGCCTCTCTTCAACGAGGCGACGGTGGCGGCACGGCTTCTCGAAACCGTTGCTCGCATGGACTACCCGCGCGACCGCTTCGAAGTGCAAGTGCTCGACGACTCCACCGACGAAACGCAAGGGCTCGTCCGTGCGCATGTCGAGCGCCTCTGCGAGCAGGGCGTGAACTTCGTCTACATGCACCGCACCCACCGCGTGGGATACAAGGCCGGCGCGCTCGAGGCGGGTCTGCGCTGCGCGCGCGGCGACCTCGTCGCCGTCTTCGACGCGGACTTCTTGCCGCAGCCCGGCTTCTTACGGGCGTGCGTACCTCATTTCCGCGATCCGCGCGTCGGCATGGTCCAGACGCGCTGGGGCCACATGAACCGCGATCATTCGCTCCTGACGCAGGTGCAGGCACTGATGCTCGACGGTCACCACATGGTCGAAAACCGCGCGCGTTTCGCCTCGGGCTGCCTCTTCAATTTTTCTGGAACCGGGGGGATGTGGCGGCGACAGGCGATCGAGACGGCCGGCGGATGGCAGCACGACACGCTGACCGAAGACCTGGACCTCTCCTATCGCGCGCAACTTGCCGGCTGGAAGTTCGTCTATCGCGAAGATGTCGTCTCCCCAGCCGAGCTGCCGGAGGACGTCTCGGCGTTCCGGGCTCAGCAGTTTCGCTGGGCGAAGGGGACCGTCCAAACGTCGCGCAAGCTGCTAGCGCGCGTGATGTCGGCTCCGGCGCTCAGCCTTCCGCAGCGCATCGAAGCGTTCTTCCATTTGACGCCGCACTTCGCCTATCCGCTCATGGTTCTCTTGTCGGTGCTGCTTCTGCCGGCGTTGATTCTCATGCCGGCGACCGACACCAAAACGATGCTGATCATCGACCTGCCCCTCTGCATCGGGACGACAGGTTCGCTCGGAGCGTTCTACAGTCTCGCCGAAGCGGCCCAAGGCCGCCGACGGGTGAGCGCCCTCAAGCTCTTGCCGGCGCTCATGGCGCTCGGGGCGGGACTCGCTCCCCACCTGACCCGCGCCGTGATGGAGGGGCTCGATACGATGGCGGGAGAATTCGTGCGCACGCCCAAGAAGGGAACCCTTGAAGGTCGTTATCGTACACGCGCTTCTCTGCCCACCGTGGAGATTGGACTGACTCTCCTGTCGGCGGTGAGCACGCTGGCGTCGATCGAGACGCACCACTGGTTCGCCACACCGTTCGCCATGCTCTTCACGTACGGGTACGGTTACGTGGCGCTGCTGGTCGCTTCCGAACAAGCGCTGCAGCGGCGCGAAGCCCGTGCCCTCGAGGCGGCTCCGGTGTCCGGTCCGGCCGGCCAGCTTTCTGGTCTGCCCGTTTCCAACGAAAGCGCATCCGAGGAGCTCGCAGCTTAGTCTCAGCCGATCACTATGGACTTCTCGGTGGTTAGGGCCGTACTATGGCCTTTAGACCGCCGAGGAATCCTGATGACAAAAGCCGACATCGTCCAAGTCGTCTACAGCCGACTTGGCGGATTTTCCAAGAAGGAGTCTGCCGACCTCGTCGATCTCGCCTTCGAGATGATGAAAGAGACACTGGGGCGGGGCGAGAAGATCAAGATCTCCGGTTTCGGCAACTTCGTTCTGCGGGACAAGCGGCAGCGACAGGGCCGCAATCCTCAGACGGGCGATCCCATCGTCATCACGCAGCGCCGGGTGCTCAACTTCAAAGCCAGTCAGATTTTGAAGCAAGCCCTGAACGCCAAGGAAGCACCCCCCCAGGCGACCGCCGTCGCCGCCGGCGCTGGCGGCAAGGAGTAGCCCGCGGCCATGCGCAGCCGCGAACGGGGCGGAGATTCATCAGGGGGCGGCCCGAACGCGAAGAACCAGAGGGGCGCCGGGGCATTCGGGGGCAGCCACGGAAATGGCGGGGACGGAGGCACGGTTCGTGCGCTTCCCACCAAACTTTATTTTCGCATCGGTGAAGTCGCGAACGCCGTAGGTGTCGAAACCCACGTTCTTCGCTACTGGGAGACGGAGTTTCGGTCGATCCGGCCCCAGAAATCATCGCGCGGTCAGCGCGTCTATTCCCGCCGCGACGTCGAGACGCTGATGCGCGTGAAAGAGCTCCTCTATGACCGCGGATTCACCATCGCCGGCGCCCGCAAGCAGCTGCGAGACGGAGGCATCGAGCCGCGCGAGCCTGCCGATCCGGCGCTGCGAGACGCCGCCCGCATGCGCACCGCCATGCTCGACATCCGCAAGGAGATCGTCGCGCTTCTCGAGACCTTGGACGGCTGAGAGCTTTTCGCTCGCTCGGTAGGCCTAGAACGGAATGTCGTCGCCTCCGCCGAAGTCGTCGGGCGGAACGTCGTCGACCGGACCCGAAGGCCCACCGCCGCTTGGAGGGGCGCTGCCGCGGCGGCCCCCACCACCCGAAGGTTCGCCCATTTCGGCGCTCGGGCCCCCCTTGCCTCGCCCGGCCAGAATGATGTTGTTGGCGTGGATTTCGGTCTTGTAGCGCTTGTTGCCGTCCTTGTCGTCGTAGCTCGAGGTGCGAAGCCCTCCTTCGACGAAGATCGTCGAACCTTTGGTGAGAAACTTCGCCAGCGCTTCGCCGCGCTTGCCCCAGAGGACGACGTTGTGCCAGTCCGTACGCTCTTGCCGCACCTTGTTGCGATCGAGATAGGACTCGGTCGTCGCCAACCGCATGTTGAGCACCGCCTGTCCGGACTGCGTGTAACGAAGTTCGGGGTCAGCGCCGAGATTTCCCAGCAGCATCACGCGATTCAAACCTTCGGCCATGGCGTGTTCAACCTCCAGTCTTTCGGGTAGAAGCGGGGGCCCGCGCTGTCAAGCGCCTCCGCACCGCGCGAACGCGTCGGGTCGGAAATTGTTTTTCCGTGTGAGGCGCCGCGAGGCTACTGGACGCGGCGACGCGGCGGGGGACGCCGAAGCTTCGGCGGAGCTCGGCGAGCTCATCGGGTGATAGGGGCCGGTATTCGCCGGGGCGCAGCCCTTCGCTCGTGATGCCGGCGAATGCCGTGCGCGCGAGGCGCATCACTCGAAATCCCGTCGTTTCGCCCATCTTGCGGATCTGCTGGTTTCGCCCCTCGAACAGAGTGACCTCGAGCCAGGTCTTGCCCTTTTCGCGCCGCAGCACCTGAACGTCCGCCGCATGCGTCTTTTCGCCGTCGATGACGATCCCTTGCTCCCAGCGGCTGCGGTCCGCCTCCTTCATTTCGCCGAGCACCTTCACCACGTAGGTTTTGGGAACGTCCCGGCGCGGATGAAGCAAGCCGTCGCAGAAGTCGCCGTCGTTGGTGAGTAACAGCACCCCGCTCGTGTGATAGTCGAGGCGGCCGACGGGAAACACTCGCTCCGGCATACTCCCCAGCAGATCGCGCACGGTTTTGCGCCCCTCCGGATCGCTCACGGTCGAGACGACTCCTCTCGGCTTGTGCAGCACCCAGTAGACGGGGGCTTCTGCCACGAGGCGGCGGCCATCCACCTCCACCCGGTCCACGCGGGGATCGGCTTTCGCTCCGAGGGTGTTCACGATCGCGCCGTTGACGCGCACGCGCCCCTTCAAGATGAGCTCTTCGGCAGCCCGGCGCGACGCGATGCCTGCGCGTGCCACGATTTTTTGAAGGCGTTCCTGCGACATGACCCGATTAACCTGCTTCATAGCGCCGAGCACTCGCGATCGCACGGACGGTTAAGTTAAAGTGCGATTCATGGAAGCGTCCCGCCAATGTCCCGAAGCCGAACTCCTGGCAGAAGTTCCCTTCTTCCAGCTCCTCGACGACGAGGAGCGCAATTTTCTGGCCGCCCAGCTCGACATCGTGCACTTCGGTGCCGGCGAGATCGTGTTCAACTACGGCGACCCCGGGGACTCGATGTACGTCATCCGCTCGGGCGAAGTCGAAGTATTCTTCAAAGACGACACCGGCGAGCGCATCGTGCTGGAGACCGCACGCGAAGGGGATTTTTTCGGGGAGCTCTCGTTGCTCGACAACGGCCCGCGCACCGCCTCGGTGCTGGTCAGACGCAAAGTCGAGGCGCTGCGTGTCGATCGCAACGATCTCGACCATTTGCTCCGGCTGCATCCCGAAGCAGCGCTCGACCTGCTCACGTCGATGGGCCGCCGGATGCGGGTCACGGCCGAGCTCCTCCGGCACACCGCTTCGCGCAACGTCAACCAAGAAGCCGAGGACAAGCGTACGTCGGTTCAGAAAGCAGCCGACTGGATCGCGGAATTCAGCGGCAGCATTGCGTTTCTCTTCATCCATCTGGTGCTCTTCGCGGCGTGGATCGCCATGAATGTGGGAAGCGGGATCCCCGGCATTGCCATGTTCGACCCATTCCCCTTCGGCCTTTTGACGATGGCGGTGTCTTTGGAGGCGATCATCTTGTCGGTTTTCGTTCTGCTCAGCCAAAATCGCCAAGTCGCGAAAGACCGTATCCGCAGTGACGTCGAATACGACGTCAACTTGAAGGCAGAGCTCGAAATTGCCCACCTGCACGAAAAAATGGATCGGCTGACGGCCGAGGTTCTCGCGCGTCTCGGAAGGATCGAGCACGCTGACCGGCCACCCGCTCCGCCGGCCGAGGCCAGGTCCACCGAACGGCCGTAGCGTCACTGCGTCAGATTCTCGCCGTCATTGAAGGTCGAGGGTCGATTACTTCTTTTTTCGCTTCGTCGCACCCGCTTCGGCGCCCCCGTCGGCACCGAGCTTGCTGAGATCGCCGGACGCCGGTGGAACGAGGCCGCCATCGCTCGGACTACTGGATTCGGCGGACTTGGCTCCCTGACTCGAGCCGCGGTCTTGCGCTTCGGCAGCGAGCCGAGCCAACTCGTCGTGGTCCCACCGGTCGACGTGACCGTCGAAGTCGAGGTCCACCCCTACGCGCTCGAGCTTGCCGGACGTGTAAAATTCCCAGCGATCCGGACGGCCGTCGTGATTCGTGTCGCGCTGGATTCGCGAAAGCAGCCCGCCGACGTAGTACTTCCAGACATCGGGCTGGCCGTTGAAGTCGGTGTCGAGCTCTTCTTTCGACATGCGGCCGGCGGCAAACTCGATCCAGGTATCGATGCGACCGTCGTAGTTGGTGTCGGCTTGTTCGCGAACGCTCTCGCCTTTTTCGTTGTACGTGCGAACGATGTCTTTGACCCCGTCGAGGTTGGTATCGATCTCACGACAGGCGATCACCTTGTGCATGCTCTCGCCGGTGCCCACCATCTGGTACACGCGTCGCACGTTGGGCTGCACCGCACCCGGGCCCGCCGTCTCGACCGACTCGCGATCGGCTCGGCCACGAAATTCGCAGCGCGACTGGTCGTCTACACCGCCATCGCCGGTGCGCTGCCTGGGATCGGCCGCGGCCTGATCGCTGGCCGGACGCGAGGAGCCGCCGCAAGCAAAACCGACGATCGCGCCCCCAGCGAACGCGACCGCTCCCAAACCCGACCAGAACGATCGAAAGGAAGGTGTTTCCGAACGCACGCCGCTCATTTCGTATCCTTCTTTCGTTTGGCTGCCGCTTTTTTCGACGCGCTCCCTTCGCCAGACGCTGCCGAAGCCGAAGCGCCGCTGCCCGCGTCCGCCTGGGCGGCGAAGCTAGCCGACGCAGCGCCAGCCTCGGCCGCGCTCGGGGCCGACGTGGCTGCCGCGAGAGCGATACCACCGTCCGCCGCCATCGAGCTCGCCAGGCCGGCGTCTGTCAATGCCAGCGCCGGCGTGCTGGTCGCGCAAATGTCGATCACGTTGTTCGGATCGGGCTTGCCGTCGCCGTTGTGATCGGACGCGATCACGGCGCATTCGATCTTGTCGGGATTCGCCCAGGTCCACCACTGGTCGACCTTCCCATCCCCGTCGGAGTCCCGCATTCGATGGTGGATCTTTCCGCCTTCGTAAAAGTCCCAGGTGTCAAGCTTGCCATCGAGGTTCGTTTCGCGGTCCTTGCGAGCGATGACGCCCCCTTTGTAGTAGGCGATCTCATCGATGCGACCATCGCGGTCGAAGTCGGATTCCTTGCGACGAATGTTGCCGCTCGAGTCGAAGTAGATGAACGAGTCAGGCTTGTCGTCGTGGTTCAAGTCGACCATCCGGCAAACCTCGCGGCCATCGGACATGACCCGAACGATGTCGGGTTTGTTGTCGCCGTTGGTGTCGAACTTCTGCGCGGAGCTCGAACCGACGTCGCAAGCTTCGTGTTCGAGCGCTAGCGGCAGCGTGTCGGAGGAGGGAACCTTCGCTTCGTCTTTGGATCCGCCGCAACCACCAGCAGCAAGAAGCACAAGCGTCGCGCTGACAAGGGCGGATCTCGATCGGGGGGGCTGGCTCATCGGTCCTTCGTTTGGTTCACGCGGGCGCGTACCACTCACCCGGGCTCCGTTTCGGCGCGCGAGTCTAGACCCACCGCGGTGCAGCGAGCAACCTCACCCGGGCCGATGGACCTTCTCGGGCGCGCACGTGCACGCCCGAGTCAGTTTCGTGACCCGACCTGCTCGGGCCTGCTCGTAAATACGATGTGGTTTCATGTAATTAACTTCACTAGCACAAGCCATCATTGACAACACAGGTACCGGCATCTAGGGTCACACCTGGTCAGACTGGCCGGACGATGATCCGGCCGACCGGCGCCGATGTCCAGGAAGAAGATTTCGACCACCATCTACATCACGCCGGAGCAAAACGATCGGCTCAAGCTCCTGCATGAGCGCACCAAAGTTCCTATCGCCGTCTACATCCGCGAAGGGATCGACATGGTCCTCAAGCACTACGAACACGTCCTGCCCGGGCAGATGTCGCTGGAGGCGGCCGGGCAGAAGAAATCGTAAGAATGCCCGATGGGCTCTTCAGAGAGCATTGACCCGAGCAGGATCCGGAATTTCTCCATCATCGCCCACATCGACCACGGCAAGTCGACGTTGGCCGATCGGATTTTGGAGAAAACCGGCGCTCTGACCGAGCGTGAAGCGCGCGCGCAGTTCCTCGACAAGATGGACATCGAGCGCGAGCGGGGCATCACGATCAAAGCCCAAGCGGTTCGCCTGCGCTACGAGGCGAAAGATGGCACCGCCTATCAGCTTCACCTCATCGATACGCCGGGACACGTCGATTTCTCCTACGAGGTGTCACGCAGCCTCGCAGCGTGTGAAGGGGCGGTGCTCGTGGTCGACGCGACCCAGGGCGTCGAGGCACAGACGCTCGCCAACGTGTACCTGGCACTCGAAGGCAATCTGGAAATCGTCCCGGTGCTCAACAAGATCGACTTGCCGTCGGCCGATCCCGATGGCACCCGCCAGCAGATCGAGGACTTGGTGGGGCTCGACTGTTCGGGCGCGATCGAAGCGAGCGCAAAAACCGGCGCCGGCATCGACGAAATTCTGGAAGCGATCGTGGCGCGCGTACCGGCGCCCAAGGGGGACCCCGGCGCACCCCTGCGAGCGCTCGTGTTCCATAGCTGGTACGACAGCTACCGCGGCGCAGTCGTGATGGTGCGGGTCGTGGACGGCAGGCTGAAAAAGGGCCAGAAGGTCCGCTTCTGGGCCACGAAGGCCGAGTACGAGATCACCGAGATGGGAATGTTCGCCCCGTTTTCCATCGTTCTCGATGAGCTCGGGCCCGGCGAGGTCGGCTTCCTCGCCGGCAGCATCAAGACCGTCACCGAAACGAAGATCGGCGATACGGTCACTTTAGCCGCCCGCCCCTGCGAGACGCCCCTGCCCGGCTTCAAGGATGTGAAGCCGATGGTCTTCGCGGGCGTCTTCCCCACCGACAGTGCGCAGTTCGAGGATCTTCGCGATGCGCTCGCCAAACTCCGACTGAACGATGCTGCATTCGTTTTCGAGCCGGATACTTCGGAGGCGCTCGGATTCGGCTTCCGATGCGGTTTCCTCGGGCTGTTGCACATGGAGATCATCCAGGAACGACTGGAGCGCGAGTACAATCTCGAACTCATCACCACGGCACCGAGCGTCGTTTACAAGGTCAACAAACTGGACGGCACGGTGATCGATATCGAGAACCCGGCCCGGCTACCGCCGCCGCATCTCATCGATCACATCGACGAACCCATTTTCAAGGTGACGATTCACGTTCCCGCGAACTACGTCGGCGCGGTGCTCGCCCTCTGCGAAGAGCGGCGCGGCGTACAGAAAGGGATCCAATATGCGTCCGCGGACCGCGTGATCATCACTTACGAGCTTCCTCTCGGCGAAGTGCTGTTCGACTTCCATGACCGGCTGAAAAGCGCCTCACGCGGGTACGCCTCGATGGATTACGAGTTCGTCGGCTACCGCACCGCCGATTTGGTCAAGTTGGACATGTTGGTGAACGGCGAGCCGCTCGATGCGCTTTCGCTCATCGTACACAAGGAGAAGGCTTACCAGAGAGGGCGCGATCTGGCGGCGAAGCTCAAGGAGATCGTGCCTCGTCAGCAATACGAGGTCGCCATTCAGGCATCGCTCGGCTCTCGTATCATCGCGCGCGAGACGGTGCGTGCCATGCGCAAAGACGTCACCGCGAAATGTTACGGCGGCGACATCAGCCGCAAGCGCAAGCTGCTCGAGAAGCAGAAAGAAGGCAAGAAGCGGATGAAGCAGGTCGGAAGCGTCGAGATCCCCCAGGAAGCCTTTCTCGCCATTCTCAAAATCGATTAGCATGACTGCCGCAGACTTCTCGCTACCAGATCGATCATCGGAGCGACTTCTGCGGCCACTCAAACTGACCGGACAGGCAGATTCTCGGTTCGGCGAAGCGTGGCTGGCCGGGCCTTGCGGCTGGTTTTTTTCGAATGCGAGAT
>WNGB01030944.1_pt1 | contig 16305 bp, 18 predicted proteins | sample 5400681 | NCBI WGS metagenome assembly WNGB01 (sample SAMN13153367, study PRJNA577476) | soil metagenome | isolation source: 115 cm soil or saprolite under grassland replicate 2 | place: USA:California | collected 2016-06-15 | reverse complement strand
GGCCAGCGCGCCGACGCCGAGGCCGAAGCCGACCGCCACCGGTGCCAGCACGGCCAGGAGGCCGGGCGTGACCAGCTCGCGCAGCGAGTCCTTGGTGACGATGTCGACGACCTTGCCGTACTCCGGACGGCCGGTGCCCTCCATGATCCCGGGGATCTCGCGGAACTGGCGGCGTACCTCATAGACCACCGCGCCCGCCGCCCGGCCGACGGCGTTGATCGCCAGGCCGGAGAAGAGGAAGACCACGGCCGCGCCGAGCAGCAGCCCGACCAGCACACCCGGGTTGAAGACCTCGAAGCTGAGTAACGAGATCTCGTCCTTGCTCGGCTTGGCGTCCGCGACCGCCTCGGCGACCGAGGTGGAGTAGGAGCCGAACAGCGCCGTTGCCGCGAGTACGGCGGTCGCGATCGCGATGCCCTTGGTGATCGCCTTCGTGGTGTTGCCGACCGCGTCGAGCTCGGTGAGGATCTGCGCCCCCTCCTCGCTGACGTCGCCCGACATCTCCGCGATGCCCTGGGCGTTGTCGGAGACCGGGCCGAAGGTGTCCATGGCCACGATCACGCCGACGGTGGTGAGCAGACCGCAACCGGCCAGCGCGACGGCGAACAGCGAGACGGTCAGTGTCGCGCCACCGAGCAGGTAGGCGCCGAAGACCGCCGCGCCGATCACCAGGGTGGTGTAGACGGCCGACTCGAAGCCGACCGAGAGGCCGGAGAGGATGACGGTCGCCGCGCCGGTGAGCGACGTCGTACCGACGTCCCTGACCGGGCGGTGCTCGGTGCCGGTGAAGTAGCCGGTGAGGGCCAGGATCCCGGCGGCCATCACGATGCCGATGACCACGGCGGCGGACGCGATCAGCCGCGGGTCACCGTCAGCCCCGGCCATGTCGAGACCGGTCTTGTTGGCGAAGCCACCGAACGTGCCGGGCAGGTAGACGTAGGCAGCGACCACGGATCCGACGGCACCCACGGCCGCCGAGATGTAGAAGGCCCGGTTGATGGTCCTCAGGCCGTTCTCGCCGGTGCGCGGCTTGCAGAGGTAGACACCCAGCAGGGCCGTGAGCGCGCCGATCGCGGGGATCATCAGCGGGAAGACCAGGCCCTTGTCGCCGAACGCCTGCGAGCCGAGGATCAGCGCCGCAACCAGAGTGACGGCGTACGACTCGAAGAGGTCGGCGGCCATGCCGGCGCAGTCGCCGACGTTGTCACCGACGTTGTCGGCGATCGTCGCGGCGTTGCGCGGGTCGTCCTCGGGGATGTTCTGCTCGACCTTGCCGACCAGGTCGGCGCCGACGTCGGCGGCCTTGGTGAAGATGCCGCCGCCGACACGCATGAACATCGCCAGCAGCGCGGCGCCGAAGCCGAAGCCCTCGAGCACGTGCGGCGCCTCGTCCTTGAACACGAGTACGACGATGCTCGCGCCCAGCAGGCCCAGACCGACCGTCAGCATGCCGACCATTGCGCCGGTGCGGAAGCCGACCCGCATGGCCGGGTCGCGACCGGTCTCGTTGGCAGCGGCCGCGACGCGCAGGTTCGCGCGGACCGCGAGCGACATGCCCAGGTAGCCGACGGTGGCCGAGAAGCCAGCGCCCAGGAGGAAGAAGAGCGACCTTCCGATGCGCACGTTCATGTCGTCGGCGGGCAGGGCCATCAGCAGGAAGAACGCGATCGCAGCGAAGACCGCGAGCGTTCGGAACTGCCGGGTCAGATAGGCGTTGGCGCCTTCCTGGACCGCCTGCGCGATGCGCTTCATGTTGTCGGTGCCCTCGCCGGCAGCAAGCACCTGTCCGCGGAACATCATCGCCATGCCGAGCGCGCCAAGCGCGATCAGTGCGACGACGATGACCAGGACGAGGTTGCTGCCGGCGAGGTCAACGACATCGGGGGTGAGCCCCATGCGTTTCCTCCAAGTGTCTGTGATGCAGATAACACGATCGGGCCGGAGTCTACGCACCCCGAGCAGGGGCGCGAGAGGTGGATGTGACAGGGAACACAGATAGAGGTGGCTAAATGCACGAAACCCGGTTCCTGGGAGGAACCAGGGTAGTGGTGAGCGGGGCGGCGGCGGGTCAGCCGGTGGCGGCCTCGGTCGACGCGTGGATGGTGAAGACCTTGGCCAGGCCGGTGATCCGGAAGATCTTGAGCAGCCGCTCCTGGGTGCAGATCAGCTGCAGGGAGCCGTCGTGCGCGCGGACCTTCTTCAGGCCGCCCACGAGTACGCCGAGTCCGGTCGAGTCGAGGAACTCGACGCCCTCCATGTCGATGATCAGGTGGTAGACGCCGTCGCCGACCAGCTCGGTGATCTTGTCGCGGAGGCGCGGGGCCGTGTAGACGTCGATCTCGCCCCCGACCGCGACTACCGTCGCGTCCCCGACCTCGCGGGTCGCAAGAGTCAAGTCCACCGAACACTCCCCGAATTTGGTTGGTCGGACACCACCTGGCGCCCAACCCTGCAAGCAGTATCAAACCACGCGACTTCACACAACGCATCGATTGCTCCGGGCCGAGGGGTTGTCGGGAGCGTTTGCAAGACTTCCGGGGTGGAGGACAAACGGGCTCCGGGAGCGCCGTCCGTGCACGAGGTGATCGACCGGCTGGTCGCCGTACCCTCGCGTCGCGAGCGGCTCGCCCACCTGGAGATCCGACCCGCGCGCGAGGCGGTCTTCGCGCCGTGGCCGGGGTGGGTCACGGCCGAGGTCCGCGCGGCGTTCTCCGCTCGTGGCGTGGTGTTGCCGTGGGCGCACCAGGCGGCCGCCGCCGACCTGGCCCACTCCGGCCGGCACGTCGTGATCTCGACCGGCACGGCGTCCGGGAAGTCGCTGGCGTTCCTGCTGCCGGGGCTGACCGCGATCAGGTCGGGCCGCGGCGAACGCGGCCAGCGCGGCGGCGCGGTCCTCTATGTCGCCCCCACCAAGGCACTCGCCCAGGACCAGCTCACCAACCTGCTCGCGCTCGGACTCGACGTGCGCGCCACCACCCACGACGGCGACTCGCCGCGCGAGCTGCGGGAGTGGGCGCGCGACCACGGTGAGTATCTCCTCACCAACCCCGACATGCTGCACCGCTCGCTGCTGCCCGGGCACGCCCGGTGGGCGAAGTTCTTCGGCAGCCTGCGCTACGTCGTGATCGACGAATGTCACCACTACCGCGGCGTGTTCGGTGCGCACGTCGCGGCCGTCGTACGCCGGCTGCGGCGGGTCTGCGCCCTGTACGGCGCGTCGCCGACCTTCGTGCTCGCCTCGGCCACCGTCGCCGAGCCCGAGCAGGCCGCCCACCGGCTGACCGGGCTCGAAATAACCGCGGTCACCGAGGACGCCTCGCCGCGGGGCCGGCTCGCGCTGGCCCTGTGGGAGCCGCCGTTCACGTCGTACGCCGGCGAGCACGGCGCTCCCGTACGCCGAGCCGCGTCGTCCGAGGTGGCCGACCTGCTGACCGACCTGGTCGTCGCGGGGGTGCGGACGCTGGCGTTCCGCCGAGGTGTCGCCGGAGCTGGCGAGCCGGGTGGCGGCGTACCGCGGCGGCTACCTGCCCGAGGAACGCCGGGCCCTCGAGGACTCGCTCCGCACCGGCCGGCTCACCGGCCTGGCGGCCACCAACGCCCTGGAGCTCGGAATCGACATCTCCGGGCTCGACGCCGTACTCCTGGCGGGGTTCCCCGGCACCCGGGCCGCGATGTGGCAGCAGCTCGGCCGGGCCGGACGCTCCCAGGACGACTCGCTCGGGATCCTGGTGGCCCGCGACGACCCGCTGGACACCTACCTGGTCACGCACCCCGAGGCGCTCCTCGGAGCGCCCGTCGAGGCGACCGTCTTCGACCCGACCAACCGCCACGTGCTCGACCCGCACCTGTGCGCGGCCGCGGCCGAGTCGCCGCTGACCGAGCCCGACCTCGAGCTGTTCGGGCCGACCGCTGCCGAGGGCGTCGAGGCACTCACCCGGGCCGGGCTGCTCCGGCGGCGGTCGAGCGGCTGGTTCTGGACCGACCGCCGACGGCCGTCGGACCTGACCGACATCCGGTCGAGCGGTGGCGCTCCGGTGCAGCTGGTCGACGGGGCGACCGGCCGGGTGGTCGGCACCGTCGACGCCTCCTCGGCCCACGGCACCGCCCACCCGGGCGCGGTCTACCTGCACATGGGCGAGACCTGGCTGGTCGAGTCGCTCGACCTCGACGAACACGTCGCCGTGATGTCGCAAGCCGAGCCCGACTACTCGACCTCGGCCCGCGAGGTGACCGAGATCGGGGTCGTCGCCGAACGCGCCCACCGGCTCTGGGGCGACTGCCGGCTCTCGTTCGGCGATGTCGACGTGACCCACCAGGTCGTGTCCTTCCTCAAGCGTCGGGTGCCGGGCGGCGAGGTGATCGCCGAGGAGCCGCTGGACCTCCCCGAACGCAGCCTCCGGACCGCCGCGGTGTGGTGGACGGTGCCCGGGCATGCCCTCGAGGAGGCGGGCCTGGACGCCGCCGACCTTCCCGGCTCCGCGCACGCGGCCGAACACTGCTCGATCGGGCTCCTGCCCCTCTTCGCCACCTGCGACCGCTGGGACATCGGCGGCGTCTCCACCGCGCTGCATCCCGACACCGGTCAGCTGACCGTCTTCGTGTACGACGGCCACCCCGGCGGCGCCGGCTTCGCCGAGCGTGGGTACGCCGCCGCACGTGACTGGTTGACCGCAACCCGGGAGGCGATCTCCGCCTGCCGCTGCACAGAGGGCTGTCCCTCGTGCATCCAGTCGCCCAAGTGCGGCAACCAGAACAACCCCCTCGACAAGTCCGGCGCGGTGGCGCTGCTCGACGTGCTCCTGGGCTCGTCGTGAGTAGCATTTCCTCATGGTGATTGTCGGACTTCTCCTCATCGGCCTGGGTGCCCTGGCGGTGCTCTCCGCGCTGTTCGCCAGCAGTGGGACCGCCGAGATGATTGGTCTGACCCTCAGCTCGCGAACGATCTTCCTGGCCGGCGTGATCGCCGGTGCCTGCATCCCGTGGGGCTTCACGATCCTCAAGTACGGGACCAAGCGCGAGATCCGTCACCGCAAGGAGCGCAAGGAGTTGAGCCGCCTCTCCCAGAAACTGGACCAGGTCGAGGACCAGCGCGCGCAAGGGACCGACGAAGCGGAGTGACCGCCGCCGCGTGAACGGGACCGGGACCCGCCCGCGCCTCGGCGACGACCGTCGGCGTCCGGCCCGCCAGGGCCGGCGCGGACACGCGCACCGTCACGGTGACGTCCTCACCGGCCACGGCGCAGGTCACGGTCTGCGCCCGGTTGGCCTCCGCGATCCGGCTCGCGGTGACACACGGGTCGTCCCCGGCCTGCAGGGCTTGGGCTCCCGCCAACGCCGCCAGGTCGGCCGCGGACTGGGCTCGGCGGTGAGCCGCCACCACCGCCCCCGTCCAGGTGCAGCCGAGCCCCACGACCAGCATTACCGCTGCCAGGGCCATCGCCAGCACGGTGGCCGTGCCCCGCTCGTCGTTCACGACCGGTCCTCCACGGCCGCGACCGCCTCCGCACGGACCGTCGCGCCGGGCAGCTGCCGGAAGAGCCCACCAGGCCCGTGGATCGTGCTGGTCACCACCACGACGACTCGGTCTCCGTCGTTCCGGATGTCGAAGGTCGCACCGTCCGGGGCGGCCTGCCGGCCGAGGCCGACTGCGACCGCCTCGGGATCGTCGCGGGCCAACGAGCGCGCGGTCTCACGCGCCGCATCGACCGCCCGGACCTGCATGACCGCCAGCGTGACCAGCCAGGTCAGCCCGATCGTGACGGCCACGAGCAGCGGCAGCACCATCGCCGTCTCAGCCGTGACGGCGCCTCGTTCGGACCGGCGGGTCCGGGCGGACGCTCGGGAGGGGACAGCCACCCGGACCCGCGGCCACATCAGCCGATCCCCAGCAGGCGGAGCACGTGGTTGAACAGCAGGGTCAGCAGGCGCTGGCCCAGCTCGCCGGTGAGCAGGGTGTAGAGCAGCCCGGCGAGGCCGGCCCCGGCGGCTGTGCCGACGGCGTACTCGGCGGTGGTGATGCCGCGCTCGTCACGGATCGGTACGGACGAAACCTTCATCTGTTGCCTCCTCTTCTGCCGCGCGGTTCGCGACTCGTGACGACTCTCCGCCGGTCCGCCGGCCGCAACCACCGCCTCCGTGACACCTGTGGAGAACCCGCCCGGCGAGGGGCCCTGTGGACAGTTCCTGGCCCGCGCGCCCGGCCCACGACCGCCTCACCAGTCGATGGCGGTGACCGCTCCGGCCACCAGGGGGACGATGCCGAGCAGCAAGAACGCCGGCAGCAGGCACAGGCCCAGGGGCACGGCCGCCTTCACGCCGACGGTGCGCGCGCGGTCCTCGACCTCGGCCCGAGCTCGCTCGGCCAGCTCGTCGGCCAGCAGCCGGACCGCCTCGACCACGGGGGCGCCCGACACCTGGGCGCGAGCCATCGCCCGGCCCAGTGGTCCGAGTGCGGGGTGGTCGGCCAGCTCGCTCCACACCTCGTGGGGTGGCCGGCCGAGATCGAGTCCCGCCTGTACGCCGGCCAGCTCGTCGGCCGCCGCGCCGGGCAGGGCGGCCCGGACCTGTCCCAGCGCCGGGCCGGTTGAGGCGCCGGCGGCCAGCGCGGCAGCGTACAGCTCGACCAGGTGCGGCAGCTGGCGTCTCGCCTCTTCGGACCGGCGACGGCGAGCGGGTGGTTCGGCCCGGGTGGCCACCAGCCACACGAAGGTCCCGACCGCGAGTCCGGCCGGCAGCGCCAACGGTCCGGGGACGAACGCCGCGCCGCCCGCGAACGCCAGCGGCACCCACAGCATCCGCCAGCGATGCAGGAGGCCAGGGTCGTCGCCGGCGCGGGGAACCGGGGCCGCGGGGGTGGACGCGACCCGCAGCTTGGGAGGGAACATCAGGGCGGCCGCGACGGCCGCCAGGCAGGCCACCAGGAGCGTCATGTCGCCTCGGCCGCGACCCCGTCGGCGATGCGCTCGATCCACCACAACCCGGTGAAGCCGAAGGCGAGGCCGCCGCCCAGGCAGGCCAGTCCGGCCGGCGTCCCGAGCAGGAACGAGACCGGGTTGCCGCCGATGCCGCTGCCCATCGCGAGCACCAGGACAGGCAGGCCGGCCATCAGCCGGGCCGTCGCGCGGGCGCTCGCCAGCTCACCCGCCACCAGCCGCCGGGACCGCTGCGTCGCGCGCAACCCGTCGGTGACCCGCGCCAGGGCGTTGGCGAGTCCCGCGCCCGCGTGATGAGCGACCTGCCAGGCCGCCGCTGCCAGCATCAGGTCGCCGTGGCCGGGTTCGTCGGCCGCGGCCCGCAAGGCTGCCGGTACGTCGCCGCCGAGCCGCAGCGCGGCGGCCACGGGCGCGAGCTCGGGCCAGTCCACGGCCGCGCGTTCGAGAGCCTGTCCCGGCGGCTGGCCGGCGGCCAGCTCCCCGGCGAGGAGCTGGCAGAAGCCGAGCACCCGGACCTGTCCGCGCTCGACCGCCTGGCGGCGCTGCCTCCCGCGCCACAGGGCCCGGGCGCCGAGCGCGGCCGCCGCCACGATCACGGCAAGCGCGAGCCCCACTCCGGCCACCAGGAGTGGCCCGGCCGCGACTCCCGGGACGACGAGGACTCCGAGCCCACGACCACGCGCGGACGAGGCGACCCGACGCGGTGGGGCGACCGCCAACCAGACCGCGAGCACCGTCGCCGCCAGGGTGACCACGAGCCAGGTCGACGGCGGCACCCGAGTCATGGCGAGCCGTCTTCCAACAGCCGGAGCAGCCGATGGGAGCCGGCTTCGGTGCGCAGAGCGCCGTCGGGGGCGAACCGCACCGCCGTCTGCATCGACACTAGCCCACCCACCTCGCGCACGGGTACGGCGACCTCGGCGACCCGACGCCGGCCACCTTCATCGCGAGCCAGATGGATGACCAGGTCGATCGCGGAGGCGAACTGACTGTGCGCCGCCTCCCTCCCCAGCCCGGCCGAGAGCGCCAGCCCCTCCACCCGCGCCGGTACGTCGACCGCGGAGTTGGCGTGGATCGTGCCGCAGCCGCCCTCGTGCCCGGTGTTGAGCGCCGCCAGCAGGTCGACGACCTCGCCGCCCCGCACCTCGCCGACGGCCAGCCGGTCGGGTCGCATCCGCAGCGCCTGCCGGACGAGGTCGCGGACCGTCACCTGCCCGTGTCCCTCGATGTTGGGCGGCCGCGCCTCCAGGCCTACGACGTGCGGATGCTCGGGCCTCAGCTCGCTGGCGTCCTCGACCAGCACCAGCCGGTGCGCGGGGTCGACCAGGCTGAGCAGGCTCGAGAGCAGCGTCGTCTTGCCCGACCCGGTGCCACCGCTGACCAGGAACGCCAGCCGCCGCCGTACGACGCGCGCCAGCAGCCGGGCGCCCTCGGCCGAGACGGTCTCCGCGTCGACCAGCTCGTCGAGCGTGAAGACCCGGGTGCGCGGAACCCGCAGCGACAGCGTCGTACCGGGGCGGGCCAGGGGCGCGAGGACCGCGTGGAACCGGGTGCCGTCCGCCAGCCGGAGGTCGACGTACGGCGCCGCGTCGTCCAGTCGGCGACCGCCCTTGGCCGCGAGCCGCTGCGCGAGCCGGCGTACGGCGTCGTCGTCCGCGAAGGTCACCTCGGTCGGCTCGAGACCCGAGCCACGGTCGATGACCACCTGGTCCGGCCCGTTGACGAGTACGTCGGTCACCCCCGGCAGCCGCAGGAGAGGCTCGAGCGGCCCGGCACCCAGCACGTCGCGGCTGAGTGCCTCGTAGACCGCCAGCACCGTCGAGTCGCCGACCGGCCGGCCCTCCTCGCGCAGCGCCGCCGCCACCCGTTGCGGAGTCAGCGGCCCCGCCTCGCGGGCCAGGCGCTCGCGGGCGGCGGCCACCAGCTCGGGGGCCAGACCCGCGGTCACGCCGAGATCCGCATCTCGTCGTCACCCGCGGCCACGGTCAGCGCCCGCGCCGCGGCCCGGCCCAGCGGGCCGCGGATGCTGCGCACGGGACCGGCCCCGAGGTCGATCGACTCGGTCAGTCCCCGCTGGTCGGCCATCTCCACCGTCACCGGTACGCCGACCACCTCGGCCACCTCGCGGGCCTCGATGCCGGGCCGCCGTACGACCAACGACATCGCCCGGTCCCGGCCCAGCCGGGCGCAGATCCGCGCCGTCGAGGCGACCCCGGCGACCGTCGCCTGTACCACGACGAACACGTGGTCGCATCTCGACGCCACCTCCTCGATCACCGGGTCGACGCGCCGGCTCAGATCCACCGCGACCACCGTGTGCCCGCGCTGCGCTGCCGACATCGCCTCGCGCACCGCGAACGCCTGCAGCGTGCCCTGCGGCCCGGGTGGCCAGGTCAGCGCGCCGAGGCTCTTGCGCCTCGGCAGCGCGTCTCGCAACGACCGAGCGCTGAGCCGCCCCGTGGTTTGTTGAAGGGCGTCCCAGCGCACGCCCTCGACCCGGTCCATGCCCAGCACCCGGTCGAGCCCTGGGCCGAGCGGATCGGTGTCGATCACCACCGCGAGCCCGTCGCGCGCGCCGAGCGCGCACGCGAAGGTGGTGGCGCCCGCTCCCCCGCTCCCGCCGATGACTCCGACCGTCAGCGCCCGGCTCGACTCGTCGATGTCCGACAGCAGCTCGATCACCCACGAGGCGGAGCGCGGCAGCTCGGCGACGTTCTGGGCCCCGACCGTCACGGCCGTCCGGAACATCTCGTCCGGCACCCCGCTCAGCGTGACGATGTGCACGGCCCCTCGCCGCGGCGGGCCGATCCCGGCCATCTCCTCGGCCAGGTCGGCGCCCAACAGGACCACGGGCGCGGCCGCCCAGGCGCGCAGGCCCGCGCGAACGTCCGGCGCCACATCGGGTACGACGCCCGCCGCGGCCGCTAGCCGCAGCAGCTCGTCGAGCAGGGTCTCGTCGCTGGTGATGATCAGAGGACTGTGGATATCGGATCGGTTTCGAGGCCCTGTGGACACAAAGTGGCTCGGGCGGTCCCTCGGGACTTCATTGCGGAGGGCTGCTGCTTATCCAAGGCTATGCGGGTATCCCTGGATAAGGATGCGTCCTTCCAACGGAAGGCTCTTCCCGCTAACGGACCGTTCGTCACCGGAAGTCCGTCGGGCCAGCGACCGCGCGCACCCCCCACCTATGCTGGTCGACGTGCGCCAGGCGGCCTTCTTCGACCTCGACAAGACGATCATCGCCAAGTCGAGCGCCCTGGCCTTCACCAAACCGTTCCAGGCCGGCGGGCTGATCTCGCGCGGGGCGGTGCTGCGGTCGGCGTACGCGCAGTTCGTCTATCTCATCGGCGGGGCCGACCACGACCAGATGGAGAAGATGCGCAAGTTCATGTCGGACCTGACGACCGGCTGGGACGTCGAGACCGTCAAGGAGATCGTCTCCGACACGGTGCACAACATCGTCGACCCCATCGTGTACGACGAAGCCGTCACCCTCATCGAGGAGCACCACCTCGCCGGCCGCGACGTGATCATCGTGTCCACCTCCGGCTCGGAGGTCGTCGGCCCGATCGGGGAGATGCTCGGCGCCGACCGGGTGATCGCGACCCGGCTCGAGGTCGTCGACGGGAAGTACACCGGCGAGTTCGACTACTACGCCTACGCCGAGGAGAAGGCGCGCGCGATCAAGGAGCTCGCCGCTCAGGTCGGCTACGACCTCGCCCAGTGTTACGCCTACAGCGACTCGATCACCGACGTACACATGCTCGAGGCCGTCGGACACCCGTCGGCCGTCAATCCCGACAAAGAACTGCGCAAGGTCGCGGTCGCCAACGGCTGGCCGATCCTGGTCTTCACCAAGCCCGTCAAGCTGCGCAGCCGGATGATTCCGCCGGTCAAGCCGACCCTCGCCGTACTCGCCGTCGGCGGGGTGATCGCGGTCGGCGGCGCCGTCTGGGTAAACGCCCGCAAGCGCCGGCTGGGCGACTGATCCACGCCTGACCCTGCCCGCGGGGCGCCGGCGACCGCACGGACCGCCGACATTGTCAAGCCTTGAAGACGCCCTCGGGTGCGCGTACAAAGGGAAGCAAGAACTCAAGACCCGCACGTGATCTGGGTACCCACGCGGCGATCTACCCTTCCTACAGGGCGCTGGTCAGACCGGAATCTTTCCGGGGCCACAACAAAGAGTTGCACGCTTGGTAGCTTGCAGATTGCGTGTCAGCGGCGGCACCTGGACTCCTCAGGGAAGACGGGTGCCGCTCGCATGTGGTCACTCCCGGCGTGCGTGTCAGCGGCGGACCCCACCCATACCTGGACTCCTCAGGGAAGACGGGTGCCGCTCGCATGTGGTCACCCCCGGCGTGCGTGTCAGGCGCCAGGCATCAGCCCGAGCTGCATCATCATGCCCGCGGCGTCCGGGTGCGAGCTGAACTCGGCGATCTTGCCGTCCTTGATGCGCGCGAAGTAGGCACCCTTGCCGATCACGCTCTTCCCGGTCGGGGGCATCTCCATGCCGCCCATGGTCAGCGGGCCGGTGTTGGTTCCGGTGAACTCGACCTCCGCGGCGACGGAGTCCTCTCCGATGACGCGGTTGGTGGTGTGCACGCGCATGTCGGGAAATGCGGTGAACCAGCCCCGCATGTACTGCGTCGCCTCGTCGCGGCTGCTCATGTCCTCAGCCACGGTCAGGTCGTGCCAGACGAACGACTCGGCGAACAGATCCAAGAATGCTTCCGGGTCCTGCTTGTCCCAGGCCGCCATACCCTCGTCGTCGATCCGCTCCAGATCTTCCTTCGACATTGTCTTCCCCTTCCTCGTGTAAGCCCCCGCATGAGTGGTCGCGGGTCGACCGATGCCAACCTCCGACCACTTTCACGGTTCTCGCCACGAGGGCGCGTGTCCATCCCTCAAATAGGCGGTTTCCCGCCTCTTCGGGCCCTGGTGGACCGAGCGGCTAGCTCGGGTCAGCCGCGCACCGGGCTCGCTTCCGCGCCGCGCGTGAAGGCCTCGGCGCCGTACAACAACCACGCGTGTACGCCGCTGATGCCGCCGGCGCTGGCATAGGCCCGCAGGTTCGACTCGTACTCCGCCCGGAACGCCAGATGACCCGCCTCCGGCACGGTCAGCGACTTCTCGTCCACCCCGCGCGCGACCAGTACCAGCCGTTCCGCCGCCCGCGCGACCAGCCCGTTGTGCGAGGCGAAGGGCACCGCCGTCGCCAGCTCCGCGTGTACGACGGCCGCCACCACCAGCGCCGGCGCGGCCGTCTCACCCAGCAGCCGTCGGGCCAGCAGCTGCAGCCGGTCGGCCGCCTCGGCGTCCCGGGGCCGGCCCAGCGCATCGGGCGCGACCGCCCCCGAACCCGCCAGCGCGTGCAGCCGCGCGAAGGCCTGCAGCGGCGCGGTACGCAGCGTCGGCACCAGCCCGAGCAGCTCCGTCGACACGCGCAACGACGCCTGGGCCACCTCGTCGCCCGTGCCCGCGCGGATCTCCTCCTCGGACGAGGCCGTCCCCTCGAGCCGTGCCGACGCGATCGCTCCACGCAGGAGCGACTCGCCGGTCAGGTCGGGGGCGGTACGGCGCAGTCCGCGGTCCCTCAGGAGCGCGTCGATGCCGTCCCGGGCGGCGGCGTACGCCGAGGCCACCCCTTCGAGCTCGGTCAGCGAGGCAAGCGGATCTGTCTGCACGAGAGTGCATCCTCCCATTGCGCCCGCGTGCCGAGGTCGGCGTACCGGCAAGTAAGCAGGGCCCCACCCCCGCCTGCGCACACGCGGAAGATGGCGGGCACCCCAGCGCGCCGTACCAGAGCGGCAGCCGGACCGACTAGCCTCGGAGGCGATGTCTGATTCGTCCGCCCCTCAGGACCGCCCCGCCTTCCCGGCCGAGGCGGTCAGCTGGCTGGTCGGCACCGAACCCTGCACGGTCGTGTCGATCGCCCACCACGACCTGGCCACCGCGCTGTCGGTCGCCGGGCACCAGGTCGCCTCCGTACCCGGACCCGACAAGCTGCCCTTCGGCGACAGCTCGATCGACGTCATCGTCGCCACCACCACGCTCCCCGACCTCGACGTCGTGGCCGACCTGCTCCGCCCGGGCGGTCGCCTGGCGCTGGTCAGCAGCCGCCGCGACCACCGGATCCCCTGGGCCCGCAAGCTCGACCAGATGATGGGCAGCAGCACACCCGAGGACCCGGCCGCCGAGCTCGCCGGCTCGCGCAAGTTCGGGTACGTCGACGAGGAGACCTTCCGCTTCTGGCAGCCGGTCAACGACTCGACGCTCCAGGCGCTGCTGCGCGCCGAGCTGGCCGGCGACCCCGTCGAGACCCGCGAGCGCAAGATCGACAAGGCGATGGCGCTGTACGCCGAGTACGGCCGCGGCAACGACGGCATGCAGATGCCCTGGGTGACCCGCTGTTTCAAGGCGACCGTCCGCGACCGCGTCTGGGGTGCGCCCGCCGAACCGGAACCCGCGGCGACCACCGACGCGCCGGCCGACCCCGACCAGCCCGAGGGCGTCCTCGACGACGCCACCCTGCTGATCGACTTTCGGTAGACCCCGTCCGCCGACCGCGACCGGCCAAGTCGACTCGATGCCCGGAGCCGGACGTACCCAACGGCGACGTCGATCGAGCCGCCGAGCGTGGATCGGCCGTGGGCCCCGGCCTTAGGTACGTTCGAATACGACGAGCGCCGGGTCCAGCGGCACCCCGACGGCCCCAGACAGCTCAGCCCGTCCGGGGGCCGGCCACCGTCGCCGGGAGTCCGAACAGGGCGTGCCCCGCGGGATCGAGGAAAGGCGGTGATCTCCGCGATCCGTGCTCCCCGGAGGCCGATGACCTCCATGCCGTGCCAAGGCATAGGTGTGCGCCTCGTCGGACCACAGGTAGTGCGCGAAGGCGAGCTGGCCGTTGGCGTGGCTCGGCAGGACTCGCCAGCGCCTCCCCACGAGTGGAGTCTTCCCGAGGAAGGCGGCCACCGCGTCCCGACCGGCGTACCAGGTCCGGTACGGCGGCATGGCGATGATCGCGTCCTCGGTGAGCAGCTCGACGAGCGCGTCGACGTCCGCCCGCTCCCAGGCATCGACGTACCGGTTGACGAGGCTTCGCAGCCGAGCATCTCCGATCGAGGCGAGGGTGGCCTGCTGGCTCTGCGCGGGCAGTCGCTCATCGACGGTCTTGTGAGCGCGTTGCAGCGCGCTGTAGACCGCCGCCGCGGACATGTCCAGCGCCGCGGCCACCTCGTCGCCCGAGAAGCCAAGCACGTCCCGCAGGATCAGGACCGCGCGTTGACGCGCGGGCAGGTGCTGCAGGGCCGCGACGAAGGCGACCTCCACGCTCTCTCGCTGCTCGTACCGAGACGCCGGCGCGTGATCGACCGCCACGAGCCGCTCGTCCGGGTAAGGCTCCAGCCACACGGACTCGACCAACGGCTCGTCGAGCTCGCCGTGCGGGTCCCCGGCGGGGCCGTAGTCGACCGGAAGCACCCGCGTCGGCCGCCGCTGGATCGCCTTGAGACAGGCGTTCGTCGCGATCGTGAACAACCACGTCTTCAGCGAGCTGCGGCCCTCGAAGCGGGAGAGTCCTCGCCACGCCCGCAGCAGCGCCTCCTGCAGCGCATCCTCGGCGTCCGGTACCGACCCGAGCATGCGGTAGCAGTGCGCATGCAGCGCCGGTCTGTGGGCGGCGACCAGCGCGGCGTACGCGTCCTCGTCGCCCTCCTGCGCGGCGGCGAGCAGCTCTTCCTCGTTCACAAGACTCTCTCTCATCGGCGGCGACCTGCCTTGGGCTGCCAGAAGGCGATCTCGCCACCCTGCGCCGTACTCACCACGCTGCGCCAGCCGTGTGCGCCCTCGCGTGGCTCCAGCAGTACGACGGCGCCCAGGCGACGTGCCCGGTCGGTGGCGTCGTCGATCCGGCGTACCTCGACGTAAGGCACCCAGACCGGACTCTCGGCGGCACACTCCACTATGCCGCCGCCGATGTCGCCGAGGTCGAGGGACAGGTACGACGCTCTGCCGCTGCCGATCCGAACCTCCCGCCAGCCGCACAGCTCGGCGTAGAGGCCGCACGCCTGGGGAAGATCCCTGGTATGCAGCTCGAGGTGGACGACCGAGCCCGGCGACACGCTACCCACCGAAGGCCCGATACGAGCCGACCCGGCGCAGCGTCGTGACGACGGGTGGTGCCTCGACCCGATCACCGAGCCCTTCCTGGAAGCGGGCGAACGCGGCCACTCCTGTCAGCGGGTTGCGCTCCGCGTCGACCGAGGCGACATGGATGAAGGTCACCCCGTCGTCCAGGACGAACGTTGCGTAGCCGAACCCCTCCGGTCGAGCGGCCCGAAGCTCCCCGCATACACCGCGTGCACCAGCTCCTCGTTCTCCGCGACCCGGTCGGGCTTCACGACGTACCTGACCATGACCTGCGACATCTGCGTCTCCTTCGTTCGGTGGTGAGTGGGTGGGTAGCTCCGAGACGGGTCCAAGATCAGCCCACGCGTTCGGGCGCGAGGGCGCGGTCGGCTGGGGCGAAGGCCCAGGCCGTACGACGCGCCGGCAGCCCGAGAGCCACGATCGCACCGAGCGCCGCCAGTCCGGCCGCGACACCGATCGCTGGCGCGAACCCGTCGACGAAGGCCTGCGGGGAGACATAGCTGCCCGCCCCCGCGAAGACCGCGACGGTCACGGCGATGCCGAACACTCCGCCGAGCTCGCGCATCATGCTGTTCACGCCGGCCGCCTTGCCGATCGCCTCGGGCTCGACGGAGCCGACGACGGAGTTCTGCGCAGCCGGGATCGCCATCGACACGCCGACTCCGGCGATGACGAACGGCACCAGCATCGACCTGTACTCCAGGCCTGGTTCGGCGATCAGCGCGAACCATCCCAGTCCGACCGCCTGCAGCGTCAGGCCGGACACCATCAATGGGCGCTCACCGATCCGGTCGGCGAGGGCCCCTGCGACCGGTGCGACGGTCATGAAGGTCGCCGTCCACGGCAGCAGGCGGAGACCGGCCCCGAGCGGCCCGTTGTCGACGGCCGTCTGCAGGAACTGCGCGAAGAAGAACACGCCGGTGAACAGCGAGGCGAAGGTGAGGAAGATGGCGGCGTTGCCGGCCGAGAACGCTCGCGATCGGAAGAGTCCCATCGGCAGCATCGGCTCGCGTGCCCGCAGCTCCCACGCCACGAACGTCGCGAACAGCACGACACCGATCGTCAACGCCCCCATCACCTCGGCGGAGTCCCAGCCGGCCTGGTTACCACGAACCAGCCCCCACACGAGCCCGAGCGCGCCACCAGTGACGAGTGCCAGACCAGAGAGATCGAGAGCCGCGTCCGGCCCGTGGCTCTCCTTGATGAAGCCGAGCACCAGGGG
>WNGB01007069.1_pt1 | contig 16306 bp, 14 predicted proteins | sample 5400681 | NCBI WGS metagenome assembly WNGB01 (sample SAMN13153367, study PRJNA577476) | soil metagenome | isolation source: 115 cm soil or saprolite under grassland replicate 2 | place: USA:California | collected 2016-06-15 | reverse complement strand
TCGAGCCGGCTCGCGTCAAACGCGGGCAGGTCCTGGTGCCAGGCGCGCTCAACGGAGGCCTTTCGAGCCTCCCCGAGCAGCAGCGCCAGCGGAGCTATCGTCGGATCGGCGCGCGCCAGCTCCTCGAGAGCCGTCTCAGCCTGATGAATCACTTCCCGACGGCCTGGCCCACCGCAGGCGTCCGGTAGTATGGGTTGGGCTGTTGCTGGAGCTGGACCGAGGCTGCCCGGTTGCCGACATCGGCACCTGGGCCACCGCTGCGGGCGCGGGTGGCCTCCGGGCTGCAAGCCGACAGCGTCAGGCCGGCCAGCAGCAGCCAGACCGCAAGGGGGCGCCTCGGCCTAGCCATGCTGCTGCGGCCCGATCACAACCGCGTAGCGGAGCAAGAAGCCGCCTACAAGCACCAGCACGCCAGCCAGGGCGGCCATGCTCGGGCGTGCGGCGGCGGCCCCAAAGCGGAGCAGGAGCAGCGGTAGCAGGCCACCGAGCAAGGCCGCACCGACGATGGCCATCAGGGCACTGCCGGCCAGGAAGACCCGTACTCCGGCCGGCCCGAGGGTGGCCACAAATACGACTATCAGAATCAGCTGCCAGAGGATAACCATCACGCTGGCACGGGCCAGGTCGCCGATGTCGGGGTGGCTGGTCTGCCCGCGAATCGCCTCGCCCAGCAGCAACGCGCCCAACCCCGTGGCGACCGCCGTCACTACGAACAGCGCCCCGAGCACGGCCGAATCGCCCCAGCCAGGGAAGTTGGTCGCACTGAGCAGGATCCCCGAGTAGCTGCCGACCGCGAAGGCGAGCAGCCCGCCGATGACGGCCCAGATCCGACCGGCCGGGCTGCCGTGCAGCGTGCTCTCGGCGCGCCAGCCGCCGATGCGGAAGAGCCGACCCGCGATCAGCGCGTCGAGGAACGAGACGAACGCGAAGGCCGGGAATACCAGCACTAGCCACGAGCCCATCGACATCGGGGACCAGAGCTTGAACATCGGTAGCGATGTCTTGCTCTGGACGATCATGTGCCAGAACCGCTCCGGCCGGCCGAGGTCGACGGTCAGCAGCAGCCCGCACACCAGCATCAGCGGGAAGGCGATCAGATGCGCCGTCCGCGCCACCGACGAGCGGCCGCGCCCGACCAGCTCGAGGATGGCAGCCGTCATGTATGCCCCGGCCGCGACGCCGGCCAGGAACATCTCCACGTAGACGAGCGCGTCCCAGTGAGTGAGGTTCTCGCGGGGGATCATCGCTCACTCCCCTCGCCGACCGTGGTCGCTTCGGCGGCGCCGTCCATTCGCTGCTTACGGAACGCCAGCGCCCCGGCCAGGCCGGCCACGACTGCTCCACCCGCGCTGAGCAGCCAGCTCAGCCCAAGGCTGCGGCTGGGGAGCTGGGGATCGGGCGGCAGCCCGTACACCTCCGGCCTGTCGACGAGCAGGTAGAAGGAGTTCAGCCCACCGAGCATCTTCTCGTCACCGTAGACGTAGGCCTGGGTGCCCTGAGCCTTGAGCGTCGACACCCGCCCGTCGGCCCGCTGGCGCAGCTCTTGGATCGGACCAAACTGGATCGAGGCGGTGGGACAGGCCTGAGCGCAAGCCGGCGTCAGCCCGTTCTGCAGCCGGTCGTAGCACAACGTGCATTTCTGCGCCGTGCCCGTCGCCTCGTTGATGCCGATCACGTCGAACGGGCAGGCCGCGATGCAGTCGCGGCAGCCGTTGCAGACGTCGGACTGGATCACGACCGTGTCGAACTCCGTGCGGATGATGGCGCCGGTCGGACAGACCTCCAGACAGCCCGCCTGGACGCAGTGCTTGCAGACGTCGCTCATCATCAGCCACTGGGCCTGCTTGCGGTCAGGGCTGAACTGCTCGACGAACTTGACGTGTCGCCAGTGGGTGCCGTTCAGCTCGCGGGTGTTGTCGTAGCTGTTGCCACTCAGGGTGTTGGCGCCGCCGTTCGTCGCTGGGAGCTGGTTCCACTCCTTACAGGCGACCTCGCACGCCTTGCAGCCGATGCAGACCGTCGTGTCGGTGTAGAAGCCCATTGCCGCGGCCATGTCGCTCCTCCCTCACGCCTTCTCGACGTTGCAGACGAAGGCCTTGCCCTCGTGCATCGAGACGTTAGGGTCGGCGATCAGCGCCGACATGTTGTTGACGACGTCCCCAGTCACGAGTCCCTGGTAGCCCCAGTGCCAGGGCATGCCGACCAGATGGACCGTCTTGCCGTCGATGGTGAACGGCCTGATGCGCGGCGTCACCAGCGCCTTGGCTCGGATCGTGGCGCGCGGGGAGCTGATCTTGACGAAGTCGAGGTTGGCGACGCCCTTCTCCCTGGCCAGCTCCGGGCTCATCTCGATGAACAGCTCCGGCTGCAGCTCGGCCAGCCAGGGCAGCCAGCGGCTCATCGTCCCCGACAGGTGGTGCTCGGTCAACCGATAGGTGGTGATGACGTACGGGAAGTTGGGGTCGCCGACCTGGGCCAGCTTGTTGATGTCGCTGTCCCAGTGTTTGTAGACCGGGCTGGCCTGCTGCTTGTAGAGGAGGTTCTGGACCGGCGACTCGACCGGCTCGTAGTGGGTTGGCAACGGGCCATCCAATAGGCCGCTCGGGGCGAACAACCAGCCCTTGCCGTCCGCCTTCATGATGAACGGGTCGGTGCCCGACTGGGCGTCAAGGCCGATCCCATCTGGCTTCGACGGCGTGTCGGGCGCCTTGGTGGGCACGAAGTCAGGGACGTCCAAGCCGGTCCACTTCTGGCCGTCCCACCAGACGTACTTCTTGCGCTCCGACCAGGGCTGCCCGTCCGGCCGAGCGGAGGCGCGGTTGTACATGATATGGCGATTCGCGGGCCAGTTGAAGCCCCAGCCCAGGCTCACGTAATCGTCCGGCTTACGGCTTGCGGTCAGGTTCTGGTCCGGGGCCGGGAAGCAGCCGGTGTAAATCCAGTTGCCGCACACCGTGCTGCCGTCGTCCTTGATATCCGCGAATGCCTTGAGGTGAGAGCCGTCGGCGATGTTGTAGCCGTTGATCTCCTTGAGGATCTTGAGCGCGTCCGGCTCGTCTTTGATGCGGAATTCGGCGTTCCTTTGCTGATCCGGTTCGTAGTTCCAGACCAACGCCTTGATGCCCTGGTCGCGGGGGTTGGTGCTGTTGGCGTACAGGTTCTTGAGCCGCGTGCCCAGCCAGTAGGTGAACCAGATGTCGGAGCGGCCGTCGCCGGGCGGGTCAGCCCCCTTCTCGTGCCACTGCAGCAGGCGGTGGGTATTGGTGAAGCTGCCTTCCATCTCGGCGACGTGAGCGGCCGGCAGGAAGAAGACCTCAGTCTTGATGTCGGCCGTCTTCAGCTCGCCGCTCTTGACCTCTGGTGAGGCATACCAGAACGAGGCCGTCTCGGTCTCGAAGAAGTCGCGAACGACCAGCCACTCGAGCTTGCCCAGCGCCTTACGTTGGAGGCTGGCGTTGAGCGAGGTGGCCGGATTCTGGCCCATGACGAACATGCCCTTGACCGTGCCCTTGTACGCCGCGTCCATCATCGCCATGTGCGAGTGGTCGCCCACGATCTTGGGGTGCCAGTCGTAGCCGTAGTCGTTGGCCGCGGTCGCGGCGTCCCCGTACAGCGCCTTCAGGTAGCTGACCACCCACTTGGGCTGGTTCGACAAGAAAGCCGTGGGTACGGTCTCGGTGGCCAGGTACGCTTTCAGACTCTCGTGGCGCCTGCGCGTGTCCGGGTGGGACATGTAGCCCGTGATCGAGTGGTAGAGGGTCGGATTGTCCGTACTGCCCTGAATCGTCGCGTGCCCGCGCAGGGCCAGGATCCCGCCCCCGGGCCGACCGATGTTGCCCAGCAGCTGTTGCAGGATGCCGGCCGCCCGGATGATCTGGACGCCGATGGTGTGCTGGGTCCAGGCGACGGCGTAGGCCATGGTAGCCGTCCGCTCCGGGCCGGAGTTGGCGGTGATGGTCTCCGCCACCTTCAGGAATGTCTCCTTGGGGCAGCCGGTGATCCGCTCGACCATCTCGGGCGTGTAGCGGGCGTAATGCCGCTTGAGGAGCTGGAAGACGGAGCGCGGGTCCTGGAGGGTCGGGTCGCGGCGGGCTGGCGGCGGCTTCAGCTTGGTGACCAGCTCGGTGAAGTTGGAGGCCTTCATCGCCTCGTCGAAGCCAAACGGCGTCGCGGGCTGCTCGCGCGCGTACTGCCAGGTCTGGTTGGCGTAGGTTCGGGCCTGCTGGTCATAGCCGCTGAACACGCCATCCAGGTCCTCGGTGTCCTTGAACTGGTCAGTGATGATCGTAGCCGCGTTGGTGTAGCTGACGACGTAGTCCTTGAAGTACTTCTCGTTCTGGATGACGTAGTTGATCAGGCCGCCCAGGAACACGATGTCCGAGCCCGCCCTGATCGGGGCATGGATGTCGGCCACGGCGCTCGTGCGCGTGAAGCGCGGATCGACGTGGATGAGCTTGGCTCCCTTCTCCTTGGCCTTCATCACCCAGCGGAAGGCGACCGGGTGGCACTCGGCCATGTTCGAGCCCATGATGGTGATGCAGTCGGAGTTGGCCACGTCCCGCGAGAAGGTGGTCGCGGCGCCCCTACCGAAGCTTACGCCCAGACCGGGCACAGAGGAGCTGTGTCATATGCGGGCCTGGTTCTCGATCGCCACCACGCCCATGGAACGCATCAGCTTGGAGTGGCTGTAGTTCCACTCGTTGTCCATGGTCGCGCCGCCGAGCGAGAAGATGCCCAGCGTGTGGTTGACCAGCTTGCCGTCCTGGGTCTTTTCGACGAGCGTCTCGTCGCGCGTCTTCTTGAACAGCTCGGCGATCCGGTCCATCGCCCAATCAAGCGGCTTGGGCTCCCAGGCGGTGGCGCCCGGCGCTCGGTACAGGACTTGGCTAATGCGGTTTGGGTTGACCGCCAACTGGTAGCTGGCCGCCCCTTTGGGACACAGGTTGCCCTGATTGACGGGGCTCTCCGGATTGCCCTCGATGTTGACGATTCGACCATCCACCACGTGCGTAAGCATGCCGCAGCCCACGGCGCAGTAGGGACACACGGTGGGGTAGACCTTGGCGTTCCTGATCCGCAACTCCTGGGCTCGGGCGACTTTCGGCCCCAGATCGGCCCCCAGCGCCGCCAGCGCCCCCATCGCCGTCCCGGCTGTCGTGACGCCGGTGACCTTCAAAAACTGACGCCGGCTAACGGCCATGAGACCCTCCTCGCCTTCGAGCGGGTTGCGAGATGACGACTAGCAGTAATCGGGCCAGACCGGAAGGCGCCGGACCATCGGCGCGGCGAGGGCCGCCTGCCCTCGTGACCTCTCCGGCGTGGGGCGAATCTGAGGTGGCCACGGCTGTCGCTTTTGACCTGACAGGGTTTTCAGGGCTGCGCGATTAGCCTGCTCGATTGGTTCGCGTTACAGCGCGGCGAGTACAACCACCGCGCGACGCGCTACACCGCCATTATCAGATACGAGCGAGCAAACTGCAAGGATCTCTGCGTCACAAAATCTCTATTTGCGTTCCAGCAAGCGCGAGGCGCGGCGACGCTGGCGGCTCTCGTTGCGCCTTCCCCGCAGGTCGATAACGCCGCGCAGCATAGCCAGACAGAGCCGCTTGTCGTCATCGTTGAGGCGCTGGAGCTCGCCGAAGGCCTGGCGCAGCTCGACGTCGATCAATTCGAGTGACCGCTCCTGGTAGGCGAGCAGGCCAGCCAGCTGAAGCAGCTCGCTTGGGCTGGTGGTCAGAGAGTTGCAGATCTCGAGGAGGGTGCTGACGCGCGGGTCGCTGGTCTCACCGCTGAGGAGTCGATAGAAGGTCGCTCGATTACGTTTACCGCCGAGCCGGTCGGCCACCTCGGCCGGGCGCAGCCCGCGCGCTTCGATCAAATCGCGGACGGCCTTTCCGATGGACATAGAGCCCTCCCCAGCCGTATTTTCGCGTGCGAGTATACCACTTCGGCGGCGCGGTTGCGAGACCGCAAGCTGAATCATCGCGAAGGAGCGAGAGGGAGGCAGGCCTCACCAGCCCTTGCTCAGGCGGTCGATCAGCTTGGCGGGCAACTTGGCGCGGCGCATCTTGTCCTGGGTCCGCTTGATCGGGTAGGAAATGCGGCGCCAGGTCGCGCTGCGGCGGTCGGTGTCCACGATCATGAAGGCCGCCCGCGGATCGTCGTCGCGCGGCTGGCCGACACTGCCCGGGTTCAAGATGAAGCGGCAGCCGGGCTGGGCAAGCTCAACCTCCGCCTCGTCTACGATCCGCCGCACGACGACCTGGCCGTCTTCCGCCCTCATGAACAACGACGGGATGTGCGTGTGGCCGACCAGGCAGAACGGCCCCTCGAAGTGGGCGAAGCTGGCCTCGGCCCCGGCCGCGCTGAGCAGGTACTCCCAGATCGGGTTGCGCGGGCTGCCGTGGGCCAGGGTGAACTCGCCGCTGGTGACCAGCGAGGGTAGCTGGAGCAGATAGTCGCGCGTCTCGGTCCGAAGCTGCTCCATGGTCCAGCGCGCGGCCAGCGCGGCGTACGGGTTGAAGTCCTGGATGCCCATCTTGCCGATCGCTGCCCAGTCATGGTTGCCGGCCACGGCGAGGTGCTTGGCCAGCTCAGCCAGCCTGGCCACGCACTCGTTTGGCTGGGGTCCGTAGCCGACCGTGTCGCCCAAGCACCAGACCTGGTCCACGGGCTGCATCACCGCCAGCACCCGCTCCAGGGCATCCAGGTTGCTATGGATATCGGAGACGACCCCGATTCGCACTATCCCCCCGGGCCGGGGCTGACTTCAGACGAACATCGTAACAAGGAATCCTCGCTCCGACCCAGGCTCAGGCTCGGGATACAATGTGTCAGGGCAGACGGCAGCAGCAACCTATGGCGGCGGGCGGGGACGGTCGAATCGGCCAGATGACTGCGAGCAGGCGGGTTCCCCCCAGCCCCCCCAAGCCTGGGGGGGCTGGGGGGGCCGTAAAGAGTGGGCTGAGTAGGTCGAACAGTCCAAAGCAGGCTCGAGCGCGTCTGCCACGGGTGGCAGCCGTGGGCGAGTTCGGGTTGATCGACCGCCTGGTCCGCCAGGTTCAGGATCCGAGCCTCGACCCGCTCAAGCCGTCGCCCGACGGAGAGATCCGGGTTGGCGACGACGCGGCCGTCTGGCGCTCCCAGCGAGGGGGCTGGGACCTGTTCACGACCGATGCGCTCGTCGAGGGCGTCCACTTCAAGCTGGCCACGACGGGCTGGCGAGACCTGGGCTGGAAGGCGCTAACCGAGAATCTGAGCGACGTGGCCGCCATGGGCGGCACTCCCCGTCGCGCATTCGTGACCCTCGGGCTCCGGCCTGAGACGCTCGTGTCCGACCTGGAGGCGCTCTACCAGGGCATGCGCGAGGCTGCCGACGAGTTTGGGGTGGCGATCGTCGGCGGCGACACCGTGGCCTCGCCGATCACGCTCATCAGCGTCGGCGTGCAGGGGGAGCTGGAGGGGTCCGGGCTGCGTCGCGCCTGTGGCCGGGCGGGCGACGTCGTGGCCGTGACCGGCGCCCTGGGAGGATCGGCCGGCGGGCTCGAGCTCCTCGAGTTGGGGGTGGTCGACCCCCTCGACGCCGAAGAGCGGGCGCTCGTCGAGCGCCATCGGCGGCCATGGCCGCGAGTGCGGGAAGGACTGGCGCTGGCCAAAGCCGGCGTGCGGTGCGGCATGGATTTGAGCGACGGTCTGCTGGGTGACGCAGCCAAGCTGGCCCACGCATCTGGGGTTGGCCTCACGATCGCCTACGACATGGTCCCGGTCGAGGCGGCCCTGACGAGCCGCTTCGGCGACCGAGCGCGCCCGATGGCGCTGGCCGGCGGAGAGGACTACGAGCTGCTCTTCGCCGCCCCGGCGCCCGTCATCGAGGCCAGCACGGCCGCGTTGGCCGACGCGGGCCTGACCAGCCTCTCTCGCATCGGCCAGCTGACCGCCGAGAAGCCGGGCCAGGTCCGAGTGGTTGACGCGGCCGGCCGAGAGGTGCGCGTGGGTCGCGGCTCGTGGGAGCACTTTGCGGGAGGGACGGACAGGCGTGACTCGTGATCCGGACGGCGAGTGCGAAGCGTGGGTCGGCTGATGTTGAGGTCCCGGTCGCCCGAACACACGCGGCGCCTGGGAGAGAGCCTTGGTCGCGCCGCGCAGGCCGGTGACGTGTTCCTGCTGGACGGCCCATTTGGGGCCGGCAAGACGGTGCTGGTCCAGGGCCTGGCGGCCGGACTGGCGGTCCAGGACTACGTGAGCAGCCCCTCCTTCATCATGGTCAACGAGCATCAGGGCCGCCTACCGCTGTATCACGTCGACCTGTACCGCTTCGACGACAAGCTGGACCCCGAGATGCTGGAGACGCTCGAGGAGACGCTCGGCGGGCGGGGTGTGTGCGCCGTCGAGTGGCCGGCCCTGCTGCCGCGCTCGCTCCGCGCCGGCGCGACCGAGCTGCTCTTCATCTCGCGCGGCGAGAGCAGCCGCGACATCGAGATCGAGAGCCCGGCACAGCACCTGGCCGCCGCAGCCAGCGAGGCTGGAGCGATCTGTTAGCGATCATGCTGCTCGCGGTTGACACCTCTACGTCGCAGGCCGGACTCGCCGTATACGACGGACAGGTCCGGGCGGAGACCATCTGGTGGGCGGGTCGCAATCACGCTCGCCAGCTCATGCCCGCTGTCCGCTGCGCTCTCGATCAGCTCGGCAAGCAGCCAGCTGATCTGCAGTGCCTGGCGGCCGCCCGTGGGCCTGGCTCGTTCACGGGGCTGCGGGTGGGCCTGGCCGCTGCCCGCGGATTGGCCTTCGCGCTCGGGATTCCCCTGTACGGTGTCGGTTCGCTCGACGTGCTGGCGGCAGGCTTGGCCGCCAGCCCCTGGCCGGTCAGGGCGGTGCTCGATGCCGGCCGCGGGCGGGTGGCCACGGCCCTCTACCACCGAGACGGTGACGTCTGGCAGCGCTCGACGGATATCGTCGGAGTAGACGTGGACGGCCTGGTGCGGCTGGTGAGCGAGGACGAACGTGGCCAGAATGCGTGCGTGGTGGCCGGCGATCTAACCGACGAGGCGCGCGCGCGGTTGGCGGCGCTTGGCGAGCGGGTCTGGATCGCCCCGCCAGCCCTGAGTGTACGTCGGCCCGCCGTGCTGGCTGAGATCGCCTGGCGAGCGTGGCGGAAAGGCGAAACGCCGGGCCCTCAGGCCGGCGAGCCGATCTATCTGACTCGGGCCGAGGAGTCATGAAGGTCACCGTCGAGCCGATGCGGGTGGAGCACATCCCGGTCGTCGGGGCGATCGAGCGGCGCTGCTTCACCCAGCCGTGGCCCCCGAACGCCTACCAGAAGGAGATTCAGACTAACCGCCGGGCACACTACTTCATCGCGCGGCTGGTTGACGTTCCGGCCGCGGAGCGAGTGCCGATCGACGGCCAGCGGGCGGCGCTACACGCTGGCGCCGGACGGGTGGCCACCGCCGATGAGGGGATCCTGGGCAGGCTCTCGCGCCTGTTTCGCGGACCCAGCGATGTCCCATCGACGCCCGCCACCGAAGCGGAGCTGCAGGGTATTGTGGGCTACTCGGGACTGTGGCTGATGACCGACGAGGCCCACGTCACGACTATCGCCGTCGACCCGCCCTATCAGGGCAACGGCATCGGTGAGCTTCTGCTGCTCGGCCTGATCGATCAGGCCAAACAGATCGCGGCGCGGTGGCTGACGCTCGAGGTGCGCATCTCCAACCAGGTTGCGCAGGGACTGTATCAAAAGTACACCTTCAAGGAGATGGGCGTGCGGCGTCGCTACTACAGCGACAACGGCGAGGACGCGCTGGTGATGTGGACCGATCCGATCGACTCGGAAACGTTTCAAGAGGCCGTGAGCCGCAACCGCGAGGCGCTGAGCCGAAAGCTGGTCTACCATGGCTGACACGATCGTCCTGATCGATGGGCACGCGCTCGTCTTCCGTGCCTTCCACGCGTTGCCGGCCTTCACCAGCTCCAAGGGGGAGCTGGTCAACGCCGTCTACGGCTTCACGACCATGCTGTTCAAAGCCTGGAAGGAGCTGAAGCCGCGCTACGTGGCTGCCGCCTTCGACACCTCCGCCAAGACCTTCCGGCGCGAGTCCTACGAGCAGTACAAGGCCACTCGCGGCCCGCAGCCGGAGGGGATCGGGCACCAGTTCGAATACGTCTTCCAACTACTGGACGCCATGAACATTCCCGTCTTTCGGCTCGAGGGCTACGAGGCGGACGACTTGCTCGGGGCGCTGGCCCAGCAGGCCGAGCAGCAGGGCGTGGAGGTAGTGATCCTGACGGGCGACATGGACGCGCTTCAGCTGGTCGGGCCGCACGTCAGGGTGCTGACCTCGCGGCGCGGTTTCTCCGACACGGTCGTGTACGACGAGCAAGCCGTCCGCGAGCGATTCGGGCTGGAACCGCATCAGTTGGTGGACTTCAAGGCGCTGCGCGGCGACAGCTCGGACAACATCCCAGGCGTTCCGGGTATCGGGGACAAGACCGCCTCCAGGCTGCTGGCCACCTACGGCAGCGTCGAGGCGCTGTACGAGAATCTGGACTCGGTCCCAGACAAACAGCGCGCGCTGCTGGAGCCGTTCCGCGAGCAGGTGACGATGGCCAAACGGCTGGCCACGATCGTCCGCGACTTGCCGGTCCAACTGGATCTTCCAGCGGCGGAGCTGAAGAGCTTCGAGCGGCAGCGCGTCCTGGCCATGTTCCACGAGCTGGGCTTTCGCAGCCTGCTCGACGAGATCCAGAAGTCGATGGGTGGCGACGGGCGGGCAGCTCCGGGCGGCGCACAGCTCACCCTGTTCGGCGAGCCCACCGAACGGCGGACCGCTCCGATTCCCGTCGACGCGGTCGCGACGCTCATTCAGGACAAGGCGGCGCTCGGCGCACTCGTGCAGCGCTTGCGGGCGGCCGGCCGCTTCGCGCTGAATGTACAGTCGACGGGTACCGCCCCGATGCGGTCGGAGGTTGTCGGCCTGGGGCTCGCCGCAAGCCCCGATGACACGTGCTACATCCCGATGGGCCACGCCGAGGGCAGCCAGCTCGACTGGAGGACAGTGCAGGCCAGCCTGGCGCCGGTCCTACAGGACGAGTCCATCCCGAAGTGGGCCCACAACGCCAAGTTCCACATGACCATGCTCGCCGGGCAGGGTGTCCAGGTGAAGGGGCTCGACTTCGACACGATGATCGCGGCCTACTTGCTCGAAAGCTCCCAGCGCGCGCTGGCGCTTCGGGACCTGGCCTGGTCGAAGCTGCAGATGGAGCTGCCGACCGGAGCCACCCTGCTGGGCACCGGAAAGTCGGCCACGACCATGGACCGCCTGCCGCTCGAGCAGTGCGGCAGCTACGCGTGCCTGGAGGCGAACGCCGTCTGCCGCCTGGTCACCATCCTGGCAGAAGAGCTGAAGACCAGCGGGCTGGACGGGCTGTTCCGCGAGGTGGAGCTGCCGCTAGTACCGGTGTTGGCCGGCATGGAGCGAAACGGGATCGCGGTCGACGTGCCATATCTGAAGGGCCTGAGCCGCGAGCTAGCCGACCGCCTCGGCGAGCTCGAGGCCCGCATCTACCAGGAAGCTGGGCACCACTTCAACATCAACTCCACCCAGCAGTTGGCCCAGGTCCTGTACGACGAGCTGCAGCTGCCACGTGCGCGCAAGACTCGGACTGGCCAGTCCTCGACCGGGGCAGAGGTGCTCGAGGAGCTGCGTGACACTCACCCGATCGTCGAGCTGATCCTGGAACACCGCCAGCTTCAAAAGCTGAAGTCGACTTACGTAGACGCCCTGCCGCTCCTGGTCAACTCGCAGACCGGGCGCGTGCACACGTCGTTTAACCAGACCGTTGCCGCGACCGGGCGGCTGTCCAGCTCCGACCCCAATCTCCAGAACATCCCGATCCGGACCGAGCTCGGCAAGCGGGTCAGGCGAGCATTCATCACGGGCTCCAAGGCCACCTGCCTGCTCAGTGCCGATTACAGCCAGATCGAGCTGCGGGTCTTGGCCCACATGACCCGCGATCCGACCCTGGTCGAAGCGTTTTCCCAGGACCGAGACATCCACGCGGCGACGGCCGCCGAGGTCCTGGACGTCCCAATCGAGAAGGTCGATGCCGACATGCGCCGAATCGCCAAGATCGTCAACTTCGGCGTGCTGTATGGGATGAGCGAGTTCGGCCTCTCTCAGCAGACCGGCCTGCCTTCCGAGCAGGCCGCCGCCTTCATCCGCCGCTACTTCGAGGAGTTCCAAACCGTCAAGGCCTACCAGGAAGGTCTGCTGAAGGAGGCCGTCGAGCTGGGCTACGTGACGACCTTGCTGGGACGGCGGCGCTACATCCCAGAGCTGCGCAACAAGATCTACGCGGTCCGCTCGGCCGGCCAGCGGATGGCGATCAACCATCCCATCCAGGGCGGCGCCAGCGACATCGTCAAGATAGCGATGATTCAGGTCCAGCGCTTTATCGACGAGACTAACTTCAACGCCATGATGGTCTTGCAGGTCCATGACGAGCTGCTGTTCGAGGTGGCCCGCGACGAGATCGACGCATTCGCGCCCCAGGTCTGCACGATCATGGAGAGCGCAATGGAGCTGGCGGTGCCGCTCAAGATCGACCTGAAGGTGGGAGACAACTGGGAAGAGATGCGCGGCCTGCGGACGCGCGCCGCCGAACGTGCCTGAGCTACCCGAGGTCGAGACACTCCGCCGCGCGCTCGCGCGAACGCTTATCGGGCGGAGCTTCGCCAGCGTCGAGGTCCGCCTACCGAAGATGCTGGTCTCGCCCCACGGCTGGACCGTCGACGACCTGGTCGGCAAGCGCATCACCTCGCTCAGGCGGCGCGCCAAGTTCTTGATCTTCGACCTGACCGACGAGGCCGCGCTGGTCTTTCATTTTCGCCTGGCCGGGCAGCTCGCCCACCGCGCGGCCGATGGCACGACGCTGGCCGAGGGCGGCCATCCAGTACCGGCCTTCGGGTCCCCGCTGCCACACAAGTCGACGCACATGATCTTTCTTCTGGACGACGGCAGCGTCCTGTATCTGACGGACATTCGCCAGTTCGGGCGAGTCTGGTTCGTGTCCGCCCCAGCGGCCGAGGCCCTGCTCGAAGGGGCTGGCCTTGGACCCGAGCCGCTGCAGCCCGAGTTCAGCCTCAAGCTGCTGCGCGACCGCCTGGGCCGCCGGCCACGTGCGCAGCTCAAACCGCTCCTGCTGGACCAGAGATTCGTCGGCGGTGTCGGCAACATCTACGCTGACGAGATCGTCTTCGAGTCGCGCCTTGGCCCGGCGACCCGAGCCGGTGAGATCACGGGCGCGCGATTGAAGCGCCTGCACGGCGCCATTCGCTCTGTGCTGGACTACGCTGTGCGGGAGGGGGTGGCCCAGATCCTCAACGGCAAGGCGTCCCCCGACAGCGCTTTCCCGAAGGTGCACGGCCGCGAGGGCCAGGCCTGTCCGCGCTGCGGCACGATCGTCGTGAAGACCAAGTTCGCGGGCCGCGGCACCTACACCTGTCCTAGATGCCAGGGATCAACGAGCCGTCAGCAGTCAGCCGTCAGCGTCGACGACACGCCGCAAGCCGCCTGCTGACAGCTGATGGCTGACGGCTGACTGCGCCCGTGCCTGAGCTGCCCGAAGTTGAGACGACGGCCCGCGGACTGCGGGCTAGCATAATCGGCCGTCGCATCGCGGCCGCCGGCTCGATGGACTGGCCGCGGATGATCCCGAACAGCACGCCTGAGCAGGTCGAGGCGGCGGTCGCGGGCCGCACGGTCGAAGGTGTCGAGCGGCGGGGCAAATACCTGCTTCTGGGGCTGAGCGGCGACTGTTGGCTGGTCATTCACCGCAAGATGAGCGGCAACGTGACGCTGAGCGGCCCAGACGCTGCGGCAGCCCGCCACACCCATCTGGTGCTCTGGTTCGATGACGAGACCCAGCTTCGCTTCGTCGATCCGCGCAAATTCGGCCGCATCTACTTATTCCCCGCTCGCGCCGCTCTGGACGCCTTTCTCCTCGGACGACTCGGGCCCGAGCCCCTAGACGATCTCACGGCGGCCGGACTGCGCGAGCGGCTCGCCAGGCGGCGGGCGCGCTTGAAGTCGCTTCTGCTAGACCAGAGCTTCCTGGCGGGCATCGGCAACCTGTACGCCGACGAGATCCTGTGGGAGGCGCGGCTTCACCCGGCCCGTTCGGCGCAGAGTCTGACGGCGCGAGAGCGGAGCCGACTGCTCGACGCGACGCAGCGGGTCCTGCTCGGCGCGATCCTGCGTCGCGGCACATCCGTGTCGGATTATGTCGACGCCAACGGCGAGCGCGGCCAGAACCAGGATTTCCTCCAGGTCTACGGTCGCGAAGGTCTGCCCTGTCCGCGTTGTGGACGACCGATCATCCGCCAGGTCATCGCCCAGCGCGGCACCTGGTTCTGTCCGGGCTGCCAGAGAGTACGGCGACCCTGAGGAAGCGATGAGGCCGCCCGCATCCTCGGGATCGCGGTGCTCAGCCGGCCCTGGCGGAAGACCATTTCGGCCATAAGCTTTCATCCTGGTCTAGGATCAAGGACCTCACTCCGCGTCCCCTGGGAGCGCGGGCGTCTCGCCCGCCCCGCTACGGGTTGGGAGCGCGGGCGTCTCGCCCGCCCGTCCGCGGCGGGCGCTGCTCCACCGCCAGCCCTCCGGAACGTCACATAGACCCGCCTTGACTGGGTTTTCCTCGATGTAATCGAGCGCCGCGCGGAAGTGTTCGTCATCGCGGATGAACCGATCAAAGTAGTCGCGCTGCCAGAATGGCCCACTCCTGCCCAGGATCCGATTAGCCGTCTTAGCGCTCCACGATTTCCACGCCTGAACGATGTCCGACAGCCGGAAGCCAGGCCGCGGGGTGATCAGCACGTGCACGTGATTGGGCATCACTACCCAGGCGTGCAGGTGATAGCGTTCCCGATCCAAGTAGAGAAAAGCGTCTTCGACAAGGGTCGCGATGCGTGGATCGGACAACCAGGTCGCGCCATGGCCTTCGTCAAGGTAGGCCTCTACACGACGACGCCGCTCTGCGTCTGCCTCGCGGTGGCCCAACATGCGAAGCTCCTCCGTCCAGGCCGCCAATCTTTCGGTTGGGAGGGAGCCCGAAAGACGGAAGGTGACGGACTGTGGGATTTGGCCGCCGTCAAAATGCGGAACGTAGCCTCGCGTGTGCCAGCCTCGGGGAACGACACTGGGAGGGCTTGAGTCCCGCCCGACACCCGACGGCGGGCGGGACGCCCGCGCTCCCAGGGGTGGCACCCTCTCCATATCGCCCGCGCCGGTCAAATCTACCCTTCCGCCTTCAGCTTCCTCGCGACGTCCTCGCGGAGGTCTTTCTGGAGACCGTGCGACTAGAGCCGGAGCAGGCGGGCGAAGCGGTCCTCGCTCTTGTAGGGGCCGACGACGGCCAGGTTCAGCAGCTCGGGGCGGAACAGCTTCTGGGCCACCCGGCGCAGGTCGTCGCTCGTGATTCGCTCGATCGCTTCGACAACTTCGTCCACGGTCAGGACTTCGTTCCGCAGCAGTTCCTGGCTGCCGAGCCAGGAGGAGACAGCGCGGGTGTCCTCCATTCGGAGCTGAATTCGGCCCTTGATGAACTCCTTGGCCTTGATCAGCTCCGGCTCGGGCACGCCCTCCTGGAGCAGCTGCAACTCCCGCAGGATCGTGCGGATCGTCGGCTCGACCTTTTTCGGGTCCACGCCGGCCCCGATGACGGCGCAGCCGGCGTCACGGAAATGGCTTACGTAGGAGTGGACGTCGTAGGCGAGCGCCAGTCGTTCGCGGACCTCCAGGAAGAGCCGTGAGGACATCCCCTCCCCGAGGATGGCGTTCAGGACGTCCAGCGCGAAGCGGTCCGGGTGGCTACTGGAGTATCCCTGGACCGCCAGGCAAAGGTGGGTCTGCTCGGTTCGCTTTGACTTGAGCCCGACTCGCGCCGCGGCCTGCCCGTTGGTCGCCGGATACCAGCTTCCAAACGGTCCGCGCGGCCAGCCTCCAAGATGCCGCTTGGCCAGCTCGATCACCGTCTCGTGGCTCACGTTGCCCGCGACCGCCAGGACGGTGTTCTCGGGAACGTACTGGCGCAGGATGTATTCGCTAATCTGATCGCGGCTGAGCGCCGAGACCGAGCGCTTGGAGCCGCCGACGTCCCGCCCGAGCGGCTGATCTGGCCAGAGCACTTCGTCGATCAACAGGCCGGCCAGATCGGCCGGGCTGTCCTCGCTCATCGCCAGCTCGTCGAGGATGACCTGTCGCTCCTTCTCGATCTCGTCCGCGTCCAGGATCGAATGCAGCAG
>WNGB01028199.1_pt1 | contig 16307 bp, 18 predicted proteins | sample 5400681 | NCBI WGS metagenome assembly WNGB01 (sample SAMN13153367, study PRJNA577476) | soil metagenome | isolation source: 115 cm soil or saprolite under grassland replicate 2 | place: USA:California | collected 2016-06-15 | reverse complement strand
TACCCCGGCGAACAGCCGGACCGGGCCGGCCTGGACAGGCCGGGCGGCGGCCTCGAAGCCGACCGGGATGGACGAGGTGAGCACCTCGCCAGCTGGCTCGGGCTGGCGGGCCTGGGGGCCGGTGGCATAGTAGGCGGTCCCGGTTTGCATGCCGTTCTCGAGCTGGGAGAAGGTGAAGGTGAACGCGACGTCGGCGTGCGCGTCGCCGTCGGTGTCGATGTTGATCCGGTAGACCGCGTCCGGGTGGAAGGCCGGGCCGGTCATGAACGGGTTCACATCGATGATCAGCGCCGTCTTGCCGGGGTCGCCGGGCGCCTGGAAGACGTACAGCTCGGTCAGGTCCAGGCGCGCGTCGTCGCCGGGGAACTTGAGATTGTCAGCGCTGAAGTGGTTAGACATGGTGGCTCCTTTGGTAGTGATTGCCAGGATCGGTGGGGGTTCAATGGCGCAGGAAGTCGAGCAGTGCCGTGTTCACCTGGTCGGCGTGCGTCCAGGCGATGGCGTGCGGGCCGCCTTCGACGACGACGAGCTGCATGTCCTTGATCAGGCCGGGCAGGCGCTTGCCGGTCTTGTCCAGCGGCAGGACCTGGTCCGCGCCGCCGTGCACGACCAGCACGGGCACGTCGATCTTGGGCAGGTCGGCGCGGAAGTCGGTCGTCCAGGTCCGGATGCAGGCCACCGCGGCGGTGGCCGAGGCGGTGACGGCGAGGTTCCAGCTGGCCTGGTAGGCCTGGTCGCTGACCAGGGTGCCGCCGAGGGTGTCGATGTTGTAGAAGTTGTCCAGGAAGCCCTTCATCCAGGCCGGGGTATCGGCCCGGGCGGCCTGGGTGAACCCGTCGAACAGGCTTTGCGGCACCCCGTCGGGGTTGTCGCCGGCCTGCAGCAGGTACGGCGGGATCGGGGAGACGAGCACGGCCTTGGCCACCCGCGCTGACCCGTAGCGGCCCAGGTAGCGGGTGACCTCCCGGTGCCCATTGAGTGCCCGACCAGCACGGCGTCGCGTAGGCCCAGGTGCTCCAGCAGCGTGTTGAGGTCGGCGGCGAAGGTGTCGTAGTCATAGCCGACGACCGGCTGGCTGGACTTGCCGAACCCGCGCCGGTCATAGGTAATGACCTGGTGACCGGCGTCCAGCAGCACCGGGACCTGCTTGTCCCAGGCGCGGCCGCTGAGCGGGTGGCCGTGGATCAGCACGACCGGCTGACCCCTGCCGTGGTCCTCGTAGTGCAGGTCGATGGCGGCGTCGTTCTCGGTTCCCACCGTGAGATAGGGCATGGAGTCCTCCTTCGAAGCTCATGCGCTGCCGCTGCGTGTCCTCGGAGACGAGTCGTCCCCGAACTAGCCGAAGGTGAAGGCGCACGCCTGGACGCCAGGGTCGAGGAAGATGACCTCGAAGGTGCGCTCGGTGACGGGGTCGGGCTGGCGGATGAGTTGGTAGAGCCGTGGTTCGGTCACCGTGCCGTTGCCTTGGCCGTCCACATCAGTTCCGTGGGCGGCTCCCGGTGGCTGGTCCGTCGAGGTGCACGCGAAATCGTACGGAGGTCCCTGGCGCGGTCGGTCTCATGACGAGGTGGAGGTCGCGGGCGTGGAAGCGGTAGGCGATCCGCCCGCCCGCCTGGTTCAGCACCGTGGCCTGTCGCTGCACCGTCCAGTCGCCGGCAAGGGCCCACTGGTTGAGTGCCAACCGTGCGGGGGCGGCATAGACGTGCGGTGTGTCCAAGACAGCGCCATTGGACGAGGCGAAGTTCTCGGTGCGCTCGTGGCCGAGGTAGTTTTCCGGGGACCACAAGCTGTCCCAGTCGGCGGCGGCTTCCACACCACGGGCGTCGACGGCAACCAGGTCGTGGCCGATGCCGCCGCTACCGGCCTCGGTCAGCAGTCGTTGAATGATCGCTTCTGATTGCTCGTAGTCGCCCTCGCCGAAGCGATGGTGTCGAATCTGTCCGTGCCGGTCGACGAAGTAGAGGGCCGGCCAGTATCGGTTGCCGAACGCATCCCAGATCGCATAGTCGTTGTCGATCGCGATCGGATAGTTGACCCGCAGGTCCTTGGCGGCTCGGCGGACGTTGTCGAGGTCGTGCTCGAAGTCGAACTCGGGCGTGTGGACGCCGATCACCACGTGTCCGTGATCCTTGTACTTCTCGGCCCACGCGCGGACATAGGGAAGGGAGCGGAGCCAGTTGATGCAGGTGTAGGTCCAGAAGTCGATGAGGACGACCTTCCCGCGCAGGTCCGCCGCCGTGAGCCGCGGCGAGTTAAGCCAGCCGGTGGCGCCGGAGAGCGACGGCAGCTGACCCTCGACGGGCAAGTCGACCACGAGTCGGGTCGATTCCATGGCTAATTTAGCCGCCCGCGGCGGCGGCCGGCCGGTCAACCGCGGCTGCTGCGGTCATGATGACGTCAGCGACAGCCCCGGGCTGGGAAACCATGATCACGTGCGAGCCCTCGGCCTCGGTAATCGTGGCTCCGGCGCGCTCAGCCATGGAGCGGATCACGTCCGTGCCGGCCGCTTTGTCGCCGGTCGCAACCACGGCCCAGGCTGGCGAGGACTTCCAGGCGGGCGGGCCCGACGGCTCCGAAAACGCCAACTCCGCGACCGGGCGCTGGGTCGCGGCCATCACGGCGGTCTGCTCGGGCGGCAGGTCAGCGGCGAACGCATCGTGAAACTTCGCGGGATCGATCGCGAACTCAACGGCTGTCTCCGCGCCGTCTCCAATCGGATACTGGAGCGGGACTAGCGCCGTCGTCAGGACGCTGTCCTTGGAGCCGCTCTCCACGTCGATCAGACGCTTGCCTTCCTCCGGGGCGAAGGCGGCGACGAAGACGAGCCCGACGACGTTCGAGGCATCGGTCGCGGCATTCGAGATCGCGCGGCTTGCTCGCCGTTGCGGAACGTCTCATCCGACAAGAAGCGTGTCGTCCCAAAGCCGCGAAGGTACGGGACGACCACCCTGTAGCCGGCCGATGCCAAGAGGGGGACTATGTCGACATAGCTGTGAATGTCGTATGGCCAGCCGTGCAGAAGAACGGCCGCACGACCGTCGGCCGGGCCGATGTCGGCGTATCCAACGTTCAGCAGGCCGGCCTCGACCTGCCTCAGGGGGCCAAATGAGGTGTGATGGTTCGTGGCTTCGACCATTTGGCTCTCCGCGTGAAGTAGAGGCGGACGGCGCGCAGGTTGTGCACGCCGTCCTGCGGCTCTCCGACTAGCGCAGTGACCGGAACGCCGCTCGCAGCTCCGCGGCGAGCAGTTCCGGCTCCTCCCAGGCCGCGAAGTGACCGCCCTTGTCGACCTTGTTGAAGTAGATGAGCTGGTGGTAGCCCCGCTCGGCCCAGCTGCGCGGCGCCTGGTAGGTCTCGCCAGGGAAGACCGTAATGGCGGCAGGCAGCGAGATGTCGACCGCGTTGAAGTTGTTGGCGTTGTTCTCCCAGTACAGCCGCGCCCCGGAGGTCCCGGTGTTGGTGAGCCAGTAGAGCGTGATGTCGTCGAGCATCTCGTCGCGGGTGAGGGACCGCTCGGGCTCGCCCCCGCTGTAGGTCCAGTCGGCGAACTCGTCGTAGAACCAGGCCGCCAGGCCGACCGGCGAGTCCGCCAGGCTGTAGCCGATAGTCTGCGGCCGGGTCACCATCATGCCCGCATACCCCGAGCCCTGCTTGTAGAGGGCGTCCATCCCTTCGTAGGCGATCTTCTCGTCGGGGGACAGCCCGGCCGGCGGGGGACCCCCTTCCAGGAGCGCCTTGGCGATCTCGACGCCGTGGCACGACCCGCCGGTCGGCGCCAGCTGCTCGGCCATCTCGATCGACGTTTCGATGGGCGGTCTGGGAGCGTGCACGAGGTAGCAGCCGTTCGCCACGTCGGCCTCCAACCACGAGCGGACGTCGCAGCCACACTTTAGGCCCCGCGGCGTGGACACGACACCCCACCCGAAGGCAGACTCGCGGCTCCATCGGACAGGTCCTCGCCCGGAGCAGGCCATCCGGAGCCCATGCCTGACCAGGGCGAGGTCCTGGTGCCTGGATCCTTCGGCCTTGCTGGGGAATCGGCCTATGCTCGGCCGGGAGAGGCCGACAAGCTCGAGCAGGACCGACTTCCCAACAAGGGTTTCGCAGGCGCCGTCTTCGCGATCGAGGCCAAGAGGGGTGAAGTAGCGCATGTCTGAGGGAACCGGCACGAAGCCGATGGTGATCATCGGTGGTGGCAAGACCGGCGGCACGGCCGCCGCAACCTTGCGTGACGAGGGGTTCGAGGGGCCGGTCGTGCTCATCAGACGGGAACCGGGCATCCCGTTCGGCCGTCCCCCGCTGTCCAAGACCTACCTGCGATCCGAAGAGGATCTCAACGGCTGGTACGTCAAGCCCGCCGACTGGTATGAAGCCAATGACGTCGAGCTCCGCACCGAATCCGTGGTCGCGGTCGACCCGGCAGCGCACACGCTGGCCCTCGGATCTGGCCAGCAACTGGAATACCAGAAGCTCCTACTGGCCACGGGAGGAAGGAACCGGCGGCTGCGGATCCCCGGGGCTGAGTTGCCCGGGATCTACTACCTGCGCACAGTGGCCGAGTGCGACGCCATCAAGCGCGAAGCTGTGGCGGGCCGGCGCGCGACCGTGGTGGGCATGGGGTTCATCGGTTGCGAGGTGGCGGCCTCCCTCACCCAGCTCGGGATTCACGTCACCGCGATCTTTCCGGGCACAAACCCGCTGGAACGGGTCCTGGGCGAGCAGATCGGCGCCCTGATCGGTGCGATTCACCGTGCAAACGGCGTCAGGCTGCTCGCCGGAGCGCAGGTCGCCGCGTTCGAGGGGACCGAGCGGCTGGAGGCGGTGGTGCTGGCCGACGGGGAATGGGTCGCGTGCGACCTCGCCGTCGTCGGCGTGGGGATCGATCCCGAGGTGCCGGCCGTCGCGGGCTCATCCATCGCGCAGGACAACGGGATTCTCGTCGACGAGCGGTGCCGCACCAGCGCGGCTGACATCTATGCGGCCGGCGATGTCGCCAACCACCTCCACCCGGTTCTCGGCCGCATCCGAGTCGAGCACTACAACAGCGCCGACCACCACGGAGCCGCGGCGGCACGGTCGATGCTGGGCTCGGTGGCCCCCTTCGACTACCTCCACAACTTCTGGTCCGACCAGTACGACCACACGCTCCAGTACGTCGGCCACGCCACGAACTGGGACGACTTCGCCGTCCGCGGCAGCCTGCAGGAAGGAAAGCTTGTTGGCTTCTACCTGCTCGCCGGGATGGTGCAGGCTGCCGTCGGCTTCGACCGCGGAGGTGATCCTGAATGGGATCGCGACTCCGAGATGGCGGCCTGCGCGCGCCTGGTGGCCCGCCGCGCCCACCCCGACCGCGGCGTGCTGACCGACGAACGCGCGGACCTGTGGTCGCTGGCGCGGTGACAGGGTGGCCACTGCCGCCACCTGGACGGTAAGCCTGCTGGTCGCGATCAGTGCCGCGGTGGAGGGCTTCTTCCGCTTCGGGGATCGCTGGCGTCACTACCGCCGCACGGCCGAGCTGCTGAAGATAGAGGGCTGGGAATTCTCGCAGCTCACCGGAACCTACGGCGAGTACGCGACACACGTCGAGGCGCATCGGCAGTTCGCCCAGCGGGTAGCGGACGTCCTGCGGCAGGACGTCGAAGGCTTCATCGCCACGGTAACCCGGGAACCGCCTGCCAAGCCGTGACGTCCGCGTTGGCACCCGGGTCGCTACTTGTGCGTCAATCCCAATTGGATCGCCCGTTACAATCGTTCTCGAGAGGTCCCTGCCAGATGGTGGTTGGAAAGGCACGAGGGGCACAGGGTCACGGACCGGAGCACGCCGGCCCGCGTGACGATGTAGAGCTGCTCGCCGTCGACCACCAGCATGTCCCGAATGGCGCCGATCACGCTGGTCACCAGCTCGCCCGGCGCGAGGTTCTCGGAGGGCCGCAGCATCAGCGAGCCGTCGCTGTAGCCCACGGCGAACTCGGCGCCGGTGGGGTCGAACGCGGCGGCCAGCGAAAGGATGGAATCCGGCGGAACGTCCTCGACGTGGTTCCACGTCCAGCGGCCACGGTGATCCAGCAGGCCGATCCGCGTGCATCCCAGCATGCCGGCGCCTTCCCCGACGGCCACGACGCGGTCCTCCCGCGGCGCCAAGGCCACAGCCAGCACGGGGGGTGGCACTCGTTGTCCCGTAGGAGGCGGGCCGACCGCCCCGTGACGTCGACCTGGAACAGCTCGCCGCCCCACCCGCCGACGATCAGCCGGCCGCTGCTGGGAGCGACGGCGACCGCGTTGGCCCCCTTCTGCAGGATCAGGATGCGCTGAACTTCACGTCCGGTCGCCGCCGAGAGCTGGACGACGGGTCCTTGGGTGCACGGGATGAAGATGCTGCTCGAGTCGAGGGAGAACGCCGGTCGGGCCTCGACGCAGTCGTGGAGCTGGAAAGGACGCGCCCCGGGGACCCCGGCGAGGCTGATGATCCAGTCCTTGTGCAGGCCGATGAGGACCGCGGTGGTTCCTTGACAGTTGCCGGCCGCCGACAAGATGACATCGTCGACGTGGCGACTCTCGACGACGTTGCCGGCCGCCAGCCCGATCCTACGGAGCAGTCCGTCGCGGCTGACAAACCCAGGCCTGACCGCGCTCCTGAGCCGGCAGGATCGCCTGGAACCACCGCTGGGGCTCGTCCAGCAGGATCCGGCCCTGTCTGATGCTCCAGGAGACCGCTTTCCTAGCCGTAAGCGCCCACACGCGGTCCAGTTCGAGAACCGCCGGCGACGCCGGCAGGGCGATCCTGCGGTAGAGGGAGCGCCTGTGGAAGACATCCACGACGGCCCGACGCCGGCTCCGCCCGGACCGTCCATCCGCTTGGGGGGCTGCCGCCGATGGGGGCGCGGATCGGCTGAGCGGCGCGCTGGTCGACCGCCCGCGCCGCTCGTGACCAGGATGTGCCGTTCCGCGCGACGACCACGACTCGTTGGCCGACGGGAGTGTCCGTAAAGCGCGTTGCTCCAGGCGGCACGGTGAAGGCGTCGTCGGGCACGGGGTCGGCGAGGGCGCCGGTGACGACGTCGGCGTGGGCAGCCGACTCGTCGCCGCCGAGAGTGGCGGCCAGGCGCAACCCGTCGTAGACGTCGGTCTTGACCACTGAGAGGGCGTGGTTGGTCTGCTGATAGATGCCAGCCTGCTGGATGTTGATCGCCGCGAGCCGCCCGTGCACGCCCTGGAGCGTGACCCCGGTAAGCACGGCGAGTCCGACGAGCAGCGAGCCGAGCAGGGACAGGGTGGCTCGCCGGATCGACCGGCGGCGGCTCGCCGCGAGGAAGGCCTGTTCGAGCGTCGAGTCACCACCGTCGGCAGTGAGCCCGCGGGACAGCCGTCGCTGCTGCCGGGCGCCGACCAGCGCTCCGGCCGCGCGGCCGGAACGCTCCCAGTCGCGCGATCGGACCAGCAGCTCGGTCCGGAGCGCCAGCGCCGGCGCGACCGATCGCAGCCGCGCGATGGGTGTGGGCCAGCGCAGCCAGGGACCGTGGACGCTGGACCTGGAGGGCCGACGCCCGTACGTGCTGGGCAGCGAGTACACCCACATCCTCAGCCGGCTCGCGAACGCTCCTGAGCGACGCACCGCCGAACGGCCGTAAGTCAGCAGCCCTGGCAGCTCTTGGCCAGGCACCGATGCCCATGGACGCCTGCCGCGACCAGGGCGTGCTCACGCTGACGATCCCGGTGGCCGAACGTTCCTCGTGCACCACCGGCTGGGTCTGGCGGGCATGCCGCGCCGCCACGCCGACTTCGCCGCCAGCGACGGCTTCACCGGCGCGACCACCGTCCCCTCGATCGGCGCCTTCCTGTTCGGCGCCGCCACGCTGCCGCTCCCCTCCAACGTTTGGCCGGAGCCGACGCAGTCGCGCCTTCCGCCGCCATGTCAACCAATCCAAGGAGATAGGTTTTATGTCGAACATGACGGAAGTCCGCCCCTTCTCGATCGACGTTCCCGAAGAGGAGCTGGTCGATCTTCGCCGACGCGTGGCGGCGACACGGTGGCCCGACCCCGAGACGGTCAGCGACCGGTCGCAGGGCGTGCAGCTGGCGAAGCTGCAGGACCTGGTCACCTACTGGGGCACCGACTACGACTGGCGGAAGGTGGAGGCGCGGCTGAACGCCTTGCCGCAGTTTGTGACCAACCTCGACGGGCTCGAGATCCACTTCGTGCACGTCCGCTCCCCGCATCCGAACGCGCTGCCGCTGCTCATGACCCACGGCTGGCCCGGCTCGATCGTCGAGCTCTTGAAGACCATCGGTCCGCTCACGGACCCCACCGGCACGGCGGACGCGCCGAGGACGCGTTCGACGTCGTGCTGCCGTCCATCCCCGGCTACGGCTTCTCGGAAAAGCCGACGTCGGTCGGCTGGGACCCCGACCACATCGCGCGAGCCTGGGCGGAGCTGATGGGACGACTCGGCTACGACCGCTACGTCGCCCGGGGCGGCGATTGGGGCTCCCCCATCTCCAGCGCGATGGCGCGCCAGGCTCCCAAGGGCCTGCTCGGCATTCACGTCAACTTGGCGGCGACGGTGCCGCCCGAGGTGGCCGCGGTGCTCGGTGGCGGCGGGCCCGCGCCGGCGGGACTCTCCGAGAAGCAACGCGCGGCGTTCGACTCGCTCAGCACGTCCGCCAAAGAGGGGGACACGTCCTACTCCGTGATGAAGGGCACGCGGCCGCAGACGATCGGCTACGCCTTGACGGACTCCCCGGCCGGCCTCGCGGCGTGGATGCTCGTGCATCCAGGCTTCGCGCAGTGGACGTACGGCGACGGCGATCCCGAAAAGTCTCTGACGAACGACGAGGTGCTGGACGACATCACGCTGTACTGGCTGACGAACACCGCGGCTTCGTCAGCGCGGCTGTACTGGGAGAACGGCGGACGACGCGTTGTTCTTGCCTCCGCGCAGAAGACCGACGAGATCTCCCTCCCGGTGGCCATCACGGTATTTCCGGAGGAGATCTATCGAGCCCGGAGACATGGGCCCGGCGCGCCTATCGCAACCTGATCTACTTCCACGAGGTCGACAAGGGCGGCCACTTCGCCGCATGGGAAGAGCCGGAACTGTTCGCTGCAGAGATCCGAGCGGCGTTCAGGTCGCTGCGCTTAGCCGGAGAGCCGGAGGACGGCGCGCACAACCTCACCGTGCGCGCCCTCCTCCCGCGCCACTACGCGGCAACATCGATCTGAATCCATTGAGGAGACAAAGATGTCCGACTTCGGCGCACTGAAGCAGATCGATGCCGGCGTCTTGAGCGTTGGGTACGCCGAGGTCGGCCCCAGCGACGGTCCTGCGGTGCTGCTCCTGCACGGCTGGCCCTACGATATTCACAGCTACGTCGAGGTCGCGCCGTTGCTGGCGGCGGCGGGCTACCGGGTGATCGTGCCGCACCTACGTGGCCATGGCGCGACGCGCTTTCTCTCAAGCGGAACCTTCCGGAACGCCCAGCAGTCGGTGGTCGCGCTCGACACTCTTGCTTTGATGGATGCTCTCAAGATCGAGAAGGCGATCCTCGCCGGTTATGATTGGGGAGCGCGGACAGCCAACATCGTCGCGGCGCTCTGCCCGGAGCGCTGCAAGGCGATCGTCTCCGTCAACGGCTACCTGATCAACAACCTCGAACGCAACAAGCTGCCGTTGCCACCGAGGGTGGAATGGGGATGGTGGTACCAGTACTATTTCGCCACGGAACGCGGCCGGGCCGGCCTGGAGGCAAACCGGCGCGAGCTTGCCAAGCTCGTCTGGAAGTTCAATTCCCCAACATGGGACTTTGACGATGCCACCTTCGATCGCACCGCAGCGTCCTTCGACAACCCGGACTACGTCAGCATCGTGATCCACAACTACCGCTGGCGGCTGAGCCTGGCCGAGGGTAGCCCGCAGTACGACGAGCTCGAGCGGCGACTTGCCGACGGTCCGGTCATCCCGGTGCCAGCGATCACCCTTGATGGTGATGCCGATGGCGTTGCGCCTGCCACGGACGGCACCTCGTACGCCAAGCAGTTCTCGGGCAGGCGCACGCACCGGATCGTCAAGGGCGTCGGTCACAACCTGCCGCAGGAAGCACCCCAGGCCTTCTCCGAGGCTGTCGTCGAGGTCGACGGTTACTGATCGGCGTGCGCCCGCGCAACGCAAACGTCGTCAAGCTCGCCTCCCGCCTTGAAGGAGGGACAGATGGACCAGGATGCAAACGAATGGAAGACGTTCCTCACGAAAGCCAACCAGCTCTTCCGCGCTACGATGCACCCGGCGGCGGCTCAACTACCCATTGAAGGTGAGTTGCCTTCTCTCGCCAGCGCGACCGGGTGGCTCAACTCGCCACCACTGACGGCAGCCGGGCTGCGCGGAAGCGTCGTCCTGGTCGACTTCTGGACCTACACCTGCATCAACTGGCTCCGCACCCTTCCCTACCTCCGCGCGTGGGCCGAGAAGTACCAGGATCACGGACTGGTGGTCATCGGCGTGCACACGCCTGAGTTCGACTTCGAGCACGACCTCGACAACGTCCGCCGAGCCGCCACGGACCTGCGGGTCAACTATCCGATCGCGATCGACAACGACTATGCGATCTGGAGTGCTTTCGACAACCACTACTGGCCAGCCCTCTACTTCGTCGACGCGCAGGGACAGATTCGACACCATCAGTTCGGCGAGGGTCAATACGAACAGTCCGAAATGATCATTCAACAATTGCTGACCAAGGCCGGAATCAGCGGGATCGGCCATGAACTGGTTTCGGTCGACGCCAGTGGTGTTGAAGCTGCCGCCGACTGGGATAGCTTGTGGTCCCCCGAAAACTATGTCGGCTATGAGCGCACCGAGAACTTCGCCTCCCCCGGTGGTGCAGTCTTGGACACGCGTCACGTCTATGCCGCCCCTGCGCGGTTACGACTCAACCATTGGGCCCTGGCTGGTGATTGGACGGTGGAGCGACAGGCTATCGTGCTGCACCAGGCAGGCGGGCGGATCGCCTACCGCTTCCACGCTCGCGACCTGCACCTGGTCATGGGACCGGCCGCGCGAGGGACTCCCGTGCGGTTTCGCGTGCTTATCGACGGGCAGCCGCCGGGAGCTGCGCACGGAACCGACATCGACGACCAGGGCAACGGCACGGTGACCGAACAGCGGCTCTACCAACTCATCCGCCAGCGTGGCCCCGTCACCGAGCGCACCTTCGAGATCACCTTCCTCGATCCTGGCGTCCAGGCCTACGCATTCACCTTCGGCTAGAGGCCTGTCTGGTCCGGCTGCCAGGGGCGGCGGCGTGGCCACCAGGCTGGCACGGCACGCTGGTAGGCCTGGTAGGGCGCGCCGAACTGGCGGTGCAGGGTCGGCTCCTCGTAGCCGTGGACGAACGCGGCCATGGCGGCGCCCGCGGCCGCGGCGTACCGCAGCAGGGCGGGCTGGCCAAGTGCCAGCGCCTGCCCGACGATGGTGGCCACGACCGCCAGGTACATGGGGTTGCGGACGTAGCGGTAGAGCCCGCCGATGACCAGGTGCTGGGTGGGGGCGGCCGGTGCGGGGGTGCCGGCGCCCTCGGCGACGAAGCGCACGAAGGCGGGCAGCAGCACGGCCACGCCGGCGGCGATGAGGACCCCGCCGGCTCCCCGTAGTGGTGCCCAGGCCCACCACGGCAGGGGCTGGCGCAGCCGCCAGCCGGTCAGCCACCAGGGGAGCAGGCCGGCGACGACGCCGGGGGCCAGCACGAAGAAGACCGCGGTGCCGGCTGCGGCCATCGGTTTGCGCACGTTGTCACCTCCTTGGGGGCTGGTGGTTTGCTGGCCGGGCGCACAGCGGGCGACCGCGGCTTACGGTGGTGGGTGAAGCATGCCGGACAGCAGGGCGAGCAGCGTTTGCTCGGCGTCGGCTCGTGCGGCCTTGGGGTCGGCGGCGTGGGTGATCAGCAGGGCCGCCTCGATCACGGCGCTGAGCACGAGCTGGGCGAGGACCGGCACCGGCGCGGGCACGAGCTGCCCGGGCGGGCCTCGATCTGGCGCCAGGTCCGCCAGCCGAGCACGGCGGGCGCGTCGGTGAGCGCGATCTGTGCGACCTCGGGTCGCTGGCAGACGTCCAGGAAACGGCCCAGCCCAACGACCAGGCCGGTGGGCCGGTCGGGGGCGGCCGCGATGGCCGCGGCGATCTCGGCGGTCATCTCACCCTCCAGCTCCTCGAACACGGCGCGGAACAGCTCCTGCTTGTCGGCGAAGTGGTGGTAGAGCGCGCCGCGGGTGACGCCGGCCGTGGTCACGATCTCGGCGGCGGGCACGTGCGCGTAGCCGCGCTCGGCGAACAACCGTCGGGCGGTGGCCACCAGCGCGGCTCGGGTGGAGCGTGAACGCTCCTTTTGGCTACGTCGTGGCATGCGCGGGCGCGAAGTCGACCACCAGCTGGGCCAGCAGTTCCGGCTGGTCTTCCGGCACGAAGGTGTAGGAGTCCTGGATGGTCACCACGGTCGCGTGTGGGAGCAGGGCGGCCAGCCGATGGGCCAGCTCAAGCGGGAACAGGCGGTCCTCGGCCGCCCAGGCCAGCAGCACGGGCTTAGTGAACTGTGGGAGTGAGCGTGCGGCGGCCAGGGTGTGCCGGTGGTGGACGCCGCGCAGGAACCGGCCGAGGTCTCTTCGCACGGCCCTGTCGCGTCGGCTGGGCAGCAGGTAGGAGTCCACGATGTCGGGTGGGATGGGCCGCTTGGCCACCCAGCCGAAGGTGAACGGCAGCCGCTGCAGTGCCCGCACCCGCAGCAGCTGCGCCAGCAGCCACATCGACCCTGGGATGCGGGCCAGCTTGGGGAGTGGGGCGAAGACCGGCGGGAAGAACCGTTCCAGGCTGTCGGAGGGGGTGAGCACCACGCGGCCGACCCGCTCGGGATGCAGGGTGATGAGCAGCTGGGTGATGGCGCCGCCGGTGTCGTTGGCGACGACGGTGACGTCGTCAAGGTCGAGCCGGTCCAGGAAGGCGGCGAGCAGGGCGGCCACGCCCGGTGGGCTGAGGTCGGCGTCTGGGACAGCCAGCTCGTGGGCGCCGAGCGGCCAGTCGGGCGCGATGCAGCGGTAGCCCGCCGCGGCGACCGGCGGGACCACCTGGCGCCACAGGTCGGCGTTGACGAGCAGGCCGTGCACGAAGAGCACCGGCGGGCCTTGGCCGCGCTCGTGGTAGCGGATGCGGCCCGCCGGTAGGCGGACCTCGTGGACGGTTCCCAGCGCTTCGCTGCGTGCCATCGAGCACCTCCTAGGCCCGTTTTCCGCATGATCAGGTGTCATGGTTTGCCCGGTTCAGTTTGGTCTTTCGGGCCATGGCAGTGGGATGTCGAGGCAGGCGAGGATCATCCGCTGGGTGGGGGTGAGCCGGTCGAGGACGAGCCCGCCGGGGGTGTAGGTGGCGGATAGGCCGTCGAATGCGGCGAGGATGGCCCGGCCGGTGGGTTTGGCGGCGCGTCCTTCGGGGAGGATGCCGGGCATCGGCGTACCGTCGCCGAGGGCGCGGCGTAGATCGGCTTCGATGAGGCCGAAGATCAGCAACGCGATGCCGATGATGGCGATGAGGGCTTCGATGCGGTCGTCGTTGTGCAAGAAGACGGGTCGGACCTTGAGGGTCTGCTTCAGGTCGCGGTGGCGCTGCTCGGCGATCCACTGGTCTTTGTAGATGCCGAGCACGTCCAAGGCGGTCAGCGGCTGGCCGGGTCGGGGGTCGGGGAGGTTGGTGGCCAGGGCGTACAGGCCGTCGAGGCGGCCAGCGGTCGTGATCGCGTCCAGGTTGCGGTGCCAGCGCAGCGACGGCTTGCCGCGGCGGGCGGGCCCGGTCTGGACGGTGAGCAGGTCTTGGATCTGCGGTGTGACGGTCTTCGCGACCTTGGTGTCGACCTGCTTTTTCGTCTTGTAGTAGCGGCCACCGAGCCCGTTTTTGACCTTGGTGAGCGTCTGCTCGGCCCGGGCCAGCGCGCGTTCGCGGGCGGCAGCGACGGAGGCGGCTTCTTCCGACGACCAGATGTAGGCGGCGCGCAGGTCGTGGTGGCCGGTGTCGGGGTCGTCGACGGGAAACTGGCGCAGCAGTCCTTTCCAGTGGGTGCGCTGGGCTTGGGGCAGGCGGGCTTCCCGCTGGGAGCAGTAGTCCAGGTCGGCCAGCCCGTCCAGGGTGCCGACGTCGGTGGTGAACCGGGCCGCCCAGCCGGTGTCGGCGCGCAGCGGCGCCACGAACTTCAGGCCCTTGGCGTCCGCGGCCGCCAGCGTGCCCAGGTAGCCCATCCCGGAGTCGGTCACCACCACCACGCCGGGCGGGGCGAGGGCGGCCAGCCGTTCCAAGGCGGCGGCAAAGCACGGCAGCTCATTGGAGGAGCCGTGGTGCGGGCGCAGATACACCGTCATCCCGGACGGCGTGGAGGCGGCCAGCGTCTTGACCTGCCGGCCGAGGGTCCGGTCGGCGGCCCAGCCGGTGGCCACCAGCGAAGAATCCTCGTAGGCGCCGGTGAACCGGACCGCGGTCAGGTCCAGGTGCAGCCGGGACATGTCCACCTGGCAGCGCGACGCGGCGGCCAGCGCCAGCTGCCCGCGCACGTGCTCGGCGACCGGGGCCAGCGCCTCCAGCGCCCGGCCCAGCCGGTCGTCGTTGAGCAGCATGCCCGGCACCCCCAGCAGCTCGGCCACCGCCGCCTGCGACGCCCAGCCGGCCACGTCATACAGCGGCGAGGGAGCGCACAGCCGGTTGGCGACCAGCGCCGCGACCACCTCCCCATGGGTCAGATAGGCACGGCCGCGCATCGGCGCCGCCGCATCGACCAGCGCCACCAGGCCAAGCCGGCGCAGGTAATGCGCCACCAGCAGCAGCGGCCCCAGCACGCGGCGGGTGCCAGCACGCGGCGGGTCGAGCCGGGCGAAGGAGGCGGCCAGCTGCTCCAGTTGGCCCGACGCCTTCAGCTGATCCTCCCGGCCCAAGGTGCGCAGCAGCCGGTGCCGTACCCTGCCGGCCTGGTCCCGGTACGCCTCAACAAGCCGCAGGTACACGTAGTCCTTGCCGCCCTTGCGCACGATGTGCCGCTTGACGTACACACGCTCACCGCCTCGACCGGTTGGTCCTACACTACCCCGGGCAGAAACAAGGTTGCAAGCCCTACACCATCACGATAAGCCGGACGCCGCCCACCACGGCAGCCAACAAGAACCCGCAGCTCAACGCGGCCCTACAGCCACGGCACCCGCGCCAAATGATCAAACCTAGACGCGCACCTGTGCGGAAAACGGGCCTAGGTTGGGCGCCGATCAGGATGAACAGCGCCGCCGCCGGGACGGTCTCGGTCGCGCCAATGCGGGCATCGTGGAGAGTGAGCTGCTCCAGCCGACCGGCCCCGCCAGCCGCGACCACCTGCGTGTCGAGGCGAACGGTAATCGTCTCGCTGGCCTGGAGCTCCTTGACCAGGTAGTCGGACATGGTCCGGCCCAGCGCGGCGCCGCGCGCCAGGATCGTGACCCGCTCGGCGTACTTGGCGAGATGCAGGGCGGCCTGCCCGGCGGAGTTGCCGGCGCCAACCACAAACACCTGGCTGCCGGTCATCGCCCGAGCCTCGCTGACGGCCGCCCCGTAGAACACGCCCGCGCCGAGCAGCTCGTCGACGCCGAGTGCGTCCAGGCGGCGGTAGGCCGCGCCGGTGGTCACAAGCACCGTGCCGCCGACCGCCCGGCTGCCGCCGGCCAGGGTGACCACCCAGTCCCGGCCGGCGGGCCGCAGCCCGACCGCGCGGGCGTAGACCAGCTCCGCGCCGAACAAGATCGCCTGCGCAGCGGCCCGCTGGCCGAGGCTGCGGCCGCTGACCCCGTACGGGAAGCCGAGGTAGTTGCGGATCAGCGAGCTGCTGCCGGCCTGCCCGCCCAGCGCCTCGGGCTCCACCATCAGCGTGCGCAGCCCTTCGGAGGCGCCGTAGGTGGCGGCCGACAGCCCGGCCGGCCCGGCGCCGACCACGATGAGGTCGTAGCGGCCTGGCTCGGGCTGGGTCGCCAGGCCGATGGCGGCGGCGCCCTCGGCGTTGGTCGGGTCGACCAGCACCCGCCCGTCGAACAGGACCAGTACCGGCAGGCGGGTGCCGTCCTGCCTGGTCTCCCGCAGCAGCTGCCGGCCGGCCTGGCTGTCGTGGGGGTGGAACTGGTAGGGGATGGCGTTGCGGTCCAGCAGGTCGCGGATCTCGTAGCTGCGCGGTGTCCACTGCTCCCCGACGATCTGGATGGCCACAAAGCCCGGCTGGCCGGTGGCCCGGATCCAGTCGGTGAGCTGCTCGCTGACCGGCAGGTACAG
>WNGB01007068.1_pt1 | contig 16307 bp, 15 predicted proteins | sample 5400681 | NCBI WGS metagenome assembly WNGB01 (sample SAMN13153367, study PRJNA577476) | soil metagenome | isolation source: 115 cm soil or saprolite under grassland replicate 2 | place: USA:California | collected 2016-06-15 | reverse complement strand
CGAGGGCGAGCTGATCGCGGGTTATCACACCGAGTACAGCGCGATGAAGTTCTCGATGTTCTACATCGCGGAGTACTCGAACATGGTGACGGCGTCGGCGCTGATGGCCACGCTGTTCTTCGGCGGCTGGGACATCCCGTTCACGCACCGCGACGAGACGCCGTCGGTCCTGATGACGCTGCTCACGTTCATCGTGTTCGCCTTCAAGACGATCTGTTTCCTCTTCACCTACATCTGGATCCGCTGGACGCTGCCGCGGTTCCGCTACGACCAGCTGATGGCCCTGGGATGGAGAGTGCTGCTCCCGTCGGCCCTGGTGTACCTGACGGTCCTCGCGACGGTGATCTGGTACCTGCACGTGCAGCTCGGCTGGGCGTACGGCGCCCCGATGGCGTTCGCGCTCGGCGGCGTGAACGTCGTGCTGCTGATCGTGCTGGTCGCGTGGCTCGACCGCGGCCGCATCGTATCCGGTTCGGTCGCGCCCGAGGGGGAAGGGGGGGTGGCCTGATGCCGATCGGCATCAAGGTGATGCGGCGGCCCCTGCGCGAGACGTCGTACCTGCGGGCGACGCTCAAGGGAATGGCGCTGACCTTCAGCCACCTGTTCCGGCCGAAGGTCACGATGCAGTACCCGGAGGAGCAGGCGTCCGACACGTGGCGGCTCTCGTCGCGCTGGCGCGGCACGCACCGGATGCTCACCGACGAGCAGGGGCGCGCCAAGTGCGTCGCCTGTGGGCTCTGTCCCCAGGTCTGCCCGGCGAACTGCATCAAGCTCGTCCCCGGGGAGGACGAGAACGGGCACCGCTACCCGCTCATCTACGAGATCGACGAGTTCCGCTGCATCTTCTGCGGCTACTGCCAGGAGGTGTGCCCCGAGGAAGCGATCCACGTCGGCGTGCACTACGAGAACTCGGAGTACTCGCGGGACCGGTTCGTCTACGACCTCGAGCGGCTGTGCGCCCAGACGCACCCCGTCTCGACGCTGTGGGACCCCTCGGACCCGAAGGGCGAGTAAAGGGCCCGTGACCCTGACGTTCTTCTGGATCTTCGGCGTCATCGCGATGGGAGCGGGGCTCCTCTGTATCACGCGGAAGAGTCCTGTAGCGAGCGCGCTGTGGCTGGTCGTGACGCTGTTCGCCCTGGCCGCGATGTACGTCCTGCTCGACGCCCAGTTCATCGCCGTGCTGCAGGTATTGGTGTACGCCGGCGCCATCATGGTGCTGTTCCTGTTCGTCATCATGCTGTTGAACCTCGGCCGCCCCGGCCCGACCGACATCAAGGGCCCGGTAGGGGTGGCGATCGCCGCCCTGCTCGGCGGCACGCTGCTCCTCCAGCTGCGGGTGCTGGGCGACGCCGCGCCTCCGGCCGCGATCCAGCTCCCCGAGGGGGCGATGGCGGCCGTGCAGCAGCAGGGCATGATCGCCGCGGTGGCCGGCCCCCTGTTCGACGCGTATCTGATTCCGTTCGAGATCACGAGCCTGCTCCTCCTCGCCGCCATCGTCGGCGCGGTGGTGCTGGCGAAACGGAAGCTCTAGCATGCTCCTCGGTCCCGCCCTCGCCATCTCGGCGGTGCTGTTCACGCTGGGCGTCGCCGGCGTGCTGCTGCGCCGCAATGCCATCGTGATCTTCATGTGCGTCGAGCTGATGCTCAACGCGGTGAACCTCACCTTCATCGCGCTGGCGCAGCGGCTCGGTGTCGGGGGCCAGGTGTTCGTGTTCTTCGTGATGGCGGTCGCCGCGGCCGAAGCCGCCGTGGGCCTCGCCATCATCCTCGCCGTCTACCGCCACAAGCAGACGGTGAACCTGCAGAACATCAATCTGCTCAAGGGCTGATGACCGCGACCGCGCTGGACCTGCTCTGGCTCGTCCCGGCGCTGCCGCTGCTGGGGTTCGTGCTGAACGGGGCGCTCGCGCTGTGGAAGCCGACAGCCAAGACCGTCGTGTCCATCATCGGCGTGGGTGTCCTGGCCGGGTCGTTCGCCGTGGGCGTCGCCGCCGTGAGCGCCTTCATGGAGCTTGGCGCCCTGGGGCCCGTGATCTTCCGCTACTGGTCGTGGATGCCCGTGGGCGCACTCCAGGTAGACGTCGCCCTCCAGCTGGATCAGCTCTCGGCGGTGATGCTGCTCGTCGTCACGGGCGTCGGCTCGCTGATTCACCTGTTCAGCATCGGCTACATGCGCGCCGACGCGGGATACGCGCGCTACTTCGCGTACCTGAACCTCTTCGTTTTCTTCATGCTGGTGCTCGTGCTGGGCGCGAACTTCCCGGTGATGTTCGTCGGCTGGGAGGGGGTGGGGCTCTGCAGCTACCTGCTGATCGGGTTCTGGTTCAACGAGAAGGTCAACGCCGACGCGGGGAAGAAAGCGTTCATCGTGAACCGCATCGGGGACTTCGGGTTCCTGGTCGCGATGTTCCTCATCTTTTATGCGACGGGCTCACTCGACTTCGGTAACGTCTTCGCCCGCGCGCCCCTCGCGCTCGCCGCCCGGACCGATCTCGCCACGGTGATCACGCTGTTCCTCTTCCTCGGGTGCACCGGGAAGTCGGCGCAGATCCCCCTTTACACTTGGCTCCCCGACGCCATGCAGGGCCCCACGCCGGTCTCGGCCCTGATCCACGCCGCGACCATGGTGACCGCCGGCGTTTACCTGGTGGCGCGCTGCAACGTGTTGTTCGCCTTGGCGCCGGTGTCGGGCGCGGTGGTGGGGGGTGTCGGCGCTCTGACCGCGCTGTTCGCCGCGACCATCGCGCTCAAGCAGTGGGACATCAAGCGGGTCCTCGCGTACTCCACCATCTCGCAGCTCGGGTACATGTTCGTGGGCGTGGGCACGGGCGCCATGGCGGCCGGCATCTTCCACCTCGCGACTCACGCGTTCTTCAAAGCGCTGCTGTTCCTCGGCGCGGGGAGCGTGATCCACGCGATGCACGACGCGTATCACGCCACGCACTCGCACGAGGACGCGCAAGACATGCGCAACATGGGTGGCCTCCGGCGCTACCTGCCGTGGACCGCGGCGCTCATGTGGATCGCCACCTTGGCCATCGCCGGCGTGCCGCCCTTCTCCGGATTCTTCTCGAAAGACGACATCCTCACGGCGGCGTTCACCCGCGCCACCGTCGAGCCGATCTGGTACCTGTTCTGGGCCTTCGGCCTCGCGGCGGCGCTCCTCACGGCGTTCTACATGACGCGGCTGATGCTGTACACCTTCCACGGCCCGAACCGGACGGGAGAGCAGGAGCAGGCCCACCTGCACGAGGCACCCTGGGTGATGACCGGCCCGCTGGTGGTGCTGGGCGTGCTCTCGGCCATCGGCGGCGCGCTGAATGTCCCCGAGCTCTTCGGCGGGAGCGCCTGGCTGCAGCACTGGCTCGACCCGGTGATCCTCCCCGTCGGACCGCACGCGCATCTCTCGCAGGGGACGGAATGGGCGCTCGTCGCGATCGCGGTGACGGTCGCGGCGGCGGGCATGCTCGGCGCGTGGCGGCTGCTCACGCCCGAGGCGCTCCCACCGGCGCGGCTCGCGCCGCCCGAGACGGGCCTCGCCAAGGTCCTCCGCAACAAGTGGTACGTGGATGAGGTGTACGACTTCCTGTTCGTGCGCCCGCTCGTCTGGGTGTCGCGCGAGATCCTGTGGAAGCGCGTGGACCAGGGCGTCGTGGATGGGGCGGGGGTGAACGGCGTCGCGGCCGCGGCCCGCGCCCTCGGCTTGCTCGGCACGCGGCTCCAGACGGGGCAGGTGAGCGTGTACGTCGCGCTCTTCGTGGTGGGGGTGCTCGCGGTCCTGTGGCGGGCGATCGGCTGATGTACGCGCGCTGGGTGCTCACCGCGCTTCTCGCCTGGCCGCTCGTCGCGGCGCTGCTGGTACTGCTCGTGCCCGCGACGCGGGCGAAGTCCGTCGCCCTGATCGCGAGCGTCGTCGAATTCGCGCTCTCGGTGCCGCTGTGGTGGACCTTCACGCCCGAGGGCGGGATGCAGTTCGTCGCCGACTACCCGTGGATCGCGTCGTGGGGGATCCACTACACCGTCGGCGTGGACGGGATCTCGCTCTTCATGGTCCTGCTCACCACGTTCCTGATGCCGTTGTCGGTGCTCGGCAGCTGGAGCTACATCACGAAGCGCGAGCCCGGCTTCTATGCGCTCCTGCTGGTGCTCACGACCGGCATGATCGGCGTCTTCGTCGCGCTCGACCTCTTCTTCTTCTACGTGATGTGGGAGGTGATGCTCATCCCGATGTATTTCATCATCGGGGTGTGGGGCGGCGAGAACCGGCTCTACGCGGCGATCAAGTTCTTCATCTACACGTTCTTCGGCTCGCTGCTCATGTTGGTCGCGATCCTGGCGCTCTACATCCACGTGGGGCGCGCGACGGGAACGTATTCCTTCGCGTACCCCCACCTCCTCGCCAACCTCGGCAACCTCGGCAACCTGGCGTGGTGGCTGTTCGGCGCATTCTTCCTCGCGTTCGCGATCAAGGTACCGATGTTCCCGTTCCACACGTGGCTGCCCGACGCGCACGTGGAGGCCCCGACGGCCGGCTCGGTGATCCTCGCCGGGATCCTGCTCAAGATGGGGACCTACGGGTTCCTGCGGTTCGCCCTGCCGTTCTTCCCGGCGGTGGCGTTGAGCGACACCGTCCAGGCCGCCATCGTCGTGCTGTCCCTCATCGGGATCATCTACGGCGGGCTGGTCGCCATGGTGCAGCCCGACTTCAAGAAGTTGATCGCCTACTCGTCGGTGGCGCACCTCGGCTTCGTGATGCTCGGCATCTGGGCGCTCACCCTGCAGAGCGTGCAGGGCGCCCTGCTGGTGATGATCAACCACGGCATCTCGACGGGAGCGCTGTTCTTTCTGGTCGGGATGATTTACGAGCGCCGCCACAGCCGTCTGATCGACGCGTACGGCGGCATCGCGCGCGTCGTGCCCCTGTTCGCCGCGATCCTCACGATCGTATCGCTCTCGTCGATCGGGTTGCCGGGGACGAACGGCTTCGTCGGCGAGTTCCTCGTGTTGCTGGGCGCCTTCCGCACCTACCCCCTGGCGGCGATCATCGCGACCACCGGGGTAATCGTCGCGGCGGCCTACCTGTTGTGGGCGCTGCAGCGCGTGCTGTTCAATCCGCTCGACAAGCACGAGAACGAGAAGCTGACCGACCTCACCCCGCGCGAGCTGGCGGTGCTCGTCCCGCTGCTCGCCTGCATCGTGTGGATCGGAGTGTATCCAAAGCCGTTCCTGCGGCGCATGGAGCCCGCCGCGCGCCAGTTGATCGAGCAGGTGCGCTCCAAGTGAGCCTCGACCTGGCCGTGTACCGCGAGCTGCTGGTCGCCCTGCTGCCGGAGCTCGTGTTGACGGCGGGCGCGCTGCTGCTGCTGCTGCTCGTGGCCTGGCGCCACCGTACCGCCGGCGACCTGCGGCTGACGGCCTGGCTCACGCTCGCGGCCCTCGCCGCGACGGCCGCAGCGGTATGGTGGCTGTGGTGGAACAGCGCGCACGCCCAGGGGCTCCCCGCTATGCTCGCGGTGGACGACTTCCGCTGGGTGACCGATTGGCTCTTCCTCGGCGCCGCCGGGCTCACCGTCCTCGTATCGTTCTCCTATCTCGAGCGCGAGCAGCTGCTCGCCCCGGAGTACTACCTGCTGCTGGTCTTCGCCACGCTCGGCATGATGCTGATGGCCGGAGGCGACGATCTCATGGTGATCTTCCTGGGCCTCGAGCTGATGTCCGTCGCCGTGTACGTGCTGGCGGGATTCGACCGCAGAAGTCCGCGCTCCGCTGAGGCCGCCCTCAAATACTTCCTGCTCGGCGCGTTCGCGTCGGGGTTCCTGCTGTACGGCGTCGCCCTGCTCTACGGCGCCACGGGCACCACGAACCTCCGCTCGATCGGCGTCCAGGTCACCCTCGCGCAAGGCCCGAGCGTGATGCTGCTGGCCGGCCTGGCCCTGCTGCTGATCGGGTTCGCGTTCAAGGTGGCCGCCGTGCCGTTCCACATGTGGGTGCCCGACGTGTACGACGGGGCGCCGACCCCCGTCACCGCCTTCATGGCCACCGGCGTCAAGGCCGCAGCGTTTGCAGCGCTCTTCCGGGTGCTCACGGAGGGCTTCGCGACGGCCGCCCCGTGGCGCGACATCGTGTGGTGGCTCGCGGTCATCACGATGGTGGGCGGTAATCTGTTCGCCCTCGCCCAGCGCTCCCTCAAGCGGATGCTCGCCTATTCGTCCGTGGCGCACGCCGGCTACCTGCTCGTCGCCGTCGCGTCGGGAAGCGCGGCGGGGAGGTCGGCTTTCCTCGTGTACCTCGTAGCCTACACGCTGATGTCGCTCGGCGCGTTCACGCTGCTCGCGGCCAAGGGACGGCGCGGCGAGAGCGACGTCCTGATCGACGACCTGGCGGGTCTCGCCACGAGGCGGCCCTGGCTCGCGTTCGCGCTCGCCACGTGCATGTTGTCCCTGCTCGGCTTCCCGGGTACCGCGGGCTTCATCGGGAAGTGGTACATCCTCGTGGCCGCCACGGGCGCGGGCGACGCCCTGCTCGCCGCCATCCTGGTTCTCGCCAGCGTCATCTCCGCGGGCTACTATCTCCCCGTCATCATGGCCATGTACATGAAGCCCGAGCCCTCGGACACCGCCCACGCCGACGTCCGACTCGGCCGCCTCGGGGACGCCGCGGTCGCCGCCGTCGTGGCCGCGTTGCTCCTGTTCGGCGTCTGGCCCAATCGGTTGCTCGACCTCGCGCGGACCGCGGGGGACAGCGTGCGTCCCGCCGCCGCCGCCCAGCCGCCGAGCCCGGCACCGGGCAGCTGACGGCGGGCGTTCGCCCTCCCCATCTATCATGAAGGTCCCCGCCGCCATTTTCCGGCAGTACGACATCCGCGGCATCGTGGGCGATCAGCTCACGCCTGCCCTCGCGCGGGCGGTGGGTCAGGCGTATGCCACACTGGCCTGGGGGCGCCTCGGACGGGCACCGCGCCTGGCGGTCGGACGGGATAACCGCCCGTCGGGGGCCGGCCTTGCGGCCGGCGTGCGCGACGGCATCGTGGCGGCGGGGGGGACCGCCGTCGACGTCGGCGAACTGCCGACGCCCGCGCTCTACTTCGCCACGTACACCCTCGATGTGGACGGCGGCCTTCAAATCACTGGCTCGCACAATCCGCCCGAGTTCAACGGCTTCAAGATGGTCCTGGCGCATGAGGCCGTGTTCGGCGACGAGATTCAGGGCCTGCGGGAGCTGATCGAGAACGAGAAGCTAGTGGCCAAGTCGGGCGGAACGCAGACCGCTCCCCCCTCCCCGCTCCCCCAGTACCGCGACGCGATCGTCCAGCGCAATGGGCCCCTCGCGCGCCCGGTCAAGGTCGTCGCCGATTGCGGAAACGGCGTCGCCAGCCTGATCGCCATCGAGACCCTGAAGCACCTCGGCGCCGACGTGGTCCCGCTCTTCGCCGAATCCGACGGCACGTTTCCACATCACCATCCCGACCCCACCGTGCTCGAGAACCTCCACGATCTCCAGATCGCGGTCCGGCAGGAGGGGGCCGAGCTGGGGATCGCGTTCGACGGCGACGGCGACCGCATCGGAGCCGTAGACGAGCGCGGCAACGCGATCTTCGGCGATCAGCTCCTCGTGCTGTTCGGGCGAGACCTGGTGCATCGGGGCGGGGCGGGGAAGCCCGTCATTTTCGACGTGAAGTGCTCCGAGGTCCTGCCCCGGATGCTGCGGCGCGCCGGGCTGGAGCCGGTGATGTGGAAGACGGGGCACTCGCTCATCAAGCAGAAGATGAAGGAGCTCAATGCGCCGCTCGCCGGCGAGATGAGCGGCCACATGTTTTTCGGTGGCGACTGGTACGGCTTCGACGACGCGCTGTTCGGCGCCGCGCGCCTGCTGGCCTACGTGGCCCGCGAGGGCGGTCCGCTGTCCCGCCTCCTCGCCGACCTGCCGCGCACCGTCGTGACCCCCGAGCTGCGCGTGGACTGCCCGGACGACCGGAAGTTCGACGTGGTCGAGCGGGCCGCGCGGCATTTCGCGGCCAAATATCCCGTCTCAACCCTCGACGGCATCCGCATCACCTTCGCGGACGGGTGGGGGCTGGTCCGAGCCTCGAACACCCAGCCCGCCTTGGTGCTGCGCTTCGAGGCCGGCTCGTCCGAGACGCTGGCCGCCTACCGCGCTGAAGTGGAGGACTGGCTCGCGAGTAACGGCGTCCGGCCGTGACCCGGCGCTCGGCCTTCCTGGTCACGGCCGTTCTGTTGGTCGTCGTGCTCGTGGGGGGACGCTGGCTGGCCCTCGAGACCGCTGAACGCGCCTGGGCGGCGACGTTCGCCGGCGGCTCCGCCCTGGTTGAGGCCCGCACCCTCGCTCGGCTGCTGCACGCGCTGGTCCTGCTCTTCTCGATCACCTGGACCACCGGCAACGTGTTCGTCGTGTACCGCGCCATCGGCTCGGTGCAGCTGCCGCGCCGCCTGGGCAATCTCGAGATCGTCGAGGCCGTGCCCCAACGGGTGCTCCACGCCCTTACCCTCGGCATCGGAGTCGTGGGCGGGATCATCCTGGCCTGGGGAGCGGGGGACTGGTGGCGCGTCGCCCTGCTGGCCGCCTCGCCGCCGCACTTCGGCCAGACCGATCAGATCCTGGGCCTCGACCTCGGCTACTACGTGGGAGTCCTTCCCTGGCGCGTCACGCTGCAAGAGCACGCCATGGCCTTGACGGTCGGCGTGACGGCGGCGGTCGCGCTGCTCTACGTGGGGATCGGCTCGCTCCGCTTCCACCTTGGCCGGCTGCACGCGAGCGATCATGCCCGGGCGCACTGCGCCGTCCTCCTGGCGTGCCTCGCGGTCGTCGTCGCCTGGGGTGCGACGCTCGATCCGGCGGAGGTCGTAGGCGGCCTGCACGGCGCCGTGGACCAAGCGCTGCTCGACGTGCGACTGCCCGGCGCCGCGTTCGTCATGGCGGTGGCCGTAGCGGCGGCGGTGGCGAGCCTCGCGTGGGGCTGGCGCGATCGCCCCAACCTGCTCCTCGGCGCGTGGGCGGCGCTGCTCCTCGCCGTGGCGGCGTGCTACCTGATCGTGCCCGCCATCGTGCGGGCGTCGGGGCCCGGCGCGAGCGGGGGGCGGGGGCGGGGGGCGGGGCTCGCCGAGCGGAGGGCGACGCTGGAGGGCGAGGCGTTCGGTCTGACGCCGCTCGCTGAGGGTGCGCCGCCGGGCCTGTCCTCGCTCGCCGCGGCGGCTCAGGAGCTTCCCCTGTGGGACGTCGAGCGCGTCGGCACGGTCGCCGGCGTGCCGCCGAATGCGGTGACGCTGTGGTCTGGGCGCAGCTGGCTCGTTGCGCCCTCCCGGATCGGCGTCGAAAACGACGGCGAGCTGACCTTCCATGCCGTGGCAGGCGCGGACACCGCGCCGTGGTTCGGGCCCGGCGACGCGTTCGGGGCATTCGCGGTCGCTTCCCCCGACACGTGGCCCGCGGTACGCCGCTCCGGGATCCCGCTCACCGGTGCTTGGCGACGCGCCGCGCTCGCGTGGGCGCTGCAGGGGCCCCAGCTCACGCGCGCTGAGACCGACGGCCACGTGCTGCTCTGGCGGCGCGACGTCGCCGATCGGCTCGGCCGGCTCGCCCCTTTCGCCACGTTCGGCGAGCCGGCGCCGGCGCTCGACGGCGGGGAGAGGGGGAGGGCCCTCTGGTGGATTAGCTGGGGGTATGTGGCGAGCGAGGCGTTCCCGCTCGCCCGGTCGCTGCCCTGGCGCGATCGCCCGGTGCGGTACCTGCGGGCCGGGCTCGTGGGAGCCGTTCACGCGACGACCGGAGAGACCCACGTATGGCTCGCTCCGGGCTACGACTCCGTCACGGCCGCCTGGGCGCGGCACTTCGCGCCGCTCGTCGAGCCGCCCGACCGGATCCCCGCCGCAGTGCTCAACGCGCTCGACTATCCTCCCGAGGCGTTCCAGCTCGCTGCTGCGCAACTGGCCCGGGCGGGTGGGGAGGGGGACTCCAGCGTCTGGACGCTGCGGCCTCACCGGCCCTTCCGTCTCGCCTTGGCGCGGCGGTGGACCGGCGTCGCGCTCGAAGCGGGAACGCCGCACCGATTCGCCGGGCTCCTCGCCGGCGAGATGACGCCGGAGGGCCCTCGGTTGCGCTGGTGGCGGCCGGGCGCGCCTGAGCACCTGCCTAGTGAGGTAGTGGGCTCAGCCGAGACCAAACCCGGCGAGCTGCGGATCTGGCCGGCGGCCGGGGTGGTGCTGACGCTCCAGGCGCAGTTCGCCCAGCCGGCGGGTGAGCGGGCTCAACCTCGGGTGGAGCGGGTTTACGTGTCCCTGGGCGAGCGGACCGGCGAAGGACTCTCCACCGCCGCCGCGCTGCGCGCCCTCCTGACCGGACAGGGCCACCCCTTCGCGGCCGACACGAGCCTCGCCGCGCGGTGGGACCAGGCGCGCCGCCTCGCGGCGCGGGCCGACTCGGCGCTCGCGGCGGGGAACCTCCAGGAGTTCGGCCGCCTTTACCGCGAGCTGGTGCGCCTGCTTGCTCCGGCCCCGCGGCCCCGCTAGGTTGCGCCGCCGTGCTGCCGGGGACCATCGTCGTCGCGCTGGGTGGGAATGCCGTCGCGCCTCCGGGCGAACGGCCGACGATCAGCAACCAGTTCCGCCACACGCGCGAGAGCCTGGCGCCGATCGTGGAGCTCGCCGCGGCGGGATGGCACATCGCACTCGTGCACGGCAACGGCCCCCAGGTGGGCGACGAGCTGGCGCGCACCGAGATCGCGGGCGACCAGGTGGAGCCCCTGCCGCTCGGCGTGTTGGTGGCCGGCACGGCCGGGTGGATGGGCTACATGATTCAGCAGTCGCTCCAGAACGCGCTGGCGCGCGCCGCCGTACGGCGCACGGTGGTCACCCTCATCACGCAGACGTTGTGCGATGCCGATGATCCCAACCTGCGGACGCCGTCGAAGCCGATCGGCCATGCGCTCGACGCGGTCCGCGTCGCCCGGCTCGAGGCGCGGGGCGTGCCGGTGCGCCAGGAGCGGCCGGGCCAGTGGCGGCGGCTGGCACCGAGCCCCCGGCCGGTGCGGATCGTGGAGCGGGAGATGGTGCGCCAGTTGGTGGGGGCGGGGCACGTCGTGATCGCGTGCGGCGGCGGCGGGCCGCCGGTCTACGAAGACACACGCCTCGGGCTCGAGGGCATCGACGCCGTGGCCGACAAAGACCGTGTGGCGGCGATTCTGGGGCGGGAGATCGAGGCGCAGGTGCTCTTGATCCTCACGAACGTGGACGCGGTGTACCGGGCGCACGGCACCCCCCACCAGGAGGCGATCCGCCGCCTGTCGCTCGCCGAAGCGGACCATCTCCTCGCGGGGAAGGAGCTGGGGACGGGGAGCATGCGCCCCAAAGTCGAGGCGGCGGCGGACTTCGTGCGCGCCGGGGGTGAGCGGGCGATCATCGCCGAGCTGGCGCGCGGCCTCGCGGCCCTGCGGGGCGAGGCGGGGACGACCGTCGTGAAGGAGCACGCGTGAACCTGCACGAATACCAGGCCCGCGAGATTCTCCGGCTCCACGGGATCCCGGTACCGCCGGGGGACGTCGCGTCCACGCCGGCCGAAGCGCGTGCGCTCGCCGAGCGTCTGGGCGGGAAGGTCGTGGTCAAGGCGCAGGTGCACGCCGGCGGCCGCGGCAAAGCGGGCGGCGTGAAGCTGGCGGGCACGGCCGCGGAAGCCGAGGCACACGCCCGCGCGATCCTCGGGATGACCATCAAGGGGTTGACGGTTCACAAAGTGCTCGTCGCCCCGACGGCGGAGATTGCATCGGAGAGCTACGTGGGGATCATCGTGGATCGGGCCTCACAGCGCCCGGTCCTGATGGTGAGTCCCGCCGGCGGGATCGACATCGAGGAAGTCGCGGCCAAGAGCCCGGAGAAGATCCACCGGCTCGCCGTGGACCCCCGATTCGGGGTGCTGCCGCACCAGGCGCTCGCCCTCGGCTTCGCGCTGTACAAGGACGTCGTGCAGGCACGCGCCGCCGCCGACATTATGCAGAAGCTGTACGGCGCCGTCTACGCCGTCGGGGCCTCCCTCGCCGAAATCAACCCGCTGGTCACGACGCCCGATGGGACGGTCCAGGCGCTCGACGCCAAGATCGCGGTGGACGACAACGAGCTGGACCGCCACCCCGAGATTGCCGCTCTCCGCGACACGTCCGCCGAGGCGCCCGCCGAGGTGCAGGCGCGCGAGGCCGGGCTCACTTATATCAAGCTCGATGGCGCGGTGGGCTGCTGCGTGAACGGCGCCGGGCTCGCGATGGCGACGATGGACCTCGTGAAGTACTACGGCGGAGAGCCCGCGAACTTCCTCGACATCGGCGGCAGCTCCAATCCCCAGAAGGTGGTCGCCGCGCTCCGCATCATCACCACGGATCCCGGCGTGAAGGCCATCCTGTTCAACATCTTCGGCGGGATCACGCGGTGCGACGACGTCGCCAACGGGATCGTCGAAGCGACCCGGCAATTCCCGTTGAAGGTGCCGATCATGATCCGGCTGACCGGGACGAATGAGCGGGAGGCGGTGCAGATCCTCACCACGGCCGGCTTCGCCGCGCTGACGGACATGGACGAGGCGGTGAAGCAGGCGGTGGCCAAGGCGAAAGGCGCCGCGTGAGCGTCTTTATCGATCAGTCCACGCGGCTCGTCGTGCAGGGGATCACGGGGCGGGACGGCTCGTTCCACGCCAAGCAGATGATTTCGTACGGCACCAAGGTGGTGGCCGGCGTGACGCCGGGGAAGGGTGGCCAGTTGTTCGAGGGCGTCGTCCCCGTGTTCAATACCGTGGCGCAGGCGGTGCGCGAGACGCAGGCGAACGCGGCCGTTATTTACGTCCCCGCGGCGGTCGCGGCGTCCGCGATCTTCGAGGCGGCCGACGCCGGCATCGCCCTCGTCGTCTGCATTACGGAGGGCATCCCGGTGCTCGACATGACCCGCGCGATGCCCTACGTGACCGAACACGGCGCACGGCTCATCGGTCCGAATTGCCCGGGGCTCATCTCGCCCGGTAAGAGCAAGGTCGGGATCATCCCCGGGAACATCTGCAAGCCGGGGACCATCGGCGTCGTGTCGCGCAGCGGCACGCTCACCTACGAGATCATCCACCAGCTGTCCACGCACGGCTACGGCCAGTCCACTTGCGTCGGCATCGGCGGCGACCCGATCATCGGGACGAGCTTCATCCAGTGCCTCTCCGCCTTCCAGGCCGACCCGGAGACCGAGGCGATGGTGCTGATCGGCGAGATCGGCGGGACCGACGAGCAGCAGGCGGCCGATTTCATCCAGCACGGCGTGACGAAGCCCGTGATCGGGTTCATCGCGGGCCAGACCGCGCCCCCGGGACGCCGCATGGGCCACGCCGGCGCCATCATCTCCGGCTCGTCGGGAACCGCGGCCGAAAAGATGGCGGCGCTGGCGCGCGCCGGGATCAGCGTGATGAAGCGCCCGGCCGACGTGGTCCCGCTCCTCAAGGAGCGGTTGTGAAGCTCAGCGACGTCGTCGACCCCCGGCACGTGCTCGTGCCGCTGGCCGCGCCCACGGTGCAACAAGCCACCGAGCGCCTCGCCGAGCTGCTCGTCGCGTCCGGGGCGGTCGCCGAGCCCAACCGGCTCAACGCCGTGATCCGGAACGCCTGGCCCGAAGACATGGTGAGCGTGGGCGAGCATGCCTTCCTCCCCCACTTCCGCACGGAAGCGGTGCGCCAGCTGGTGACCGCCGTCGGGATCTCCCCCAGCCCGATCCGCTGGGAGAAGGACCCACACCGCACGGCGCGAATCGTGATTCTCATCGTGGCGCCGCCCCGCGAAACGCCGACGTACCTGCAGGTGGTCGGCGCGTTCGCCCGCATGCTCTCGGACCCCGAGACGGTGCTCGCCATCCTCGCCGCCAAGACGCCGCAGCAGGTCGCCGCGATCAGTGCCCTGAGCGCAGTCGACCTCCCCAGCCACCTCACGGTGCGCGATGTCATGACGCCGCAGGTGCTCAGCGCGCACCCCGACCAGAGCCTCGCTCAGGTCGCCCGCTTCATGATCGACAAGGACGTGCGCGCCGTCCCCGTCGTGGACGAGGGCGGGACGCTGCTGGGCATGGTGACGCACCGCGAGCTGCTCCGCCATCTCATTCCCGACTACCTGCAGCGCACCAAGAGCGGCGAGTTCCGCGCACCCAGCAAAGCGCAGCTGCAGCGCGGCACCGCCGATCCGCGCGAGCTCCCGGTCAAGCATGTGATGGCGCGCGCGGTGCTCTGTCTGTCGGAGGACCAAACCCTGTCCGACGTGGCGAACCTGATGAACAACAAAGACGTGGACCGTTTCCCGGTGGTGCGCGAGGGCGTGGTCGTCGGCTTCCTGACCCGCGCGGACCTTATCCGGCGCTTGGTGGCAGCGCCTTAACCCGATAACCGGTACCCGACACCCGATGTTCACCCTGGCCATCATCAAACCCGATGCGGTACAGGCCGGTCATACCGGCAAGATCCTCGCCCTCCTGGAAGGGCAGGGGTTCAAAATCCGCGCCGCCCGGCTCGTCCGACTCTCCCAAGCGCAAGCCGAGGCGTTTTACGCGGTGCATCGCGAGCGCCCCTTCTTCCGGCCGCTCGTCACGTTCATGACCTCGGGACCCGCCCTCGCGCTCGCGCTCGAGCGGGACAACGCGGTGGCCCATTTGCGGGACGTCATCGGCGCCACCGACCCGGCCGAGGCGAAGCCGGGCACGGTGCGCCAGCTCTACGCGCAGTCCAAGGAACGGAACGCGATCCACGCCTCCGATTCGGCGGAGAACGCGGCGCGGGAAGTGGCCTTCTTCTTCCCCGAAAGCGAGCTGGCGGCGCTCTGTTGACGCAAGTCCCACAAGGGTTTAGCTTCGCTGTCCATGCTGCGCGTTGACCTGCGGGAGTTGGCCCTCGGCCCGGTCGAAACCCGGGGCGAGCTCGCCCAGGCCGACCCCCTGTTCGCGGGCCTCGATGTCGCGCTGGGCGCCCCGGTGGTGGTGGGCGGGCGGTTGCAGGCAACGGGAGGTGGGCGATTCTATTGGCACGGCACCCTCGCCACCGTCGTGGCGGCGGCGTGCCGGCGCTGCCTCGCCCCCGTGGCCGTGCCGGTCTCCGCTGATATCGGCGCGCTGTTCACACAGGATGCGGAGGCCCTGGACGACCCCGACTCCTATCCGTTGGCCCCCGACGCGACGGCGATCGATGTCACACCGGCCGTGCGGGAAGAAGTGATTCTCGCGGTCCCGCGGTACGTTTTGTGCCGCGAGGGCTGCTGTGGGCTCTGCCCGCGCTGTGGCCAGGACCTGAACGCGGGCCCCTGCGGCTGCGCCCCGGCCGCCGACCCGCGGTGGCAGGCACTCGAGTCCCTGAAGGAACGAGGACAATCGTAACATGGCCGTCCCGAAGCGCAGGACTTCCAAGCGCAAGAAGCGCGCGCGGCGCACGCATTACAAGGCGGTGGCGCCCACGCTCCAACCCTGTCCGCGTTGCGGGGACATGAAACAGCCGCACCGCGTTTGCCCGACCTGCGGCTACTACAAGGGCGAGCAGCGGGTGACCGTCGAGGATTGACGTGATCCGCATCGCGCTGGACGCGATGGGGGGAGACCACGCCCCCCGGGTGGAAGTGGAGGGCGCGGCGCAGGCCCTGCAGGACCTCGCCCCCGAGTTCCGCGTCCAGCTCGTGGGACGGACCGCAGATGTCGAGGCTGCGCTGCGCCAGTTCCCCGGCGCCGATCGGTCCCGCCTCGACATCGTGGATGCCCCCGAGGTCGTGGGGATGGGCGAGAAGCCGCTCGCGGCGATCCGCGGCAAACCCCGATCCTCGATCGCCGTCGGCCTGTCGCTCCAGAAAAAGGGCCATTCGGATGCCTTCATCTCCGCGGGCAACACCGGCGCCGTGATGGCGGCCAGCACGTTGTTGCTGCGGCTGCACGCCGGCGTCCAACGCGCCGCGATCGGGGCCCTGTTTCCCACGGCCAGCCAGCCCGTGCTGGTGCTGGACGGCGGTGCCAACGTGGACTGCGACGCCCGCGAGCTCGTGGGCTTCGCGCACCTCGGATCGGTGTACGCGCGCGACGTCCTCGGCCGGTCGAGTCCCGCCGTCGGCCTCCTGAACATCGGGGAGGAAGATGAAAAGGGGAACGCGGTCGTGAAGGAAGCCCACCAGCTCCTCAAGCAGACGCCGGGGATCCGGTACGTGGGCAACGTCGAGGGACGCGACATCCCGACCGGCGAGTACCGCGGCCAGCCGCTGGACGTGGTCGCCTGCGACGGCTTCGTCGGCAACGTCGTGCTCAAGTTCTACGAAT
>WNGB01015092.1_pt1 | contig 16316 bp, 18 predicted proteins | sample 5400681 | NCBI WGS metagenome assembly WNGB01 (sample SAMN13153367, study PRJNA577476) | soil metagenome | isolation source: 115 cm soil or saprolite under grassland replicate 2 | place: USA:California | collected 2016-06-15 | reverse complement strand
GAGCATGTGGATCGAGTAGAAGCGCGCGAGCGTCTCCGAGCCGATCTCCGATCCGCCGCGCAGGATCGAGGCGATGAACGGACCTAAGAACGGGGCCGTGCCGTTGATGTTGATCCCGACGACGGTGGCCCAGTAGGAGGTGTTGTCCCACGGGAGCAGATATCCGGTGAAGCCCTCGAACAGCCCGAGTGCGAGCAGGAGCACGCCCACGATCCAGTTCAGCTCGCGCGGGTACTTGTAGGCGCCGAACAGGAACACGCGCGCCATGTGGAAGAACATCAGGATGATGAACACGCTCGCGCCCCAGCGATGCATGCCGCGCACGAGCCAGCCGAGCGTCACGTCGTTCGTGATGTGCCGAATGGATTCGTAGGCCTTGTCCGGGTCCGGCTCGTAGTACATCGCGAGGATCACGCCGGTGACCGTCTGGACGATGAATGCGGTCAGAGTGGCGGAGCCGAGCGTGTGGAACCAGTTCGTATCGCCTGGAACCTTGCGGAAGAGGAAGTAGCGGATGCCGCCGACGAGCCCCGAGCGCTCCTCCAGCCAGTCGACCGGATAGAGCATCATCGCTTCGATCTGCTGACGGCGGGCTGATTTTTTCCTGGGCATCAGTGACCCACCTCGAGAGATTGCCGCCTCTCGGGAGTTCGAGAGGCAAGCCAGGCGAGGACGCAGGGAGCGTGCGTACTCGGAGAGTACGGGCGCTGAGGACGACACATGGCGCCGCCTATCGGGCTCTCGGGACCGGCATATGTCGAGAGGTGGGTCACAATTAATGCGGCGGCTGGATGGGATAGAACCACTGTTCCGGCCCGTCGACGTGCTGGCCCGGGCCGGCGAGGTCGTACTTGGCGATCCGCGCCTGCGCACCTGTTCCCGAGACCTGGCCGACGCTGTAGGCGCGGCCCAGGAAGACGCGTCCCTTGCGGATCGAATATTCGAAGCGGTCGAGGGCGCGAACCGGCGGGCCCGCCGTTCGGTTGCCTTCCGAGTCGTAGGCACCGCCGTGGCAGGGGCAGGTGAAGCTCGAGAGCCCGAGCACCGGGGTGAGCTGAATCAGCTGTCCGCCGGAGGTCTTCTGGTCCTTCGTCTGGTCGGACTGGATGAGCCCGCCGGGCTGGACGGGGCAGCCGAGGTGGGCGCACCGGTTCGAGATGATCGTGATGCTCGGCTTCCCCTGGAGCAGGCCGTTGTAGCGCACGTACGCCGTCCGCCGGCTCACCTGGCCCTCTTTCGGATCCAGGTCGAAGTGGGCGATGAGCCAGTCGCCCTCCGGGAAGTTCGAGAGCGGCCCGAGATCGATCTCCGGATGGCCCTGTTTTAGGAAGGCGGGGACGATCGCAAACCCGACCGCCGGAACGGTGACGATCCCGCCGATCAGCCCGCCGAGGCCAAGCGTTGCTCCCTCCAGGAATTTCGAGCGTGGGTACCGGGCGGGCTCGCCGGGCTCCGGCTCGGGCATCGCGGCCGGGCCTTTGTGAGCGGGAAGCGGAGGTGCTGCCGGCTCCGAAGCGGGCTCCGGCTCGGCCGGCCGGACGCGCAGCCCGATCGTCACGTCCTTCACCCACAGAAAGCCGAACACGAGCGTGACGGCCGCCCCGACGGCGACCGCGGGCCAGCTCACGACCAGGCCGACGAGGATGCAGACGATGCCCACTGCGAACCCCACCGGCCAGAGGCTCGGCGCAGGCGCGTGCGGCTTGTCGCCCCCTGGGGTCGTCACGCTAACCGGGATTCAATCAAGTTGAGCGGCGTCGTTCTGCGTAACGAGCGGCACGTGCGGCTCAGAGCCCGTACTCACTCCACCGCTTGTCGACGAGCCTGCGGACTTCGTCGCTCATCACGATCTCCTCCGGCCACTCGCGTGTCCCCTCGTCGGGGCCCTTGTGCGTCGCATCGATTCCGATCTTGCCGCCGTAGAACTGCAGCGTTGGTGCGTGGTCGAGGTGGTCGAGCGGCCCCTCGCTCAGCAGCGCGTCTCGCTTCGGGTCGACGTTGGCGCAGACGCGGAAGAAGACCTCTTCGTAGTCGTGGACGTCCACCCACTCGTCGACCACGACGACCGACTTGGCGAGCGAGAGCAGCCCCAAACCCCAGATCGCGTGCATCACCTTTTGCGCCTGGCCGGGGAAGCGCTTGCGGATCGAGACGATCACGCAGTTGTGAAACGCGCCCGCGACCGGGAGGTCGTAGTCGACGATCTCGGGCACGCTCATCCGGATTGCAGGCAGGAAGAGACGCTCGGTCGCCTTGCCGAGCCAGGCGTCCTCTGCGGGCGGCTTGCCCACGACGATCGACGGATAGATCGCGTCCCGCCGCATCGTGAGCGCGGTGACGTGGAAGACGGGAAAGGGCTCCGGCGGCGTGTAGTAGCCGGTGTGGTCGCCGAACGGGCCCTCGGCCGTCAGGTCGCCCTGCTCGACGTAGCCCTCAAGGACGATCTCCGCGTTGGCCGGCACCTCGAGGTCGACGGTCCTGCCGCGAACGAGCTCGACCGGCTCACCGCGCAGGAAACCGGCCAGCATCAGCTCGTCGATGTGCCTGGGGAGGGGGGCCGAGGCGGTATAGGCCGTAATTGGATCGAGGCCGAGAGCGACGGCGACTTCGAGCCGGCCGTCCGTCGCCAGGTAGTCCATCCGCCCGTCCTTGTGGATCTGCCAGTGCATCGCCGTCGAGCGCGGTCCCAGCACTTGCATCCGGTACATCCCGACGTTGCGGGTGCCGTCGCTCGGATCCGCGGTGATCACCGCAGGGAGGGTGATGAAGGGTGCTGCGTCGCCCGGCCAGCAGGTCTGGACGGGCAGGACTCCGAGGTCGACGTCCTCGCCCTCGATGACGATCTCCTGTGCCGGGCCGCTCCGCACGGTCTTCGGCAAGGAGTCGGCGATCGACTTCAGCTTGGCGAGCCCTTTCACCTTCTCGACGAGCCCCTGCGGCGGCTGCATCTCGAGCACGTCTTCGAGCTTCCGAGCGACGTCGTCGAGCGAGGGGGCGCCGAACGCGAGGCACATGCGGCGCTCGGTGCCGAACTGGTTGATCAGGAGGGGATGCTCCGACCCCCTGACCTTCTCGAACAGGAGCGCCGGCCCGCCGGTCTTGACGGTGCGGTCTGCGATCTCGGTGATCTCGAGGGCCGGGTCCACCTCGGCGGAGACACGCACGAGCTCGCCCTCGCGCTCGAGGAGCGCGATCCACTCTCGGAAGTGTCTTGGCGGCGCCAAGCCGCCGTTAGTACTGCGGTCGGCGGGCTCGGCGTTCCTCGCGGCGGTGTCCGAGCCAGCGCGCGGTCTGGCCGAGCGCGATCACGCTGATGAACACGAGCCCGACGATCAGCATCCCGAAGATGATCTTCCGACCCTCTTGCGCCGCGCTTTCCTGAGCGGCGACCGGGACGAGTGCAAGCAGGAAGCCCACGACGGCTCGACTCTAACGAACCCGGGCGAGCCCGTCCGCCAGGGCGTGCACGAGCTTGTTCGACGCGTCATCCTGGCTTAGCTCCCAGATCATCACGCCTCCCAGGTCCTTCGCCCTTCGGCGCAGGGTCATCGGGTCCGGCTCAGGTGGAGGGCGAGAGCGAGTTCGACCGCTTCTATTCCGGCCGCCTCGCGGGCGAGGGAGTTGAGCGCCTCGCTCTCTCCCTGCTCACGCAGAGCGGTACGCGCTTCGTCGAGGCTGTCCCTACCGAGCAGCGTCGCCGTCGCCGCCCATGCCGGCCCGTCCCCCTCGTTGCCCTCTGCCCGCAGCTGGGCGCACAGGGAGATCAGCGCTGCCAGGTCGGCAACCGCTTCGACGACCTCGAAAACGGCGATCCGGACGAGCCCGTGTGCGTAGAGGTAGTCGCCCAGCAGGAGCGCCGTGTCCCGGTCCTTGGGCGCAAAGAGGCGCGGGCGACCGTAGTGGAGCAGGTAGCCCTCGTAGATGGTCTCGAGGCCGAGCGCGTAGCGCTCCTCGCCGAGGGGCGAGAAGACGGGCTCACGCGCGAGTTCGGCCGCGGGGAGCAGCGCTTCGCGCCAGAGCGGGCTCTCTTCCGCTGCCTCCCCGGCGATGACATCCCAGAGCTCAGCGGTCGAAGAAGTCTGCAACGGCCTCCACCATCCGGTCGACGTCCTCGTCGCTGTGCGCGGTCGAGACGAAGACGGCCTCGAACTGCGAGGGCGCGAGATAGATGCCCTGCTCCAGCAGATGCCGGAAGAGCGCGCCGTAGCGCGCCGTGTCGCTGGCCGAGGCCTCCTCGAGGTTTCGCACCGGATCGGACCGCATGAACAGCGTCAGCATTGAGCCGACGCGCTGAACGCGGCCGAAGGAGCGCAGCCCGTCCTCGAGCCGTGCGGCGGTGCGCTCGAGCTGTTCGTAGACCGTGTCTTCCGAGAGGCGCCGCAGCACCGAGACGCCGGCGGCGGTCGCCAGCGGGTTCCCGGAGAGCGTGCCGGCCTGGTAGACGTCTCCGGTCGGCGCCAGCCGCTCCATGAGCTCAGCAGGCCCGCCGAAGGCTGCCAGCGGGAGCCCCCCGCCGACGATCTTGCCGAGAATCGTCAGGTCGGGCCGCACCCCGAAGCGCTCCTGTGCTCCTCCGCGTGCGACGCGGAATCCGGTGATGACCTCGTCGAAGACGAGCAGCGCGCCCGAGGCATCGCAGAGCGAGCGCAGCGCTTCGAGGAAGCCCGGCTCGGGCGGGACGACGCCCATGTTCCCGGCCACCGGCTCCACGAGGATGCACGCGAGCCCCTCCCCGTAGCGCTCGACGGCCGCGGCGGCCGCCTCCACGTTGTTGTACGGGCACACGATCGTGTCCGCGGTCACGCCGGTCGGGACGCCCGGGCTTGCGGGAATCCCCAGCGTGGCGATGCCCGATCCGGCCTCGGCCAGGAGCGCGTCCACATGCCCGTGGTAGCAGCCGGAGAAGCGCAGGATCCGGTCGCGGCGAGTTGCCCCTCGGGCGAGACGGACGGCGCTCATCGCCGCCTCGGTGCCAGAGGAGACGAGGCGTACCTGCTCGATCGACGGGACGGCGGCGACGATCTCCTCTGCGAGCTCCACCTCGCGCTCGGTCGGCGCGCCGAAGGTCATTCCCTCGTGAGCCGCTTCGACGACTGCCTCGACCGTGTCCGGGTCCGCATGGCCGAAGATCAGCGGCCCCCACGACATCACCCAGTCGAGGTAGCGGTTCCCCTCCACGTCCTCGAGGTAGGCGCCCTCGCCGCGGCGGAAGAAGACCGGCTCGGCGAGGCCGACCGCTCTCATGGCGCGCACCGGGGAGTTGACGCCGCCCGGGATCAGGGCCCGCGCGCGCCGAAAGAGGTCGCTCGCTGTTCTTAGAGCCACTCTCGCACTCCTGGCCCACTTCCGCTCCCGCCCGGCGAAGCCGGGCTCCGCGGACGCGTGACGCCGCTGGCGGCACGGTGCTCTCCGCGGCCGTATTGAAATACTGTCCGCTCCGGCCCCGCACCGCCCGCGGCGCCCCAGGAGCGCGAGAGAGCCAGACCTATAGCCATCTCGCCAGCTCCTTCGTCCAGTAGGAGACGACGAAGTCGGCGCCTGCGCGCTTGATTGCGGTCAGCGATTCGAGCGCCGCCTGCCGCTCGTCCAGCCAGCCGCGCGCCGCAGACGCTTTCACCATTGCGTACTCGCCGGAGACGTTGTACGCGGCGATGGGGAGGTCGAAGCGCTCGCGAACGGCGCGGATGACGTCGAGGCACGGAAGCGCCGGCTTGACCATGACCACGTCGGCGCCCTCTTGGATGTCGAGCTCCACCTCACGCAGCGCCTCGCGGACGTTTGCGGGATCCATCTGGTAACTGCGGCGATCGCCGAAGGCCGGCGTGGACTCGGCTGCCTCGCGGAATGGGCCGTAGAAGGCGGAGGCGTACTTGGCGGAGTAGGCGACGATCGCGGTCTGTTCGTGGCCGGTGTCGTCGAGGGCCGAGCGGATCGTTCCGACCCGCCCGTCCATCATGTCGCTCGGGCACACTGCGTCGGCTCCAGCTTCGGCATGGCTGACCGCTGTGCGGCCGAGCAGCTCGAGCGTCTCGTCGTTCGAGACCTCACCGTCGCGGATGACTCCGCAGTGGCCGTGTGACGTGTACTCACACAGGCAGACGTCGGTCAGCAGCACGAGCCCGGGAAACTCTTCTCGGAGCGACTGCAGCGCCCGCTGCACGATCCCGTCGTCGTCGTAGGCGCCGGAAGCCTCCTCGTCCTTCTCCTCGGGAATCCCGAACAGGAGAACGGACGAGATGCCGAGGCTCATGCACTCGCCGACTTCAAGAGCGAGCTCGTCGACGGAGCGTTGGGCGATTCCCGGGAGCCCTTCGAGCGGGCGGTCAATCCCGTCGCCGGGGCAGACGAAGAGGGGAAGGACGAAATCGGCCAGGTCGAGCCGTGTCTCGCGCACGAGCCCGCGCAGCGCGCCGGTCCGGCGCAGCCGGCGAAGCCGCGTTGCGGGGAACGTGCTCACGGCAGAAAGCCTACGCTCAGGCGAGCAAACGGGGAGCGGCGCGGCGGGCAACGAGCCCGAAGACTGCGCCGAGCCCGCAGAGCCAAAGCGCCTCGTGGAGGACCGTCCCCCACGGGCTCGTGTCATACAGCGCCGAATCGAAGAACCGCTGTGCGTGCGCGAAGGGGAACGCGTCGCTCACCCAGCCTGCGGCCGGGAAGAACTCCCGCGGAACGATCCCGAGCAGCACGACCGGCAGCACCACGATCAATGCGACGAGCGAGGCAGTGCGCCCGTCGCGTGACAGCCCGCCGACCAGCGCGCCGAGAGCGCCGAGGCTGGCCGCCGCGAGGACGATGCCGAGCAGGAGCAACGGGATCCGGTCCCACGGCTCGCCGCCGACGATCCCTCCCGCCTGGATGATCACCCCGAACAGGAGCGCGATCCCGAAGCCGAGCGCGAGCCCGACGAGCGCGGCCAGGACGACCTTTGCCCAGATCAGCTGTCCGAACCGGACCGGGCCGCGGACAAGCCGGCCGATGACATTCTCGTCCCGCTCTGCCGCGAGGGCGCCGGCGGCGAGCATCAGTGTCAGGAACGTGATCGTCAGCGCGAGCGCATACGACTGCACCTGGGCGGAGAGCGCCCAGCTGCGCCCGCTGCGCGGAGCGAGGACGAGCTTGATCGGATTCGCGGTGGCCCGCATCGCGCTGTCCGTCTCGGCGAGCGCCAGACGGGCGTCGTGGACGAAGTTCTCGATCTGCGTTCGCTCGGGGCTCGGGGGAAGCTTCCGGAGGAGCTTCGCGGTGCGTTCGAGCCCGAGCACGTCGATCTGCCGTCCCAGGAACGTAATCGTGGCCCCGTGCTTGAGCGCGTCCACATAGCCGAGGTTGGTCTTGATGTACGCGTTCTGGAGCAGCTGGTTAAGCGAGTAGACGAGTGCCTGAACCTGCTGTTCCACCCGCTGGGAGAGGGTGCCGTGCGACGTCTGAAGCTGCAGTTCCGGACTCTGGAGCATCCCCCGGAGGTCGGCCATGAAGCCGCGTGGAACGGTGAGCACGGCCACGAGCTCCCCGTTCCGAAGCTCCCGCTCGGCCTCGGGGCGGGGGAGCCGGACGAGCTCGACGTTCTCGCTCACCCGGTTGATCGTCTTCTGGACGTTGAAGCTCTCCCCGGCGAGGACGACCGTGCGCGGAAGCCCGTCCTCGTCCACCAGCGCCACGCGCGGCTTCGAATTGGCGTAACCGGCGACGAGGCCGACGAGGACGGCGATGACGAGCGGATAGGAGACGAGCATTCCGAGCAGCACCGGCGACCGGCGCAGGATGCGCAGGTCCTTCGTGACGAGGAGGAGGACTTGCCTCACGCGAGCACCCGAGCGGCATCGCTGTCTTCGAACTCGGACACGCCGCCGTCGAAGACGAGCGCTCCGTCGAGCAACGCCGCCACGCGGTCGGCCCGGTGCTCGAGCTCTTCGAGATTCTGCGTCGCAAACAGGGCGGCTCCGCCACGAGCGCGGACGGCGGCGACGGTGTTCCAGAGCCGGCGGCGCTGAGCGGGATCAAGGGCGGCGGTCGGCTCGTCGAGGAGAAGGACGTCCGGATTGCCGATCAGCGAGACCGCGAGGTTGAGGCGCTGGCGGTTTCCCACCGAGAGGCGCAGGCTCGGCTCGGGCGCGTCCGGAAGCTCGAACTCCGCGAGCAGTCGGTTCGCCTCCGCTACGGGGTCGACATGCTCGAGGTGCGCGAAGAGCTCCAGGTTCTCCCGGGCGGACAGGCGTCCGTAGTGAGCCGGGCGCTGAGGCGTCCAGCCGACACGGGCGCCCTCCTGCCGCTCGACGCTGCCCCACGTCGGATCGAGGCCTTCGGCCAGGAGTGCGAGCAGAGTCGACTTTCCGGCGCCGTTCGGCCCGACGAGGGCGATCGCCTCACCCGCTCGGATCTCCAGCGTCGTCGGCTCGAGAGCCGTCCGGTTGCCGAACCGGCGGCCGGCCCCGCGCGCTGCCAGCAACGGAGCGCTCGGGTCTCCGTGACTCAACTCGACGCCCGCGCCGAGGGCCGTCCGCGCTGGGTCCTAGAGTAAGCGTCCATCCGGTGAGCAGGGAATCGCGTTCGGTCGACGATCTCGATCCTGGAGGCCCAACCGGGCATCCGGGCCATCGTAACGCCCCCGTCGTACGCCTTCGGCGACCGGCCTGGGAGTGGTCGTTCGAGCACGACGGCAACCTTGCCCTCGACCCCCGGCAGCTCTGGCCTCAGCCTGCCCCCCGAAAGGCACGGCAGGCGGAGAGCCGTTTGAAAAGCGAGGCCGGGTTCGCTACGGTCCGGCCAATGCGCTCGCCGAAGCCTTCGGGGCAGGAGCGCCTCGAGCGACAGCGCCGTGTCCGCGCCAGACGCCGGGCGCGGCGAATCGCCGGGAGCGTGATTCTGGCCGTCGTCCTGCTCGTCACTCTGCTCCTGACCGCGTTCGGGTCCGGCCATCCGGCGACGATCCTGCCCACCGCTCCCGCTCCGGCCGGCAGGCTGCTTCCGGCCGGCCCTCCGAGCCCGCAGGTGATCGCGCTCCAGAGGTCGCTGCGGATCCAGCTTCCGGTCCCGCAGGAACGGGTGACGGCCATCGGCTATCACGCTGCCGGCGGGGGAGCGCTCGAGCTGAAGGCGTTCGGGTCGAGAGCGAACCAGGGTTTCGTAGCGCGCACTTGGAGGCACGTCTTCGGCGGTGGGAGCCCGCACGGACTTCGCTACTTCGATCTCGGGGGAGGAGGGCGTCCGTACACGGCCCTCGATGTCGGGGCTGCTCCCGGTACAGACGTGTACTCGCCGGTTGACGGCACCGTCGTCGGCCTGACGGACTTCGTGATCAACGGCCGCTCGTACGGAGTGAGGATGGATGTGGAGCCGCTCAACAACTCGTCGGTCGTCGTCTCGCTCACGCACCTCAAGCAGGACCCCTCGCTGGCGGTGGGCTCAACGGTCTCGGCGGGCACGTCGAAGATCGGCACCGTGGTCGATCTCTCCGGGGTGGAGAAGCAGGCGCTCGCCCGCTATACCCAGGACGCGGGCAACCACGTCTCCATCGAAGTGCACGCCGCGGCCACGCTCTCAATCCCCTGAGGATTCTCTTTATCGCCGACGTCTTCGGGGCGCCGGGCCGGCGTGCCGTCGAGGAGCGGCTGCCCGGCTTGCGGGACGAGCTCCAGGCTGATTTCTGCGTCGTCAACGGCGAGAACGCGGCGGACGGCGCCGGGCTCACTCCCAAGCTGGCCGACAAGATCCTCGCCGCGGGCGCCGACGTCATCACGCTCGGCAACCACGTCTGGCGGCGTCCCGAGATCGCGCCCTACCTCGAGTCATCGGAGCGCGTGATCCGGCCTGGCAATCTCTCCATCCACACGCCGGGACGCGCCGTCGCCGTCGCGCCTGCCCGGGACGGCGCTCCCGTCGCCGTCGTCAACCTCATGGGCTCGCTGTTCCTGTCCGTCGCGCGCGGCCCGTTCGAGGTGGTCGACGAGCTCGTCGAGGAAGCGCGCAGTCAGGCCGAGGTCGTCATCGTCGACTTCCACGCCGAGGCGACGAGCGAGAAGATCGCCATGGCCCGGTGGCTCGACGGCCGAGTGACGGCCGTTGTCGGGACGCATACCCATGTGCAGACCAACGACGCGCGCGTGCTGCCCGGCGGAACGGCGGCCATCACCGACGCGGGCATGACCGGCCCGCATGACTCCGTGATCGGAGTCGAGGCGGACCTGGCCATCCAGCGGATGCGCACGGGTCTCCCGGTCCGGTTCAAGCCGGCCGAGGGCGACGTTCGAATCGAGGGCGTCCTCGTCGAGTGTGAGGCGGACGGCCGCGCTCGGTCCTGCGAGCCCGTGCGGGTCCCCGTCTAGGGACGCAGCAGGCCCTTCAGCGCGCGAGCAGCAACGAGTCCTTCGCGGAAACCGACAGACGTGGAGCGGCTCGCGCGGGTTCCCACCAAGTCGGCAACCCGGGTCACGTGCGAGCGGGGCGTGCCGGCCAGGCGAGAGCCGCGAACAGGCCCACGAGGACCAGGTCGCGGGCGAGCAGCAGCCACGACGGTGTAGCACCGAAGTGGAGGGCCAGGTCCCAGTAGCGGTACGGGAACCAGAGCTGCGTCAGGATGAGGGCGAGGGCGAAAAGCCCGGACGCGACGAGCCCACGGCGGCCGCGGACGAGCGGCACGAGCGGGATCAGCCAGACGAGGAACTGCGGCGAGAGAACCTTTCCGAGCGCCACGAACGCGACCACGACCGCGGCGCCCGCCTGGACAAGGCGATCGCGTGACGGCTCTCCTCGCGCGTACCAGACCCAGATCGCAATGACCGCGACTGCCTGGATCACGCTCTGCAGCGCTGCGAGAGAGTTCGGGCCTGAGCCGGCGAGGTTCTGCGAGCCGTGGCTCGACCGCATCGTGACGCCGAGCCCCCACACGTGATGGGCCGCGATAAGCAGCGCCGATCCGAGGCTCTCGATCTGCAGCGGCCGGCTTCCCTGGCGGAACACGCTGTTCCAGACGCCGCCCGGGGCGAGCGCGAGGAAGGGAACGAAGACGACGACCGCTACGGCGAGGAAGATCCCGGCGCACAGCAGCGCCTGCCTGCGTCCACGCCGCTTCCATACGTACGCGAGCGCGAGCGGGAGGAGAAGTCCCGGGTACAGCTTGGCCGCGAAGCCGAGCCCGATCAGCCCCGTGCCGAGCCGCTCGCGACCCGCCAGCAGGGCGGCGAGGGCGCCGGCCGTGATCGCGGCCGGCCAGAGATCGAAGCGCGTCAGGACGACAGAGCCGAGCGCAAGCGGAGCCAGCCCCGCGAACGCAAGCGCCCCGAAGAGCCTTCCCGGCCCGGCACCGAGCCCCGACAGAGCCGCGGCCATGAGCGCGAGCATGGCCACGCCGCAGGCGAGCATTATCCACCCGAAGCGGCGCGTGTAGTCCGTCGGCGACGGGTGTCCGATCGCCGGTACGAGGAAGGTCGGCAGCGCGGCGGGCGGGTATTCGACGCTGAAGTCCCGGTAGGGAACCTCGCCGTTGACCATCGCGTCCCCGTAGGCCTGGTAGACCGGCGTGTCAGGGATCTGCTGACGAGCGAAGACGCCGTGATGCAGGAGCGTCCACGAAAGAGCGAAAACGGCGATGCCGAGCAGCGCGGCGAGCGCCCCATACGGCATCTCAACCCAGCGGCCACGGCCGCGAGCACCGTTGTCTGCGTGGTCGCCTGCAAGCCTTCGCAAGCCGGTGTCCTCAGTCGGCCGCGTACTTCGAAGTACGCGGCCTCCTTGCGTCCTTGGCCTGCTCGGCTTTCGGCGGCCCCGCAGGAGCGAGCTCACGGCCGCGGCCACTCGGAACCAGCGCTCCAGGACTGTGCTCATGGGCCTCCGGCTCTTCCACTGTCACGGTCCGCCGGGCCGGAACGGCCAGCAGGGCGATGGCGGTGAAGGGGAAGAACCACGGGATGTAGAGGTAGAACCAGTGCGTGAGGACGAGCTCGAAGCCGAGGAGGAGAGCGGCGGTCAGGGCCGCAAGCTGGAGCGGCGACTTGCGCCGCGGCCGGAAGTAGACGGCGAGCGCGCCGACCAGGAGCAATCCTTCGACCACCAATTGCAGGACGTGCAGGTCGGGGATGCCGCGCGCGTGGTATTGCCTCCAGTCCCAGATCGAGAAGGGCGACTCCCGCCCGATCTGCCATCCGAGCGTCCGGTCCCAGAAGGCCCGGGCGGCGTGGATCGGATGTGGCTCGAGCAAGAGGATCGAGAAAGCCGCGAGCGTGGTCAGCACGAAGGCTGCGGCGAAGGCGGCCTTCGCGCGCGGGACACGCAGGCCGTCCGGGTAGGAGAGCCAGAGCGGAGCAACGAGAAGCGCCCCGAACTTCGTCCAGCCGGCGAGGGCCGAGGCGGCGCCGCGCGCCCAGGGCGAGCTGCAGAGCCAGAAGCCCCAGATGAGGAAGGCGGGCATGATCGCGTCGTTCGTGTTCGAATTCGACACGTACTGGGTGAAGGGGTAGGCGGCCCAGGCGAAGGCCAGCGTCACGGCCAGGCGGAGCCCGCCGAAGCGGCGTCCCACGAGCGCGAGGCCGAGCAGGCAGAGGAGGTCGAACAGGATTGCTGTGGCGTGCGAGGCGGGCAGGCTGTCCCACTTTCCGCTCCAGCCGAAGATCGCATAGGCGGGCAGGTACGCCTCGTATGCGACAGGCCCGTAGGTGTCGCCGCGGTCGTTCGCCGACTCGCAGCGGCCGTTCGTCTGGACCCGGTCGCGGATCTCTCCGTCGATGTCGGACGGCCCGCACGGCTTCAGCGAGTCCTCGACGGGCATGTGGTTGTACGGGGACTGTCCGTGGACGATGCGCTCGGCGCCGATCACGCCGGAGTAACCGACGTCGATCACCGTCCGCGGCGCTTCGACGTTCAGGCCGATCCTGAAGCCGGCGAGGAAGACAGTGGCGGCCGCGAGCACCCACAACGGCCAGACGGGTCGCGATGCGCTTGCGCTGCGCCTGCGCGCGCCGATCCACACCATTCTTCCAAGCAGATAGGCCATCGGTGGATAGGCGAGCGGCACGCTCGTGAAGATGTCGCCGCGGTTGAAGAACCACAGCGACGCAGAGAACGAGAGCAGGACGAGCAGGTCGAGGTTGCGCACCGAGAGCGGTCGGCGGAGGTTGGCGAGGCCGAGGAAGAAGGCGAGGCAGAAGCCGAGCCAGATCCACGTGTTGTTGATGACTTTCCCACCGAAGGCTCCGTTTCCGCCGCGCGCCATCTTCCAGGCGACCTGGGGGCCGGTCCAGGCCTCCGTGACCTTGCCGGTCTTGTCGTCGACGCGGCCCGTCGCGATCTCGCCGGCCTTCCCCCACCAGACCTTCACCGTCCACAGTCCGTAGCTCTTCTGAAAGGAGGCCTCGGTGAAGCGTCCCTTGCTCGAGTAACGGGTGAGCCAGTCGGCCACCTTGTGATCGGCGAGCAAGATCGCGGTCGCGCGCTTCTCGGTCAGCCGCGCTGCCCCGCTCGCCAGCGCGGGTTGCGCGAGGACGAGCGCGCAGAGGGCGGCGAGCAGGAGCCGGCGCACGGCCGTCAGACTACGCCGCCGGCGCGAGCCTGAACGACCAGAGCTTGTTGCCGAGGAAATTCAAGGGCGTGACAACGGCGATCGCGATCGCTTGGGCCGGGATCTTGGGCAGACCCAGGACGACGAGCAGGTCGAGCACCGCGAGGTTCGCTCCGAGCGCGACGAGCGAGACGACGAGAAAGCGCATTCCCTGGTATGCGAAGTGTCCGCGCTGGCCTCGGAAGGTCCACAGCCTGTTCCAGGTGTAGTTGTTCGTCACCGCGACGAGGAAGGAGCAGAGCGCGGCGACCAGGTAGTGGAGGCCGGCTCCGCGCAGCAGCGCCGTGTAGACACCGAGGTTGACGAGATACCCGATGGCGCCCACGGCGCAGAACTTGGCGAGCTGGACCCAGTTCTGCGGGCGCCGGAGCGCCCTAGAGAACCACAAATCCCGACGCTCCACTGGGCTCTTCCCAGTCCACGTCCAGATCCTTGACCTGAGCGCCGGACGGCCCGCGCCGGCACCACTCGACCATGGATTCGACCCTCTCGGGCTCCCCCTCGAAGACCGCCTCGACCGTTCCGTCGGGGACGTTCCGGATCCAGCCAGCCACGCGCAGCGACTGCGCGCGATCGCGCGCGTCCGAGCGGAAGAAGACGCCCTGGACATGACCGCGCACGATGACCCGGGCTCGCTTAGTCAAACCCTTCTTCTCCGACGAGGGGGACGAACCGGCACGACACCGAGCGGATGATCGCCGGCCCCTCGGGACTGCGGATGATGAGCTGGAGCTCCTGCGCGCGCCTGCCGCCGACGGGAATCGCCATCCGGCCTCGGGGCTCGAGCTGCTCGTAGAGGGGCTGCGGGAGCCCGGGGGCGGCGGCGGCGACGGCGACCGCTGCGTACGGCGCGCGGTCGGGCACTCCGAGCGTCCCGTCTCCGATGCGGGCGTCCACGTCCTCGTAGCCCGCCGCTCTCAGGTTCTCCTTGGCCCGTTCGGCCAGCTCCGGAACCCGCTCGATCGTGACAACCTCGGCGGCGAGCTCGGCCAGGACCGCGGCCTGATACCCCGAGCCCGTACCCACGTCGAGGACGCGCTCGTGCCCGCGCAGGGAGAGCGCCTCGCAGATCCGGGCAACCATGTACGGCTGAGAGATCGTTTGCCCGTGGCCGATCGGAAGCGCCGCGTCGTCGTACGCCCGGTGTCGCTCTTCCTCGGGGACGAACAGCTCTCTCGGGACGCGTTCCATCGCGGCCAGAACACGCTCGTCGACGACGTCACGCCCACGAAGCTGGAGCTCGACCATTGCGTGGCGGGCGCGGGTGAAGTCGAGCTCAGTGGACACGTTCGAGCGTGCTCGCATAAGTGGGAGGCTCGATACCGAGCCGAGCAAGAGCGAGGGGAGCGAGGTCGACGATGCTCTTCGGCTCGCCCTCGATCCCGATCATGAGCACCGGTACCTCCGAGTCGCCGGCGACCAGCGACCCGTGGCTTCCGCCCCCGGCGTGGTGCCGTCCGCCGAGGTCGGCGAATTCGACGCCGGGAGCCGCCGACACCAGGACGTCTCCCGCGTTCGGGTTCTGCAGGGCGGTCCAGACCCGCGCAAGGGCATCCGGATAGTCGAGGAGCGAAGCGTCGCCGCTCGAACGCCAGTCATCGCCTTCCGGTGCGAACCGCACCTCTTCGCCCTCGCGGCGGACGACGGCCTCGCCGTCCTCGAGGAACGCGGCCACCTCCACGGCCTGCTCGCCGTCGAGCATCTGCGCCAGCGCGCGTGTCTCGAGCGGGCAGTCCTCCAGCCGATAGATCATTCCGGCCCGGTTCGAGGCGGTCACGACGACACCGTCCACTCTGAGCGCGCTGCGCAGGTCGGCGGCCCGGTCGACGCTCGTCTGGCCGTGATCGGAGCAGAGGATCAGCGCGTAGCGATCGAGCAGCTCGTCCATTCCTCCGGCGGCCTCGACGAGCACGCCGAGCGCACGGTCGGCTCGCTCCAGCCCTTCGTAAGCCTTGTCCGGTCCCTGCGCGTGCGAGAGGTAGTCGTAGTCGGAGAGGTAGTAGACGAGCAGGTCGAAGCCGTCGCGCGTCACCAGCCAGCGGCCGACCGCAGCGGCGTAGTCGTCGATCGTCCCTCCGGCCCGGTTTCGAACCGCCAGCGGGGCGCCGGTCGCGTCCGACTCGAAGAGGTTGTAGAAGAAGAATCGCTTCGGCCCGCCGGCGGCGCGCGTCAGGCCGGGAAGCGTGGCCCGATGGGCGGTCCGACCGCGGTAGCAGGGGATGTTGACGGCGGCCGGAATCATCCCTTCGTCCTCGACCGCTTCGAAGAGTGTGACCGCGTCGCGCGAGAGGTGCTCCTCGTTCATGTTGAAGATTGCGTCGAGGATCGAGCGGCGCGTCCCCGCGGCGCGGATGGCGCCGAACGACGAGCCGTATTCCACGATCCTCTCCTCCTCGCGGCTGTACCAAACGAGATGAGGGATGTGGTGGACGTCCGGATAGGAGCCGCTCACTATCGACGAGACGCAGACCGGCGTGAGCGACGGGAAGACCGAGGTCGCCCGCGAGTAGCGGCCGTGCTCGGCCAGGAGGGAGAACGTCGGGAACCGCGGGTCCCCGGCGGCCGCTTCGAACATCGCCGGCGTCAGTCCGTCGACGACGGCCAAGATCAGCTTCTTATCGAGCAAGGGTTCGGAGCCCCGCAAAACGCTTTGGTGCACGTCTGCGCAGCCTCGCTCCGAGGAGTGGTGCGGCGACTGCCTCGAGGTAGCCCACGGCTGGGATCAGGGCGAGCGCGCCCGCTACGACCGCGGCTCCGCCGAGCAGCA
>WNGB01007067.1_pt1 | contig 16318 bp, 14 predicted proteins | sample 5400681 | NCBI WGS metagenome assembly WNGB01 (sample SAMN13153367, study PRJNA577476) | soil metagenome | isolation source: 115 cm soil or saprolite under grassland replicate 2 | place: USA:California | collected 2016-06-15 | reverse complement strand
CAACCTCCACCCGATCGGAGCTGCTCTCGAGGCGCAAACGGCGTGAGGATCCTCGGGCAAACCCGGACGAGAGCTTGCTGCTAGGAGACCGCGCGTCCGGCAGAACCGCAACAGACTCCGACTTCTTCAGCGGTCTCTGGTGGAAGCGCGACACGCGTCGCCGTAGGCTCCGGGGATGCGTGAGCTTAGTGTCGAGACACACCGTAAGACGGAACTGATCGACATCACAGCCCTGGTTCGGGAGGCGGTGGATGGGCGGGGAGCAAGCGTTGCAGTTCTCTACGTGCCTCACACGATCGCCGGGATCATCATCCAAGCGAACGGCCGTCTCGCTGTTGCACGAGATGTCGAGGCGGTGCTAGAGCGACTCGTTGACGAAAAATGGGATTGACAGCACACCGAAGAGGAAGGGGAGCGCAATCCTTGGTCTCACGTGCGTGCCGCTCTGACGGCGACCTCTGTGACGATTCCGCTGGCTGACGGTGCGCTCTTGCTCGGCAACTTCCAGACCATCTTCCTGTGCGAGTTTGACGGCCCGCGCCATCGAACGGTCTACGTGAGGATGGTCTGACACAGAACTGCCCGGCGTCGCGTTCTGCGGGAAAGGCGACGTTCACAAAGCCCCGCCCTGCAGAGCGCTAGCGCGCCGCCGCCCCCCCGAACCGGCCTACTTGCGCCGGGCATCGCGGGAAGCGCCTGCGCTCCGGAGGTTCGGCCCCGCGCTTCGACGTACCGCGTGGCCTAGGTGCCGCTCTCGAGGCGCTCCTTCAGCTTTCGCAGGTTCCTCGGCATCTCAGACGCCGCCTGGCGGCGGACGACGAGCGGCACCAGCAGCTTGCCGATCCCGTGCCCCTCGAAGTCCAGGTTGATCGTCACGCGCGAACGCTCGCCGTTCTCGAGCGGCTCGACCGTACCCTTGACCATGCCTCTGATCGGGCCATCGACACCGCGAACTGCCCAGCTGTTCGGCGGATTCAGCTCGCTCATCTCCATCGTCATCGCCCGTTCGCCGCGACCAATCCGGCGGGTCGTGACGATCCTCCCACCCACGGCAACAGGGCCTTCGTCCTCCCGGCGCACGCTCACGAGGCTCTCCTGCCAATCAACCAGATGCCCTGGATCGGTCATGTAGGAGAAGACCTCTTCGGGGCGACGGGCAATCTCGATGCTCTCCACGATTGGGGCCATCTCGCCTCCTTCGTCGCGATCTTCGGCATCATTCCACAAGCTCGTTGCGAACTAGGCGCGCGGTGCTCGTCCGCGCAACCGGAGCGAAGGTCGGCGTCTAGGCTTCAACACTCGAGACCCGACTGCCACACAAGGAGGAGCCATGGCTCGTCGCACCATGCTCGTATCGGATCTCTCAGGAGAGGAGATACCGGAGGGTAAAGGCGCAACAGTCACGATCACTTTCCATGACGCGAGGAAGGGAACGATCGTCCTCGACGTAACCGACGGCGAGGCTGAGCAGATGGGAGCAAAGGGGCGAAGGCAGGCTAAGCGAGGCAGGCGGCCGAGGTACCTTTCCCCGGGTAAGTACGTTGAAGAGGTCCCAAGCGGGAACAAGCCGATTGAGGGAGTCGGTACCTCGGTAGCGGCGTTCGTCGGTAAAGCACCACCCAAGGGTTCCTCTCGTCGAAGAAGTTGACAGACGGCGAGATGGGGTCATCGAGCAGCTCGTAGCGCACTAAGGGGAACGGTGTGGGCTGGCCGGACGAGGATGCTGCGAGGGAGGAGTGGGCCGCCTGGAAGCGCCGGACGACCTCTCGTGCGCTCGGCTACATCGTCATGTTGCCCAGGTTGAGGATGTTGCCGTCAGGATCCTTGAACCACACGGCCTTGAAGTCGCCCATCATGTGGACGTCGCCCTCGCGCGTCGTGTCCGGCAAATCGTCGTACTGCTCAAACGTGACGCCCTTCCCCTTGAGGTCTTGGACGATCGCGTCGAAGTCGTCGCCGACTGCCCAGGAGGCGGCGGTGGCCTTGTTCGTGCCGGCGTACTCAGACGGATAGACCAGCACCACTGAGCTGCCGCTCTTGTAGAGCATGGCCCCCGGAGTCTCCTGCATCGGCGGCAGGCCAAGTGTGTTCTCGTAGAAATCCCGCGCCCGTTGCAGGTCGCTCACCGCAATCGTTGCTGCAGCGTCCTTGCCCCCCAACATGCCGGCTCCTTTCCTCGTTGAACGCGGGGAGCATACGCAGGCACAGGGCATTCCTGGGTCAGACGCTGGTCAGGTCTCAGTGCCCAGCGCTTTCCGCGTGCTGGTCGGCAACACGGGCGGGCAAAACCCGCCCGTGTTGCCCAGAATCGCCGGGAGCCCTCCTTGCCTACGTGACTCTGAGGCTGCCGTGCATCGTGCTCTCGTGCGGCTTGCAGTAGTACTTGTACGTCCCGCGCTTGAGCAGAAGCGTCACGGTCTTCGTCCCCCTGAACGGGACTGTGGTGATCGCCCGGTCGATGCCCGGCCCTTCCAGGTCGAAGTTATGGATCCCCGCCTTGTCGGAGACCACGAACGTGTACCGGCCCGCCTTCACCGTCCTCACCAGCACGCCGTTTCGCTTGAGCGAGATCGTAAAGCCGGGGCCAACAGTGCCCGTCAACTTCGGAGGCGCCATCGGGGTGGCCGCCGCTGTCACGACGAGCGCGACGGCAGCGGCAGCGAGCAGTGTGCAAATGAGCTTCATGTACCGACCATACGAGGGTCAGGCGGGAGCGGTTTTCGAGGCGTGTCTCGGCGTGCAAAGGCAGGGAGCTGAGAGAGCAAGCGGCCCCGGTCAGGCGGACGGGGCGGGAACGCCGTTAGTCGCAACCCTGTTTCCAGTACATCTCCGGGGGACCGACCCCCCATCACCAAACCCGTTCACGCCGCATCCGACCACGCCGCCCATCTAGGCAGTCATCGAGGTCTGACAGGCAGTCCGTCCTGACGAAGGAGCTGGCTCCGTCGCGGAATGGTGGAAAGGCGACAGTGCAGGAGTCACGCGGAGGTGGCGCGGCGAGGCTGCCGCGGCAGCGCCTGGACCGGCGTCTGAGCACACGCGTGATGGCTCGCGCGGACTTGCCGACCCAGAGCGCGACCTCGTTTGCTCGGCGAGCTCGGGGGCTCGGAGCAGATAAGTAGAGGGGCTCCCGGGTGGGAGCCCTCCTGCACCACCTACGCGGCGAAGTGGTGGCAGCCGTAGTAGTCGGCGCCGGCGAAGTCCAGGAACGACCAGCTTCCGCCTTCCTGCGGGCAGGGTTGTCCGCGGAAGAGGTCGGCGCGGATCAGCTGCTCCGTCCCGGCGAGCAGCTGCGTGTCTCCGTCGTAGACGTTGAGGTGCAGGGTCGGCGGCGTCGCTGCGCCAGTGATCAGGTCGAGTAGCGAGGGGCTACCCGGCGCCGCGCAGTGGAAGTATCCAAGGATGGTGATGTTCGGGCTGCAGTCCCAACCCGCCGCGACGGCTTGCGCCTTCGTAGCCTGCGAGGAAGAGGAAGCCGCCGTGCCGCTGGTTGCCAGGCCGGCAAGAGCGGCGAGAAGTCCGATGAGAGCAAGCCGATTGAACATGGGTCCTCCTTACTTGTAGAAGTACGGGTCGAGTACGCGGACCTGCGTGATTTGATCGACCGGGAGGTCGTTCCGCGCGGCCGTTTTCCGGATCGCCTCCGGAGTCGGAGCGTCGTAGACGCAGAACGTCCTTTTCTTGTTCTCGCTCACGTACGAGTGGATCCAGGTGACGCGCTCGTCCGCGTTCCGGTCGACGAGGGCGAGCCACCTCTGCGCACCGTCGGCATCGACCGGAGTAGGCAAGCCGTCCGGGAACGTTCGCTCGACGACATACCGTGGCAACTCACGCCTCCTTCGGCCGGGCGAAGAAGGCGAGAGGCGCCTCGTGCTCTCGCCCCAACATACGGAACGTCTCGTCCACTGCTCTCCTCTTGCCGCGTCCTCTGTTCGAGGGTAGGAAAGCGGCGTCCGGACCGCATCGGGAGAGTTCCCCAAATTGGGGCGTTGCGCCCCCTATTTTGGCGCTCGGACTAGGTACGGTGGGCGAGCACGCAAACGCGAACAGCGTGGGCGGCCGCAGGCCCAAGCAGGCGCGCAGCTGATCGAGGGCCGCCGCACGCCTTGGCGGACGGGCGAGAGCTGTGCTCGAGGCAGTCGCGGTCGTCCCCCCGCAGGCGGAGCTCTGGCTGCTCGATGCGCTGGCCGCCGATACGGCGGAGGAGCTCGAGGAGTGCCTCTCGTCCCGGATGCTTGCGTCCGGGCCGGGAGCGGTCACCTTCCGCCACGAGCTCGCGCGACTCGCGGTCGAGGAGTCGCTTTCTCCCAACCGGAGCATCGCCCTGCACCGGAAGGCGCTGGAGGCGCTGACCGCTCCCGAGGCCCGCGTGGTCGATCTGGCGCGGCTCACTCATCATGCAGAGGCGGCCGGCGACGCGGATGCAGTCTTGCGCGTCGCTCCGGCGGCGGCCGAACGAGCAGCCGCGCTCGGCGCTCACCGGGAAGCAGCCGCCCAGTACGCGCGCGCTCTTCGTCACGGTGATCGAATGCGACCGGACGAGCGTGCCGCACTCTTGGGCGGCCGCGGCGTGGAGTGCTACCTGACGGATCAGAACGCGGAGGCGATCGAGGCGGCGACCGCTGCGCTCGAGCTCTACCGGAGCCTCGGCGACAGATTGCGCGAGGGGGACGCGCTCCGCTTGCGCTCGGTGATCCTCTGGTGTCCCGGGCGAGTCGCGGAATCCGCGCGCGACGCCGAGGATGCCGTCTCGGTGCTCGAAGAGCTTCCCCCCGGCCGCGAGCTCGGCCTCGCCTACTGCAACCTCGCCACCGGCCTCAGGAGCGCTGAGAAGACCGAGGAGGCGCTGGCCTGGACATCACGCGCGCTCGAGCTTGGGCGGAGGCTCGATGCTGATGCCATCGTCACCGACGCGCTGATCACCATCGGAAGCGTCGAGGCGCTTCGGGATTGCGCGGCGCTCGAGGACGCGCTCGACGAGCTGGCAAGACGATCCGGGCTCGACCCGCAGGTCGCCAGAGCCTTCATCATCTCGTCGCGCTCGCGGTCGAGACGCGGAACTACGCGCTCCAGGACCGCCATCTCCCCGCCGGCATCGAATTCTGCAGCGAGCCTGGCCGGGAGCTCCACCGGCTCTACCTGCTCGCCTATGCTGCCCGCGCGGCGCTCGACACCGGACGGTGGACGGACGCGGTCGACTCCGCCTCATTGGTGGTGGGCGTTCCCCGGGCGTCGACGACACCGCGCATCCTGACGCTCGTCGTCCTTGGGCTGGTCAGGGCGCGGCGCGGTGATCCGGAGGTGTGGGGGCCGCTGCACGAGGCCTCGCCGTGGTAGCACCGTCCCTCGCGCTTCGTCCTGTCCACTGGACGGAGCCGGCGCTGGTTGTCGCAAGAGAGCCGAAAGACCCACCGCTGCGGACGGTCGCGACGGGGAACGGCTCCGATCGGGAGACGATGCCCAGCCTGAACGAGGCGATAGCAAGAGTTCGTTCCGCCGCGATGGGCGCTCAGTGCGGGACGGCCTGAATCTCGCGCAGGCTGGCGAGCCGTCTCAGCGCCTCGACCTGGATCTGGCGGATGCGCTCCCGCGTCAGGCCAAGCCGGCGGCCGATCTCCTCCAGCGTCTTCGGCTCGTCGTCGTCGAGGCCGTAGCGGAGGACGAGCACCTGCCGCTCGCGCTCGCCGAGCGCGGCGAGCGCCTGCTGCAGCGCCTGGCTGCGCAGCGAGAGCTCGACCTGCTCGTCAGGCAGGAGCCCCTCGGCGGCGAGGAAGTCGCCGACGACCGCGTCCCCCTGATCGCCGACGGGCTGATCGAGGCTTGTCGCCGCCCGCGCCGCCGCGCGCACCTGGCGCGCTTGCTCGATCGGCAGGCTCGCCTCCTCGGCGATCTCCTCGAGCGATGGCTCCCGCCCGAGCTGCGTCGGGAGGTTCCGCTCGGCGCGGTTCATCCTCTGCAGCCGCTCGACGATGTGAATAGGCATCCGGATCGTCCGCGCCTTCTCGGCAAGGGCGCGGGTGACGGCCTGGCGGATCCACCAGGTCGCGTAGGTCGAGAACTTGTAGCCGCGCCGCCAGTCGAACTTCTCGACCGCTCGGATCAGGCCGAGCGTCCCCTCCTGGATCAGGTCGAGGAACGGCAGCCCCTGGTTGCGGGATCGCTTCGCAATCGAGACGACAAGACGCAGGTTCGACTGGATCATCCGCTGCTTCGCCTCCTCGTCGCCGCGCTCGATCCGCTTCGCGAGCTCAACCTCCTGCGCGGCCGTCAGCAGCGGGTGCCGCCCGGCCTCGCGCAGGAAGAGCTGGAGCGCATCCGTCGTCGTCTCGACGGGGACGGCGAGGGGCGCGGCCATCACCTCCCGATCGTCCTCGCTGACGTCGAACCCGCGCGCCTCGAGCCCGCGGATGATCCCGTCGACCTCGATCGGATCGAACGCGTGCGCCTCCAGGATCTCCACCAGCTCCGCGCTCTTGATCGAGCTCGTCGCCTCGGCCGCCTCGAGCAACTGTCGCAGGTCCTCGCTCTGGAAGAGGGTCTCGAAGTCAACCGTCGGCTCGGGCTGGTCAGTGGTCGTCATCTTCGAGTCTCGCCCAACAACCCTTGCCGGTGCCTCGCGGTCGCGCGACCGCGGCCCGCACCAATCGCCCCGGCAGCCCTTTCCAGGCGCCCGGAATCTAAGAATAGCCGCAGCAACCCTCCACAGACTCCCGGCGGCCACGACGAGGCTCGAGCGGGCAGCGAGACTAGGCGTCCTCGCTCGCCTGCAAATCCTCAGTCTCCGGAGCGCGGACCGACGCTACGCACCCCACAAGCCCGCGGACTGTGACGTTGTGCGCGTCGCAGAGCGGTATGCACTGTGTCAACGCCTGCCTCTTCTCGCCGGCCGCTGCGCGGTGATCAGATACGGCTCTCCGCGCGAGTGATCGACTCCTATCAACCGACCGACGCGTTTGATCCTGCCCGATGCGACTGTCAGGGTCGTGCCAGGTCTGAGGGCGCAAAGGTTCGCAAAGTGCGCAGCCAACTCCTCGTCGCCGGGAGCATCCCGGTTGAACCGAGCAGATCGCGCGAGAGGTCGAAGGTTCGCCCGACGGTTATCGCCGGAGCCAGCCTCGCATCTTCTTGAGCAGCCCTGCGATCATGTTTCCACACTACTCTTGGTCGGACGCGCCTGCTGAGCACCGTACCAACCTGAGCTGAAGCTGAAGCTCGGCCGCGCGTCGGTCGCGGCGCTCGGGCTTGGCCGGGCGGACGCTTTTCGCCGTCTTCTCGACAAGACGACCGCCGGCAAGTACGTCGCCGGCCACGGGCGCTGCCTCTGAAGTAGTCCCGAGAAACCATACCGGCGCCACCAATCCACACGAGCGACTGAACGCTTACACTTTTGCGTTCCGGTCGACTTGGCAGGATTCGCAGCATGCGGTAGGCATGGAGCCGTTTATGGAGCTTTCGCATCGTGAGTAGCCGCGAACTGGTACCTCGTGGCGAACGTCCGCGAGGACACACCGCCGTCGCTCGACGAGGTCCTCCGCACGGGCTGGGACCCCGTCGGGCGGCTCCCGCATCCGACGGCGTCGTGGACGCGCCGGCAGGTCACCGCCGAGACGATAGGTCTACTTCACCTTGGCGAGGTGGTCGCGGAAGCCCTCGCCGTACGTGCTCGTCGGAGTGCCGTCGTAGTTCTCGATCAGGCCGGGCTTATCGCAGCCCCAGTCGTTCCACGACCACGCGAGGTAGGAGACGCCGTGCGCGTCGGCCCACGTCATGTACGAGTCGATGAAGTCGTGCGCGCAGCGGCCCTGCGCGATCTCACCGCTGACGACGGGAACCTGCTTCGCCACGCGGCCGATGACGGTGCTCCAGCACGCTTCGTCGCCGCAGACGTTCGTCTCGTAGACGTGCACCGAGGCGACGAGCTGCCGGGCCTGATCGCGCGGCCGCCACTGCAGCCAGCCCGAGAGGTCGTTGGCCCAACGCAGACCGCCGAGCAGCAACGGCTGCTTCGAGCCGGTCGACCGCACCGCGTTCACGAGCTGCTGCATCCCGGCGGCCTTCCACCCGGCAGGAGTGGCGCAGCCGTCGCGCCAGCACCTCCACGACACGTCGTGCGGCTCGTTGTAGAGATCGAAGAGCACGGCGGGATCGCCTTTGAACGTCGCCGCGACGGAGCGCCAGAACGCGGGCGAATGGTCCGCGTCGGCGTGGAACTGCTGGTCGAGCGCCCGCTCGGTCCCCGGTGCGTTCCAGTGGAGGTCGATGATCACGTAAAGACCGGCGGCGTGCAGTCGTTGCACGTAGGCACCGACGGCGCGCCGGTACGGCTGCGCGCGGTACTCCGGCTTCACGTTCGAGAGCCCGAGCCAGCACGCCTCGTTTAGCGGCAAGCGAACGGTGTTGATACGCCATGTCTTCATCGCCGCGATCGCCGCGCGATCCGTCGGCCCCGTCCACATGCCCCACCCCTGGGCGCAGGCGTATTCGAAGCTCGAGCGGTTGACGCCGAGCAGGCGGACGGTGCGCCCGTTCCCGTCGACGAGCCGATTGCCCTGGACCTTGATTGCGAGGCGGCTCGCACCGGAGCCCGACCCTGCGAGTGCGAGGGTGAGCAGGACGACTGTGACGAGGCTGATGCCGCCGTGCGTGCGGCGAGAGCGAAGCCGTCGCGGAAACGGAGAGGATGATCGTCGCCGTCGACCCATCGGCGTCCTCCTTTCGCGCCGTCGATTCATTGTAGATCCCTCGCGGTGCAGTGTGGCCCTCCCGCCGCCTCTTGTGGCCCAGCTCTCCGCGCGCTGTAATCGGTTCGCGACGTGACCACGGTCGATGCGCTCAACCGACACTGCCAGATCGTCACGAGACGTCTCGGCGCCGGCTCCGTGGTCCCGTTCCTCGGCGCAGGCGCCAACTTGTGCGAGCGGCCGCCGGACATAGACTGGGAGACGGGGTACCTCCCGAGCGGCTACGAGCTGGCCGCATTCCTGGCCGAGCCGTACGGCTATCCCGAGACCGACCTCGATCTGCTCAGGGTCTCGCAGTGGGTCGACCTCGTGAGCAGCCCGCGTGCGCTCGTCGACGAGCTCCATGCCGTGTTCAGCCGGAACTACCGGCCGAACAAGCTGCACCGGTTCCTGGCGGAGCTGCCAAAGCGCCTGCGCGACGAAGCGCGTCCGGTCTGCGGCCAGCTCATCCTGACGACGAACTACGACGACGTGCTCGAGCGTGCGTTCACCGAGGCGGACGAGCCGGTCGACGTCGTCGTCTACGAGACGCGAAGGAACGAGCAGCGGTTCGTGCACCTGCGCCCGAACGGTGGGCGCGTGTCGATCGACGACGCCGCGAGATACCGCGAGTTCGCACTGGAGGAGCGGACGGTGATCCTGAAGATCCACGGCGGCGTCGATCCCCACGACAGCGATCGGGACACGTTCGTCGTCACCGAGGACCACTACATCGACTACCTCGCCGGCGAGAGCGTTCGCGCCCTCATCCCGGCGTACCTGATGCGGCGCATCCGGGAGAGCGACCTGCTCTTCCTCGGCTACTCGATGCGCGACTGGAACCTGCGCGTCATCCTCCGCCAGATCTGGGCGGAGCAGGGGGTCAGCACGGGCGGCTGGTCGATCCAACGCAAACCGAGCGAGGTCGACCTCAGGTTCTGGGCGCGGCAAGGGATCGATATCCTCGACGTCCCCCTCGAGGATTGGGTCGACGCCATGCTCCAGCTCTGCGAGTGAGCGCACCGGTGGTTCCTGCCGCCGCAGCCGCCGTCGGGCGGCGGGGCTCGCCGTACCAGGGCCTCGTGCCGTACGCCGAGGCCGATGCTGAGTGGTTCTTCGGTCGCGACGAGTGGTCCGAGGTCCTCGCCGACAACTTCCGCGCGTATCGCGTCACGGTTCTCTACGGCGTGAGCGGGGTCGGCAAGAGCTCGCTGCTCCGCGCGGGGCTGATCCGGCGGCTCGTCGACGAGGCGCGGGAGAACGTCGCCGACCTCGGCTCGCCGCGGCTGCTACCCGTCGGCTTCTCCGCCTGGAGCCTCGACGATCCGGTCACGGCCCTGAAGCACGCCGTGCGCGAGGCCAACGCGGCCATCGCATCCGACCGCGCGAGTCGTCCGCCGCAGGGCCCGCTGGCCGACGTCCTCGAGGCCTGGCCGGCCGCCGCAGGCGGCCAGCTCCTGCTCGTCCTCGATCAGCTCGAGGAGCTCTTCGCCTATCACGACCAACCGGGCGACCCGGTTCTGGAGGACCTGACCGCCGCCCTTCGCCGCCGCGACCCGACTGTGCACTACCTGCTCTCGATCCGTGAGGACGCGCTTGCCGGCCTCGACCACTTCGAGGGCCACGTCTCCGGGCTGGGCGTGCACCTGCTGCGGCTCGGCCACCTCGACCGAGACGCGGCGCGGGAGGCCATCGTCCAGCCTCTCGAACGCTGGAACGCCACGGTCGCAGCGCCCGGGGAAGAGGTCGAGATCGAGCCGCGCCTGATTGACGCCGTGCTCGAGCAGGTGACCGCCGGCAAGGTCGCCATCGGCGGCAACGGCACGGCAGCGGGCGAAGAGCGCGCCGGCATCGAGGCGCCGTACCTGCAGCTCGTCCTCACACGCCTCTGGGGCGAGGAGCGACGGGCTGGATCGAGAGTGCTCCGCCTTCAGACGCTCGAGAGGCTCGGCGGCGCCGATCGGATCGTGAGGACGCATCTCGACACGGCGCTCGCGGCGCTGCCGCAGCGGGATCAGGACCTCGCCGGCCAAACCTTCCGCTTCCTCGTCACCCCCTCCGGGACGAAGGTTGCCCATCGGGTCGCCGACCTCGCCGACTACGCTCAGGCGCCGCCGGAGCAGATCGAGCACGTCGTGGAGCGTCTCGCGGGCGAGGTGCGCGTGCTTCGCCCGGCCGGCGACGGCCGCTACGAGATCTACCACGACGCGCTCGCAGGGCCGATCGCCGACTGGCGCGAGCGCTGGGGTGAGCGGCAGCGACGGCGCCGTGAGCGACGTCGTCTCGCAATCCTCGCCGGGACCGCGGCGACGCTGGCCGGGATCGCGGTCGCGATCGCGGTCCTCGCCGTCCTCGCCTGGCATGCACGACAGGACGCACGGGACGGTCAGTCGCGTGCTCTCGCCGGGCAGGCCATCGCGAGCATCGACCACGACGCGCCCCGCGCGCTCGCCCTCGCAGTCGACGGCGCCGACGCGGCGCCGACGGGACAGGCGGAAAGCGCTCTGCGCGTCACGCTCGCGAGCTTCCTCCTCCGCAAGACGCTCCGCGGTCACGATGGCGCCGTGCGGAGCGCAGCGTTCAGCGCGGACGGCAAGCTTGTCGTCACCGGCAGCGACGACGGGACGGCGCGCATCTGGAGCGCGGAGAGTGGTCGCGTCCTCCGCACGCTCCGAGGGCACCGAGCGCCAATCGCGAGCGCCGCGTTCAGCCGTGACGGCTCGCTCGTCGTCACCGCGGGCAACGACGGAACGGCTCGAATCTGGGACGCCGCGAGTGGGCGCTCGCGGCGGATCCTCCGCGATCACATGGATCGCCTCTTCGAGGCCGCGTTCAGCCCGCGGGGCGACCGCGTAGTGACAGCCAGCTACGATGGGACGGCGCGAATCTGGAACACCGCCACGGGGCTGCGCGTGCGCACGCTTACGGCCGGAGACGGCCCAGTCTTCGCCGCGGCGTTCAGCCCAGACGGCTCGCTGGTCGTGACCGCCAGCGGCTACGACGGCCGCGCGCGGGTGTGGAGCACCAAAGTCGGCCGCGTATTGCTCACGCTCCGCGGGGAGCGCGGCAACGTCGAGAGCGCGTCGTTCAACGCGGATGGCAGGCTGATCGTCACGGGTAGCAGCGATGGCACCGCCCGCATCTGGGACGCCCGCACCGGCGCGCTCGTGCACATCCTTACCGGCCACGAGGGCTCCGTCTTCCACGCGGCGTTCAGTCCCGTCGAGCCGCTGGTCGTCACCGCCGGGAGCGACGGGACCGCGCGACTGTGGAACACCGACACCGCCCGGGTCGTACGCATCCTCGGCAGCGGCGGCACCGTCTTCGGGGCGGGCTTCAGCCCCGACGGCCGACGGGTCGTCACTGCCGACGACGACGGCACGACGCGGATCTGGGACATCAATGGCGCACGCCCGCTGCACACGCTGGACACCCGCGCCGACGCGGTCAGAACCGCGGCGTTCAGCCCCGACGGCAGTAGGGTCGTCACGGCTGGCAGCGGCGGCGCGGCGGCGATCTGGGCTACCGGGCGCGGCCGCCGGCTGCACACGCTCGTCGGCCACGCGCGGACGGTCCGCGCCGCCCTCTTCAGCCCCGACGGCACGAGCGTCGTGACCGCCGGCGACGACGGGACGGCGCGTGTCTGGGACGCCGCGAGCGGCCGCCTCCGACACGAGCTCCGCGGACACCGCGGCCGGATCGAGAGCGCCGCGTTCAGCCCGGACGGCAGGCTGCTGGTAACCGCCGGCGACGACCGGACGGCCCGGATCTGGAGGGTCGAGGACGGGCGTATCCTGCACGTCCTCGACCGGCACGACGCGAAGGTGCTCGACGCCGTCTTCGCTCCCGACGGCGAACGAGTCCTCACTGCCGGCGACGACGCGACGGCGCGAATCTGGGACACCGAGAGCGGACGTCTGCTGCACACGCTTAGCGCCGACGCGGGACTCGAGAGCGCGGCCTTCAGCCCCGACGGCAGACTCGTGGCCACGGCGAGTGACGACGGGACAGTCTGGCTCTGGGGTGCCGACGACGGCCGCCGACTGCACACGTTGACCGGCCACGCGGGGATCGTCTGGACCGCCGCCTTCAGCCACGACAGCACGCTGCTCGTCACCGCGAGCGACGACGAGCTCGCGCAGGTCTGGGACGTCGCGCGCGGGCGCCGCGTGCGTACGCTCGGCGGCCACATGGACACGGTCGAGAGCGCCGTCTTCAGTGCCGACGGAAAGCTCGTTCTGACGGCGGGCGCCGATGGGACGGCGCGGCTTTGGGACACCGATAGCGGCCGCGCGCTGCGCACGCTCGCCGGCCACACGGACGCGGTGTACGCCGCCGCCTTCAGTCCCGACGGGAAGCTGATCGTCACCGCGGGCGAGGACGGGACGGTCCGCCTCTGGGCATGCGACCTCTGCGGCGTCGACGTGCACGAGCTGCTCGCCCGCGCGAGAGCGCGCCTCGATTCGAGCTCGTAGCCGGCAGTGAGCGTCGGGACGACGTGCGGATGGTCGAGGCTCGCCGCGAGCTTCGCTTCTTGGAGGAAGCGACGACGGAAGCGCTCATCGTGCGCCAGCTCCGGGTTGAGCAGCTTGAGGGCGACCCGGGCCCCACTCCTCGTGTCTTCGGCGAGGTACACCGCACCCATGCCCCCGCGCCGATCAGCGACTCCACGCGAAACCGGCAAGGACGGTGCCGGTGGGTACCTCGGACCGCATACCTCAACGCCAGCTTTGCAGCCGGGACGCTGAGGCTCAAGCTGCCGCGCCGGCAGACGCGTCGAAAGAGCAGGCGCGCCAACGAAAATGAGTTCGCAGCCGGACTGCGCACTGCTGGCAACGGCGCCGACGCATTGCGGACAGCGTTCACGAGCACCACTAGGTCCGTTAGGAGCTCTGGCTCGCACTGAGCGGCCTTCGCCTCCACAGGTCATCTGGGGATAGTTTCTGGGGACAGGTTCGAGGTTTCCCGGGGAGGCTCAGGGCTCGTCGAGCGAAGGGTGCCGGACGGCTCGACTCCGCCGAGACGCTGACCACGCCGCGTGCGCTACTGGCCGTCGCCAGCCGCCAGAACATGACCGATCCGTTCCCGATGCCGGTGCAGACGATCCAGGACGCCCGGCAAGTCGACGGCGCGACCGGAGCGGGTCAACCGTGCGGCCAGTACTGCAAGTTCTGCCGCCATACCGCTTCTGTCGTGCAGGGCATGAAGGGCATGCAAGCCTGTACGTTCCTGGCCGCAACCCGAGCATTCAAGCGATTCGCGGCACCTTCGAACCATGCACGTAGAACATCCAATATGGCACCGAGTGCGCTCCTTCGTTCTTGCGGAAATGCGGTGATGCGGACAACGTCGCGTCGCGGCTTAGGCTTACCGGCGCCGTGGCAGCCTTCGCCCGGTGCCTACACCGAAGACACTCGAGACCGTCGCCGAAAAGAAGCGCGCGTTCGCCGAGTATTTGGCGCGGGCTAACGCAGGCGGCGGCGGCACCTGTCGCGGTTCCCGCAAACTGCGACATGGCGCCGCCAGTAACGGCGTGCGCCGGGCCGGGCTTGGTCAGCGCTCGGGGATCTTCAGCTCGCGCCCGACGTAGAAGCCGGAGCTTTCGCCGATCACGAAGGGCGCCATAGCCTGGCGCCGTTCCGTTTCGACCTCCGAGAGGCGAAAGCGCTCGCGCGACTCGGGCGAGTCCCAGATCGAGATCCCGACGACCTCGTTCCCGTCGGGGGTGTAGCACTCGTAGGCGCGAAGCATGCCCTCGGGGAAAGCTCGCGGTTGCCAGGCCCGACTGAACTCCTCGCGCGTGCCCGGCTTCAGCCGTCGTGTCGTGATCCAGACGTAGCTCTGGTCGAGTTCCATGACCCTGCCTCCCTTTCGAACCGCGAGAGGGTGAAGGGTCACGTTATCGCAGGCCGACGTCGGCGGGCAGCCTCGCCTTGCCACTCGCGGGGTTGAAGGAGCGAAGGGCGCCGTGTCGCAGTTTGGTGCAACCGCGACAGAGGACCTCGGCGCGGCGTGTGCCCCCTGCCAACGACTCCGCGCCTGTGCGCGTCGGGCGCGGTGGGCTTGACGCGGTCCTTCCGCGTCCCGGCGGCTATGCCTTAGCTTGGGTCTTCCCGGGAGTGACGCTCGCGGCGCCAGCAGACGGCGTCAGGATGCTGGTGTGCCCGTCCTCCCACCGAACGCGCACGCGCGGGGGATCTTCCTGGAGCACCTCCTCGATCACTCCTGCCCGGCTCGGCTGCGCCACCTTTTCGGACTCGACGACGATCCTGTCTCCGGCGTGAGGCCTCATCTGTGTCTCATCCTCCTGCTTTGGATTCGTTCGTGCTCTTGGAGAGGCTAGCGCGACCTTCCCGCCGGTGCGCTCCTCGGCCTTGGCGTAGACCCGGGTCGGCGATTCGTGGGCATCGGCGATCTGGAGGCTGATGTTGCGAGGCCACCCAGTCCCTCCCCGATCGAGGCACGAAAAGGATCAGTGCTCGGCGATCAGAAGCGATGCGGCTGGGGTCTCGCTCGCGGGCGAGCTCGACGGGATGTCCTTAGGCGTGGTCGCGCTCTTGGGCGCCTGAGCGTTTTAGGGCTCGAGGAAGACGGCCAGGGTGGCGGTGAACCCGTGCAGGAAGGCCTTGCCGCCGACGGGGCCGATCTCGCCGCCGCAGAAGAAGCCGGCGAGGGCCTGCGTCCCGAGCGTCTCGGCGACGACGCGCGCGTCGTGGTCGGGCTCGGGGAACATGTTCGTGCCGCGGCCGTTGCAGGTGAAGAGCAGCGCCCCGGCCGGCCGCGCGCGGCCGAGCGCGCCGCCGAGCGCCTGCCGGAGATCTGCGTCCGCCGAGGTTGCGTCGCGGACGAAGAAGCGCAGCGTCTGCCCGACCCGCACGCTGTCGCCGAGCGCGAGCGCGCCGGTCGCCTCGTCGGCGCCGAGGAGACCGCGCATGAGGAAGTCGCCGGTGTCGTACTCGGGCCGGTTCTCGTCGATCACGAGCCCGGCGAGGAGCCCGCGTGCGGCGAGCGCCTGCTCTCCGGGAGCGAGGGCGGCGATCTCCCTGCGCAGACGCTCGAGCGCCGGCATCCCGGCGAGCTCGTAGACGACGTTGCCCTCGCAGCGCGTGACCACGGCTTCGCGTCCGATCGGCCGGCAGCCCTGCGAGACGACGGTGAGAACGGGCAGGCCCGAGACGACGGCGCCAACGGCGCCCTCGGTATGGACCGCCTCGTCCAGGATCAGCGCCTGCGCGCCGGGTCGCTGCCCGCCGACGGCGATCCCGCCGACGAGCGGGATCCGCTCATACCTCTCCTTCAGGCTCGCCAGGAATGGCCCGGTCGGGAACGTGAAGGGATCGACGAGCAGCGTGACGAGTGCCGGGTCGTCGAGCTCGGGAAAGCCCGCCACCGCGATCCCGTCGTCCGTCTGCACGGCCGCAACGTGGAAGCACTCGATCTCCGCGCCTGGCAGCGCACCCGCCCAGACGGCCACCGCAGCACCCTCCTCCAGCTCGCGGACACGTGCGACCACTCCCTCGGCGACGCAGCCGAGCAGGTGCCGGGGCGCGAGCTCCTCGCGTACGGCCTCGGCGGCCGCCTCCGCCTCGTCCAGGTGC
>WNGB01010199.1_pt1 | contig 16320 bp, 18 predicted proteins | sample 5400681 | NCBI WGS metagenome assembly WNGB01 (sample SAMN13153367, study PRJNA577476) | soil metagenome | isolation source: 115 cm soil or saprolite under grassland replicate 2 | place: USA:California | collected 2016-06-15 | reverse complement strand
CCGGCCGGGCGCTCGTAGATGGCAACCGTAGGGGTGGTGTCCGTCGGCCAGAACCGCTTGGCTTCGGTTACGACCTGGGTCGACTCGGCGTCCTTCGGCAGCCAGGCCGACACGTCGTTTTTCTGAACGCTGTTGATCTTTCCGGCCAGCGGGCCGAGGACCAAGAGCAGGATGACCCAGACGGCCAGAACGACCCATTTAGCTCGCCGTCCACCCGGAAAGGCCGCTAGCGTGCGCGGTCCGGCCCGGTGCCCTGCCGGCCGGGTTACCGGCACTGACCCATCCTGAACGGTGTTTCTCATGACACTCCCTCTCACTTTTCCCGCCGGGCCGCATGTGGCACGGCCTGGTCTTTGACTGGCGAAGCCAGGAGCCAGGTATCGGCACTCGGGGCTTGGCCGTCCCGGTGGCCTGGAGCGCTGACCGGGAACAGGCGCTCATCGGTTTCGCCTGCCTTCTTGGCGCTGCGTGCGCCGGAGTCGACGCAGGCGCTGCAGCCGTTGATCTGGCTCGCGCGCAGGTGGACGAGTTCGAGCGTCGCCGACGGCACGCCGCTCTTTCCTGTGGCCTTGAACAGGCCCTGGATGGCCGCCATGGCGCCGGGAATGACCACCGCTGGGTTGCTCATCCGTGCTTGCATGATCGTTCTCCTCCTGGAGTGTCTTCAGGCCTTGTGGGTCAGCGCCGAGGCGCGCCGGTGAGATGGCCGACCAGACGCTGAGCGCCCGGGGCGATCAGGATCGCCGTCGGTGCCGCGACGACCACGCCGATGGCGAACGAGGTGAGCCAGGCCGACACCAGGTCGGGCGCGAACCCGAGCCTGGCGATCGTCTCTACCAGCGACATCACAAACGACATGACGGTGGCCATGATCGCGGGGAGTAGGAGCCTTGCGTATTTCGGGTCGATACGCAGGACGCCTCCCCTTGCTTCTCCTGGGCGAGCTGGGTTCATGGGGTCCGCTCCTGGGTGCCGGTGAGCGCCCGGAGCGCCTCGACGCTGTCACCCAGGGCGCGCTGCTCCTGCTCGTCGATCCACCGCCGGCTGACCCCCGACTCGGCCACGAACTCCGCCTGGCGGTGATCGTCGATCTCCTCAACGTCGATCGCAATCGCCGCGTAGTCCGCCGCGCCTTCCATCGGCTTTTCGACTATGTCCGTGGTGCCGCGCGCGGTGAGCGCGATGTCGCCTGCCGAAAGGATGAGCAGCGCGACGTTCGGCCGGGCGCGCGGCCGGGCCAGCGACCCGCGGGCGCGGCGCAAGCTGAGCCGGATCCGCCGGTTCCCTGCACGGACCGGCGCGGAGACCGGCATCGCGTGCGGAGCGCGACCGGCGGCGGCGAGCACGGCGATTGTCGTGGCAGGCCATTCCAGCAGCGTTTCGAGCTGCGGGTGCGCCGGGGGCGGGGTGTTCATGTGTTTCGCACCTCCCAGATGGTTTCCGCTCGCGGGCCGTTGGCTCGCGAGCCGCGATGTCCTTAGCGACAACCTAGAATCCGCACGATGATAAGTCCAAGACAGAGATCATCTGATTTCGATAAGCTCTGCTTATGGAACTTCGGCAGCTGGCATACTTCCTCGCGGTCACCGAGGAGCGCAACTTCACGCGCGCGGCCCAGCGGATCCCGATCGCGCAACCTGCCATCAGCCAGCAGATCCGCCGCCTGGAATCCGAGCTCGGCGAAAAGCTGTTCGTCCGTGACCGGCGCAGAACCAGGCTGACCCCCGCCGGCGAAGCGCTCCTGCCGCATGCCCGGGCGATGCTCGCCGACGCCGCGCACGCCCGCGAGGCCGTGGCGGCGCTGAGCGGCCTGCTCACCGGGCGGCTAGCGTTCGGTTTCGTCCAGCCCCTCCCTGACCGACGCCTGCCCGTTCTGCTCGGCGCGTTCCACCGGGAGCACCCAGGGATCGAGCTGAAGCTGATCGAAGACGAGACCGACGCCTTGCTCGGGGCCCTGGCCACCGGTGAGCTCGACGCCGCGCTGATCGGACTGGGCCGCTACGACCGCCCGCCGCGCGACGTGAAATCCCTGCTCGTCGCCCGGGAACCGGTGGTGGTAGCCGTCCACCCACAACATCCGCTTGCCGGACACGGCCCGATCCCGCTGCACGCGCTGCGGGACGAGCCGATGGTAACGCTCACCTCGGCAAGCAAGCAGCGCAGCACGCTCGACACAGCCTGCCGGGCCGCCGGCTTCGCTCCCCGGGTCGTCGCCGAGACGAGCGATATCGGCGTCGTCATCGACCTCACTCAACAACAGATTGGCGTCGCGGTGCTCCCCAAGTCCGCGCTAGCGGGCGCAACCTACCTGACACAGCTCAGCCTCACCCGGCCCAAACTCGACCGCCGCATCATGCTCGTCTGGCGCCCCGCAACCAGCCCACCCGCCGCCCGCGCCCTCCTCGCCCTGGCCCGGCACCACCTAGCAGGCCCTGAAGCCACCACCGCACTATGAACCTCTAACCCCCAGTCGCCAGGGGCAAGAACATGAGCCCTGCCCCACCTGACCGGTAGATGGCGGCGGCTGCCGCGAGGGTGGCGAGGACGCCCATGCTCACATAGACCCCCGACCGCAACATCGTCATCGGGCGCATGCGGGCCTCCGCGTCCACCACACGCGGCCGCTCGGGAGCAGCGTCGCCGGGTGGCACAGGTGCCGCGATGAACGTGCCATGCGCACACTCTGCCCGGTCGCGCGCCGGACGCGAACCCGGAAGCAGCCGTACGTCGGCCTCGCGCAGGTCCTGATGGCTCAGGAGCACCGGGCCGTCGATCATCGCGACGACGATCTCCGGGCTTCCGCGGGTTCGCTCCAGCAGCGGGGTGAGCCCGGTCATCGCGACATGCGAGCCTCCGGCGCTCACCTGCGGCGAGGAAACTGCCACCCTGCCTGCCTCGCGATCACTGGCCTGGGCGGGCCCGGCACGGCCCTGTTGCCCGCACGGTACGCCCGGAGACGGCTGATGTGAAGGGAGCCACGGCAGGCTCGGCATCGCCGACTGCCCCGTCCACGGGGCCTTTCGGTGGCAGGGCTCCGGAGCGTGAAACCGGGCGACGTTGACATTGGATCCCTATGGTTTCAAGCGGTCGCGAGGGCCACTCGCCCTTCTGGGGCGTCAGGCGGACCCTTCACTTTGTGACCGACAGTGGCAAAGCCGGCGGACCGCAGCAGCCGTGCGACCTCGTCATCCGATTCATAGAGCACATGTCCCTCGCGTGGGAAATGCTTTTGGGCCATCGGCGGCATGTTCTGCCTCAGTAGAGGACATGATTGGCGACGACAGCGTCGATGGGCGCTGCCTCGGCCAGCGACGCGACGCTGCCCTGCACCAGCGTCAGGCGACCGGCCCTGACCTCAGCCGAGTTGCGCTTCCTGGACTGCGACAGCATTTCCGGTGAGGGGTCGATGCCCCAGATTCGCGCGCAGCGGAACCGCCCCAGCGCCTCCTCGAGACCGACACCCGGCCCAGGCCCCAGCTCAGCGATCCTCCTAAGGTCGTGTTGATAGTGTTCGCTGATCTCCTGCATCACCCAGCGGCTGAACTCGGCGTTGGCGCGAGCCATGCCGTGCCCGATCAGCCTGCCAAGCAGGCCATGCGGGCGTGCGAACTGCCGGGCGATGATCGACACCTGGTACCTCCCATGCTTCCGCTGCAGCGGCTCACCCGCTCCCGTCGGCAACCACGTCATAACTGGCCCCGCCACGACCAGACCCTACGACGGGCGAGTCGGTACCGATCGTGCCACCAGCGGCCGCAGGCCAGGATATTTGCCTATGGCGACCGGTGAGCCCACGCGGGTTATGCCGGGGCCAGGACCTCGTTCCATTCGCGCACGTACCAGTTCCGGACCACACCGTGCAGCACGAAAGGATCTCCCTCGGCGAATTGGCTGGCAGCTTCCCGAGTAGTGAAGATCGCCATAGAGCCGTCGCGCTGGGGATCGGCGAATGTTCCGAGCATGAGCAGATCGCCGCGGGCATGGAAGTCCTCGTACCGGACCTTGTGAGCCGGGAAGTGCGGAGGCGCCTTCGCGCCGACATTGTCGGCAGACTCGTAGAAGAGCACGTACTTCATGGCGTGAGCCTCGCACATAGGCCGGCGCCGCGCATGCTCTGCGCCCTCTGCGGCGGCGTTCGGCCGTCAGCGGGAGCGGTACGGGCTCGACCGCGCGCGAGACGCTGTTCGGGCGCATTCTGGCTGGAAAAGCCGCAGTGGACAGGGAGGCTCGACCAGCCGCACACCTTCTGCTTCCTGCCTGACATCGCTCGCGGGCTGCTGCTCCTGGCCGAGTGCCTCCACGGGCCGCGGAAGACCCGCAGAGTGCCTCCACGGGTCGCCGAAGACCCGCAGAGTGCCTCCACGGGTCGCGGAAGACCCGCGGCGCGATCATGAGTGAGCCGTCAGGACCGCTTTGCCGACGGCCGGGGCTTACCCCTGTCTCGTCGATGGCGCCCCCGCACGAAGCGGCCACGTTTGCCGTCTGGGGGCCCGATCAGTGACTGTGGGTGCCGGGCCTCGTCCGGGTGGGTGCGGGGGAGCGAGCGGCTAGGTCGCTAGGGCTGGTCCGGCTGGCGCCCCGGGGTCCATGAGCGCTCGGAGCGCGGTCGCGAGCAGGTCATCGGGGATCGCGCCAGGCTCGGTTAGCTCGTCGACGGCCAGGCCGTTGACGAGCGCGCTGACCAGGACGGCCAGCTGTGCGGGTGAGACAGCGGGCTGGAGGCGGTGGGCTGCGATGCGATCGGCGAGGGCGCTGGCGAGAGCGGCCTTGAAGTTCTGCCGCCCGGCGGCGAAGCGCTGGCGAAACTCTGGGTTGCGCGCTGCGTAGGTCACGAACTCGAAGAGCAGCAGGCGCCACTCGCGGCCGCGCTTGAGTGTCTCGACGACATGGCGCACCTCGTCGTCGAAGGAGTGTTCGGGCGCGGCGCTGCTGGGCCGGCCGGCGGCTGTCTGGACGTCGGCGATCAGCTCGGTTCGCCATTCGCCGAGGAGGGCGAGGAAGAGGTCTTCCTTGTTCGCGAAGTTGTAGTAGACCGCGCCGTTTGAGAGGCCCGCTTCGTCGGCGATCTCGCCGATCGTCGCGCCGTGGTAGCCGTGCTGGGCGAAGACCTTGCGCGCGGCCTGGAGGATTCGGGCCTGGTTGGCCCGGCGCTTGTCCTCGCGTGTCAGTCTCCTCCTGGGCATGTGCTGAGGATGTCACGACTGGTGCTCACGTCCGGCGGTGGTCCTTGCTGGCCAGGGCTGCTCGCGCCCCGTAATTGCGGCCTGCAGCGCCACGAGCCGGCCGCCGGGGCGGCGGCCAGCGTCAGCATCTCATTGCAGCCCTTCATGCTGTCAGGTATCTTCTATTTCCGAGCTATGGCTCGCTTTAGAGCCACCACTCCGGAATTTCTGGAGAAGGCAGGGAACGACATGCCCGGCACCCTCCCACTGGTCTTCAGCCTCGGCTGCCCGCTGGCCACGGCGGTGATGGGAACCGCGTCGCTGGCGGCCCGGTCCCGGCGTGGCCGCCACCGTACCGAACCCGGTCGGGCTGGGCTCGCTGCGGCGCGCCGCGGCGCTGCGGGCAGGGCCTGAGCATGGCGGAGCGCGCCGAGGTCATCGTGATCGGCGGTGGCCAGGCAGGACTCGCCGCCGGCTATTACCTCGCCCAGGCGCAGATCCCCTTCCTGATCCTCGACGCCGAGGCGCGCGCCGGCGATTCGTGGCGGCGACGCTGGGACTCGCTGGAGCTGTTCACGGCCGCCCGCTACAGCGCCCTGCCCGGCCTCCCGTTTCCTGGCGACCCGGAGCATTTCCCGGGCAAGGACGCGGTCGCGGACTACCTCGAAAGCTACGCCCGGACACTCGAGCTGCCGGTCCGCCACCACAGCCGCGTGACCTCGCTGGAGCGCACCGAAGCCGGCTACCGCGCCGCCGCCGGGTCTGGCGCGTACGAGGCAGCGCAGGTGATCATCTCGGCCGGTGCCTACCAGCGGCCCCGGGTGCCGCCGCTGTCGGAGAAACTAGGCAGCGAGGTGACCCAGTTGCACAGCTCCGGCTACCGCAACCCGGGCCAACTCCCCGCGCCCGAGGTGCTCGTCGTCGGAGCGGCCAACTCGGGCGCCCAGATCGCCGAGGACCTCGCCGCCACCCACCGCGTGCACCTGTCCCGGGGTGCGAGGATCCCCCGCATGCCGCGCCGGCTGCTGGGCAAGAGCGTGCACTTCTACGGCGACCATCTCGGTCTGATCGCCGCACCGCTAGATAGCAGCTGGCGCGGGCGCACCCAGCGGGGCGACCTGCTGATCGGCACCAGCCTGCGACAGCTCCAGCGCCGCCACCGCGTCGATCTGCGTGGGCGCACCAGCGGCGCACACGAGCGCACGGTCAGCTTCGAGGACGGAAGCGAGCTCGACGTCGAAACGGTCATCTGGGCAACGGGCTTCCGCTCCGACTACTCGTGGATCCATGCGCCCGTCTTGGACGCGCAAGGCGCGCCGATCCACCGGCGCGGCGTCGCCGGCTGCCCAGGTCTGTTCTTCCTCGGCATGAAGAACCAATACTCCCGCGGCTCCTCACTGATCGGCTGGGTCAGGCACGACGCCGCCTTCATCGTTGACCACATCCGCGGCACCCGTGTCCCCGCCTAGCGCCACCACCGTCGGCCGGCGCACTCCACCAAGGTCGCGGCGGACAGGGGCACCGGTCACCCCGCCCCGGACACCCACATCGCCCAGACCTGGATCACCGGCCAGCAGGCCTGGCCCCCCGCAGGCAGGAGAACACAAACCATGATGACCGGGACGCTAGGAATCGTGATGTGGCTCATGATGGGCGCCATGCTGACCGGGTTCGCCGCCGGCGGCATCGCCTGGCTACGACGCCGCCTGAAGCGACCCCACTGACCAGGATCCGCCCGGGGATCGGAATTGACCTGGACTTGCCGCCGTCAAGGCACGAGTCTCCACCTAACGCCGACTCACGGTTGCGGCCGAACGCGCGACATTCGGCCGGGCCACCCCACGGCCGGCAGCGTTGAGCTCGTCGATGGCCTCGATCGGCGGAGTTGCCCAGATGGCCGCTGACGGCAATCGGGCGCGCTGACTGGCCGCCGGTCAGTCGTCCAGGCGGTTCTCGTGGATGCCGAACGTGCTAGGTCGGTAGTCGCTATGACGGACCCAGCGGGGGCGGATGCGCACGTGCGCGGTGTTGGGGTCTTCGGCGCGCTGCCGACCGTCAGGGTACTGCTCGAAGTAGGCGTTCAGGCAGCGGTCGCGCTCGGTGCCGGTCAGGATGTCGGCGCTGCCTTCGCACTGGACGGTCACCTCATCTTCCCAGCCGATCACGACGGCGACCTGTGGAAAGGCCTGGAGGTTACGGTACTTGCGGGAGTGGATGGAGGTGTCGAAGATGATTTCCCCGTGGTCGGTGGCGGCGACGCCGACCAGCGCCGCCTCGGGTACGCCGCCGGGTCCGTGGGTGGCGACCACCGCCAGCCCGCGCTGGCGGACGAACCTCACAAGCTCGGTGCGGTCCATCCCTTCCGCCTTTGGTCAGGGCCGCGCATACACGGCCGTGAAGGATCTGGGCGCGGCGGATGTCAAGCCCCGGCGGGACGTGCCGGGGCGAGGCCGGTGAGTTCCTCGCTAAGCAGCCACAGCCGCACCGCGGTCGCGTTGTCGCGGGCGGCGTCGGAGGGTTCACGCCGCTGGCGCCTGACGTAGTAGCCGCCCGTCTGGCCCGCCACGGCCGGGGAAGTGGCCAGGTAGACGACGGTGTCGGCGCCGCGTTGCGGTGACAGCATGAACGGCCGGCCAAGCGTCACACCCAGCCGCAGCAGCAGGCTGCTATCGCGGCCGAACCTGGTCCGCACCATCCCTGGGTGCGCGCAGTTGGCGGTCACTTTGGCGCCGTCGAGCCTGCGGGCGAGCTCGGTGGTGAACAAGATGTTCGCCAGCTTGCTGTTGGCGTAGGCACGCCAGCTATCCCACCCGTGCTCCAGGTGCGGGTCATCGAGATCGAGACGGGCCGCAGCGTGCGCATCGGAGGTGACCGTGACCACCCGGGCGGGCGCGTCCGCCGCCAGCTTTCCGAGCAACAGATTGGTCAAAAGGAACGGCGCCAGATGGTTGACCGCGAAGACATGCTCGAAACCGTCGGGCGTGACCCGGCGCTGGCCAGCCATCAGCCCCGCGTTGTTAACAAGGACGTCGATACGGTCAAGCGCGCTCAAACGGGCCCCGAGCTCACGCACCTGGCCCATGGAGGCAAGATCGGCGATCTCCAGACGCGGCGGTGATGTGCTGACCGCCACGACCTCAGCAACAGCCGCCTCACCCCGCCCCCGGTCGCGGCCGACCAGCACCACCTGCGCACCCAGCCTGGCCAGCGCTACCGCTGTCGCCTTACCGATCCCTGAGGTCCCGCCCGTCACCACACAGGTCTTGCCATTCATGGCGGCATGCTAGCTCGCGCGAATCGAGCAGGCCCATCCCGGCGCCGCCGCATCCTCGCTGAGATTCCGGGGCTGGAGCGGGTCGGCGGCCCGCGGCTGGCGTTGAGAAGCACCTCATAGGCGTGCCCCAGGGTCTGCCGAGATCAGTGCACGAACCTCGGATCATGATGATCTATCAGAACGTGCTTGAGCCGGATTCCGCGTCCGCCACGCGGGACGGCCACGCGCCGCCGGGGGAAAGGCCACAGGTGGAAGTCGTGGTCCCGGTCCGCAATGAGGAATGCGACCTCGGCCCGAGCATCCGCCGATTGCATGGTTTCCTGCGCGGGGACTTTCCTTTCTCCGCCCAGATCACCATTGCCGACAACGGGAGCACAGACGGTACCTGGCCGCTGGCCGTGGCGCTGAGCGAGGAATACCCCGGTGTCCGCGCCCTCCGGATCGACCAGACCGGGCGGGGCCGCGCGCTGCACGCGGTGTGGGGGTCAAGCGATGCGGACGTGCTCGCGTACATGGACGTCGATATGTCGACGGACCTCAACGCCCTGCTGCCGCTGGTCGCGCCGCTGCTGTCCGGTCACAGTGACCTGGCGATAGGGACGCGGCTCGCGCGCAGCGCCCGTGTGGTCCGCGGCCCACGCAGAGAGTTCATCTCACGCTCCTACAACCTGCTGCTCCATGCCGCGCTCGGCACGCGATTCTCTGATGCCCAGTGCGGTTTCAAGGCGATCCGCGCGGACCGTGCGGCTGTGCTGCTGCCGCTCGTCCAGGACAACGGCTGGTTCTTCGACACGGAACTGCTCGTCCTCGCCGAGCGGACGGGCCTGCCTGCGGGTCCACGAGGTGCCGGTCGACTGGATCTATGACCCGGACTCACACGTGTCGACCTTCTCCCCACGGCCCTCGCGGACCTGCGCGGCATCGCGGGTCTCGGTATCGGGCTCGTGCGCAGCACGCTTGCCGTCCCGGTGCTCGGCGATCCGGCCGGCCCGCAGCCCGCAAGCGACCGCTCCGGGCAGGCTTGGCGCAGCACGCTCGGAGGCCAGCTGGTGCGCTTCGCCGCGATCGGCGTGGCCAGCACCGCCGCTTACCTTCTTCTGTACCTGTTGCTTCGCACGGTGATGCCGGTGGAGGCGGCGAACGCGATCAGCCTGCTCGCCACCGCGGTCGCCAACACCGCGGCCAACCGGCGCATCACGTTCGGCATCCGTGGCCGGGCGCGCGCCCTCAGCCACCAGGTGCGCGGCCTCATCGCTTTCGGCGCCGGCCTGGTCCTGACCAGCAGCGCGCTGGCGCTGCTTCAGACGGTGGTGCCGCGCCCATCGAGGACGGCCGAGCTTGCTGTGCTCGTGCCCGCCAACCTGGCGGCGACGCTGCTCCGCTTCGGTCTCTACCGTGGCTGGGTCTTTCATCGCGGCCAGCACGCCGGCCAGCCAAAGGTACAGCCAGAGGTATTCGACAGCGCGGGGAGCCCGCGATGACCACGACAGCCAGACCATCACGGACAGTAGCCCACCCGGAGAGCCGCGGCCGTCTGTGGCTGCCGTCGCGCGGCCGTTCTGCCGACCCTCGATGGGCGAAGCCCGCGTTGGCCTGGCCTCCTGGCCGCCGCCGCCGCGCTGTACCTCATCGGTCTCGGCCGCAGTGGATGGGCCAACGACTTCTACGCAGCCGCCGTCCAGGCCGGGACCAAGAGCTGGAAAGCGATGTTCTTCGGTTCCTTCGACGCATCGAGCTTCATCACCGTCGATAAGCCGCCCGCGTCGCTTTGGGTGATGGAGATCTCCGCCCGGATCTTCGGGCTGAATTCGTGGAGCCTTCCGGTGCCGCAGGCGCTTGACGGCGTCGCCTCGGTCGCCCTTCTCTATGCGGCGGTCAAGCGCTGGTTCGGGCCTGGCGCGGGTCTGCTCGCAGGCGCGGTGCTCGCCACGACGCCTGTCGCGACGCTGATGTTCAGGTTCAACAACCCCGACGCCCTTCTCGTGCTTCTGCTCGTCGCGGGGCGTACGCGGTCACGCGGGCCATTGAGGACGGAAGGACCCGGTGGCTCGTGCTGGCCGGTTCCCTCGTCGGCTTCGGATTTCTCACGAAGATGCTGCAGGCGCTTCTCGTCCTTCCCGCGTTCGGGATCGCCTACCTCGTCGCGGGCCGCCCAGGCTGGGCAGGCGCATGTGGCAGCTCGCTGCGGGCACGCTCGCGATGTCGGCGGCCTCCGGGTGGTGGATCGCGATCGTGGCGCTGACCCCGGCGTCCGCACGTCCCTACATCGGAGGCTCCACCGACAACAGCGTGCTCGGGCTGGCCTTCGGCTACAACGGCCTTGGCCGGATCACGGGCCACGAGACGGGTTCTGTCGGCGGCGGGACCGGCGGGTTCGGCTGGGGCGGCGCCACAGGGATCAGCCGCCTCTTCAGTGCCGAGATGGGTGGTCAGGCCGGTTGGCTGATCCCTGCAGCGCTCGTCGCCCTGGTGGGGGTCGCCTGGGCCACCAGGCGCAAGGCGCGCACCGATCATGCCCGTGCCGCCGTCATGCTCTGGGGTGGCTGGTTGCTTGTGACCGCGGGCGTGTTCAGCTACATGGCCGGGATCTTCCATCCTTATTACACCGTCGCGCTGGCCCCGGCGATCGGCGCCCTGGTGGGCATCGGCGCGGCCACGGCGTGGCGTGAACGCCGCAGCTGGCTGGCGAGGCGCGTGCTCGCCGCCATGATCGCCGTCAGCGTCGCCTGCTCCTACGTGTTGCTGAGCCGCAGCGCAAGCTGGTACCCGTGGCTGCGTGGCCTGGTCGTCGTCGCCGGGCTTGGCGCTGTGATCGGCGTGCTCGCGAGAGAAAGCCTCGCACGAATAACCGGCCCGTTGTCCCGCCGTACTGCCACGGCCGCCACGGGCGCCGTCGCGGTCCTGGCCCTGACCGCAGGTCTGGTCGGTCCAGCCGCCTACAGTGTGCAGACAGCGGCGACGGCGCACACCGGGGCGATCCCGTCGGCCGGCCCGGCCGTGACCGCAGCCTCAGGGCCGGGTGGTTTCGGCGGTCGGGCGGGCCCGGGCGGTGCAACGCGACACGTGCCTGGCGGCCAGGGTGTTCCCGGCGCAATAGCCCCTCCCCGGCCGCGTCCGCGCGGGTGACAGGACCACTCGGACGGCGGTCCGGGCGGCGATCGGACGGCAGGCGTCAGCAAGCGCCGGGGTGAGGTGTCATCGTCAGACCAGCGACTCCAGGGTCGCTCGTGCCCCGCGTTCGTGCAGCAAGGCCAGCGCGGGCCGGTAGGCGGCCACGAAACGCTGGTCGCCGGCCAGGTCCCCGAACACCTCACGGTTGGCGATGAACGCGTCGGGGTCTTCGCGCTGGCGCCGGGCGAACCGGGTGAGGCTGTCCCTGAGCCGGTCGACCACCTCGATCGGCTCGCCCTGCTCGTCGGCACCTTCCGCGTAGCGCGCCCAACTCGCCACCACCGCGGCCGAACGCCTGATCTCGCCGCCGGTCGCGAGCTGCTGGCGGACCACCGGTAGCAGCCACTTCGGGATCCGGTCCGAGCTTTCCGCGCACAGCCGGGCGATGGTGTCGCGGACCTCCGGGTTGGAGAAGCGCTCGATCAGCGTGTGCTTGTACTCGTCGAGATCCACCCCCGGCACGGGGGCCAGGGTCGGGGTGGCCTCCTCGTCCATGTAGCCGAGGAGGAAGGCCTGGAACAGGGGGTCCTGAGCGGCCTCGTGCACCAGCCGGTAGCCGGACAGATAGGCGAAGTAGCACATGGCCTGGTGGCTCGCGTTGAGCAGCCGCAGCTTCATCAGCTCGTAGGGCTCGACGTCGCCGACGACCTGCACCCCGGCCTTCTCGTACGGTGGCCGCCCGGCCGTGAAGGCGTCCTCGAGCACCCACTGCGTGTAGGGCTCGCAGACAACCGGCCACCGGTCTTCGATCCCGAACCGCTCCCGGACCTCGGCCCGGTCGGCGTCGGTGGTCACCGGGGTGATGCGGTCGACCATGGAGTTGGGGAAACCCACCTCGCGCTCGACCCAGCCGCCGAGTTCCGGGTCCCGCAGCCGGGCGAAGGCGGTAAAGACCCGCTTGGCCAGGTGACCGTTGCCCTGCAGGTTGTCGCAGGACATGACCGTGAAGGGCGCCAGGCCGCAGTCCCGGCGGCGCCTTAGCGCCTCGGTGATCAGGCCGAACGTCGTCCGCGGAACCGCGCCGGGTGCCAGATCGTGGACGACGTCCGGGTTGGCCACGTCGAACTCGCCGGTGGCGTCATGGATGTTGTACCCGCCCTCGGTGACCGTCAGCGACACGATCCGGGTCGGCTCCGCGGCCATCTTCTCGATGACCGCCTCCGGGTCGTCGGGCGCGAACAGGTACTCCACGACGGATCCGATCACCCGCGGTTCGTACGTCCCGTCGCTGTGCTTGAGCACCAGGGTGTAGAGGCCGTCCTGCGCGTCCAGCGCCTGCTTCATCCTCCGGTCCGCCGCCATCACGCCGACGCCGCAGATGCCCCAGTCCAGCGCCTTGCCCTCGTTCATGAGGCGGTCGTGGTACATCGCCTGGTGCGCGCGGTGAAAGCCGCCGACGCCGACGTGGACGACACCCGGCGTGACGAGGTCACGGTCGTAGGCCGGCGCCGGCAGCCGGTCGCTCCAGTACGCCAGCGTCTGCGCGTTGAGTGGTTGCGGTGGGACGGGATCGGGCATGCCATGCCTCCGGGTGCCGGAGTTGACGATCTCCCTCGACCTGGGTGCGGCTCCCTGGAGCAGCGGCTCTTCGAGTCCTTCCGTGCCTCATCGGGCCGACTGCACCAGGTGCTACCACGCGCGAGCCGTTCAGGATCATTATCCCGAACGGCTGCCGCTGGCTGGCTCAGAAAGGCAGTCCTTCCTCCTTGCACGCCGGAGCGACCGGATAGAAGCGCCACCGCGGCCGACTAGGATGCTCCGCAGATCCTTGACGTGCCCATCGGCCCTGACAGCAACGGGGACCCGGCGCGAGACCTACTCGACACGGCCCACCGTCTCCTGGTTGGCGCCATCGGCAGCGCGGCCGGCACGAGGTCAGCGACGATGCGCTCGGGGAAGCGCTCTACACGCTGATGTCGCTATGCGTTTTCGGCGGCCGGTCAGCCCGACCTCCGGGCGTGGCATCTCGCCGAGGCGGCGGTCGGGCCCGACGAGCACGTCCCCTCCCTGCTCGAGCAGGCCGCGCGCCGGATCCTGTGGCGAGGTGACGCCGTGGGTGCTGTGGCGGCGCTGACGCGGGCATCTGAGCTGAGCCCAGGGCCCGATCGACCGGCTTGTTCGCCAGTTCATCACCGAGCCCGGTCGCATACTTCTCAGCGACGGCGTCATAGCTCCGCCGAACGGAACAGCGGCGCCACGATGCTTCCATGGTGAGCAGCCTTGCACAGTCGCTTGGCACCGCTGCCGCGCCTTGCACAGTCGCTTGGCGGCGTTAGGTCGCCGAAGCGTGCTGGCTTGCCCGCCCGGCCGGCTGCCAGAGCTATGCGGTCCAGGCGACTGGGAGCCGCTTGACGCCGCGCTGGAAGTTTGATCGCAGGTAAGACAGCTCGCCCGCGTAGATGAGGGCTGACGTGCGGGTCAGTACTTCGTCGAACAGTGCGCGCATCTGGGTACGCGCCAAGTGGGCACCCAGGCAGAAGTGCGGGCCGTGACCGAATGCCAGGTGCGGGTTGGGATGGCGGTAGATGTTGAAGCGGCCGGAATCCGCGAAAACCGCTTCGTCGCGATTGGCTGAGGTGAATGAGACGACTACCTTGTCTCCTTCACGGATGCGCTGACGGCTGAGTTCGCAACCGGAGGTCGCGGTCCGGCGGAACGTCATAACCGGCGTCCACCAGCGCAGCATCTCCTCGATCGCGGCGGGCATCAGTGCCGGATCGGCGCGCAGATGGTCCTGTGCGTCCGGGTGCTCGAGCAGCGCGATGCACGCGCCCGGCAGGCCGTTGCGCAAGGTCTCGTTCCCGGCGACGGCAAACAGCCAGAACATGTTCTCGAACTCGGCCACCGACACGCGGCCGCCGTCGTCGTCGGCCTGTGCCAGCAGGATCGACATCACGTCATCTCCCGGGCGGCGCCGTTTCTCCTCGGCCAGCAGGTGGGCGTAGGCGTACAGGTCCGGCATTCCTTCACGGGTCCGCGGGTCGGGCATTCTGCCATCGCCGTCCGGTACCGGCCGCAGGGCATGCGCCTCCCTGGCCATGGGCGTCCCCGCGGCCGGGTCGAATTCGGCCGAGGAGGCGTAGTCAGGGTCCTGGTAGCCGATCACCCGGTTGGACCAGTCGAACAGCAGCCAGCGGTCCTGCTCCGGCACGCCCAGCACGTCGGCCAGGGTGAGCAGCGGCAGGTCCGCGGCCACCTCCTTGGCAAAGTCACATTCGCCCCGCCGGCCAGCGAATGCGCGATCACCGATGGCGCGTGCGTGACCGCGGATATGGTGCTCAAGCTGGGCGACCGCGCGCGGGGTGAACGACCGGCTCAGCAGCCGCCGCAGCCGGGAGTGTTCCGGCGGATCCATATTGAGCATCATCCGCCGGACATAGCTGAGCGCCCGCGGCGTTGCCGGGTCGCGGATCTGGGTCGCGCCAAGTGCGGAAGAGAACAGCCGCGGCCTGGTCAGCACCGACTCGACATCCGCGTGCCGGAGCACCAGCCAGAACCCCGGGCCTCCCGGCCAGCCCAGGACGGGAGTCTCCGCTACCCACGCGACCGGCATGTCACGGCGTAGCCGGGCGAGAGCGTCGAAAGGCACGCCGCCCACATAGGTGGCAGGGTCGAACACCACCTCGGTGTCCGGCCGAGCGGACCGGGACACCGTTGTTATCCCCGCCCCAGGAACTCTTCCATGGACGTCGCAAGCGCCACCGGGGTTTCGAACATCGGGTAGTGCCCGGCATTGGAGAGGACCGCGAGTTCGGCGCCGGGAAACAACGCCAGCCATGTCTGCTTCATCACCTCGGCGGACAGTGCTGGATCTTGCTCCCCCACGATCACCTTGACGGGAGTGCTACTGCCCTTAACCCGCGTAGAAAAATCGGTCTTCGCCCATGACGGCAGGTAGGCGCCGAACGCCTCCACGGCCGAGTGCTCCAGTGAGTGCTGCACCACATGGTCGATGAAGGTCTTCGTCAGCCTGCTACCGGTGGTGAAGTTGATAATCGCCGCCCGGTTGCCGGGATTATCCGCCGCGCCTGAGAACAGCGCCCACCCCTGTTCGTCGGAGGGCACCCCCATCGCCGGGACCGGGTTGATTCCTACCAGCCGCCGCACGCGGTCTGGTGCCTGCACCAGCACCTGCTGGATTACCTTTCCGCCCATGGAATGCCCGACCAGCGAGAACTGTTCCCATCCCAGGTCGTTGGCGAGGGCCAGCGCATCGGTGGCCGCCTCCTCCATGGTGAACTGCCCGCTTACCTCCTTGCGGCTGCCGTAGCCGCGCAGGTCCATGAAGGCATAGGTATACGCTGATCCATCAAGGAAATCGGGCAGCGAGCCCCACCCGCGAGCCGAGCCAAACCATCCGTGCACCGCGAGGACATGGCGGTCTCCGGAGCCAACGGTCAGGTGCGAACTGGCCACATCTGCCTCCGCTCTGGCAAGCCGCTGCTAGCTGCCGACTCTAGCCAGTCAATGTGCTTTCCGGGAGGAGCGAGGCTCGCCGACGGCATGGGGCCATGATGGGCCAACGAGGCCGTTCCGCGGGCCGGGTCGGGGGGCCACGATGGGCCACCCGCCACCCCAGGGGCCGCGATGGGCTACCGAGGCCGCTCCCGCATGGCCGTCAAGGTGTACTGCCACCCTGATGCCAGCCGGGCCGTCCATGATCCGCTACGTCGGAGACTTTTCAGCTGTCCGCGCTGAAAAGGCTCCGACGTA
>WNGB01007064.1_pt1 | contig 16320 bp, 10 predicted proteins | sample 5400681 | NCBI WGS metagenome assembly WNGB01 (sample SAMN13153367, study PRJNA577476) | soil metagenome | isolation source: 115 cm soil or saprolite under grassland replicate 2 | place: USA:California | collected 2016-06-15 | reverse complement strand
AATCCGTTCCACATCGGGCTGGCAATCGTAAGCACACCCGCATCAAGGCTCGTCACCCAGCGCGAGCCCACTCTTGCGCCTCTTGACGCACCGGTTCTGCGAGGCACAGCTCCTTCGCACGGATAGCTCAGCCACAAGATCGCCAATCACAGTTAGGCGTGACGCATAGGGCGCACGATTCATTGTGTGGGCGCGGCCGCGGAAAGCGCGCTAGTCCTCTTCCATGCGGGAGCGCATCGGGTCATAGTCCGGCTTGCCCGCACGTCGGCGCGTCATGGCCTCGCGGAAGGTGTCGACCGCGCGGCGGTCCTCATCACCGAGCGCGGAAGCGTCCACCCGGGCCAGATGCGCTTCCACCTGGTCGGCAGGAATGAAGTCTTCGAGCCGGGATAGCTGCATGAAGTAGCGCGTTCGCGAGACGTAGTCGCCCATCCCCTGCGAGGTCGAGTGCAGGACGAAGCCCCGGAGGGATGGCACGACCGTTGCCGCAGTCACCATGTTTCCGACCCAGGCCTTTACGGCCTCCTCGCCGGCGTACTTGATCCAGACGTACAGCGGTCGGGTGAACCCCCAATGCTGAAGCAGACGGCCGTCGCGGGCTGCGGCCTCGACCCGCTCAACTGTCAGGCGCTTGAGCTCCTCGAGCTGCTCGGGCGTGACGGTCGAGTCCGCCTCCTCCTTCTTCTCCTGCGCCTGGGTCTCAAGCTCGACGACGAACGTGGTCAAGAAGAACCCCGTCGTCGTACGAACTGCCTCGAGCAGCCGCTCCCCTCGGTCGGGTGAGGCGCCCTGCTTCAGGTACCAGTAGATGATCCGGGCGGCGTGCATGACCGGGTCAATGACGAACATGCCGCCGCGCTCCTCTGGGATCTTGTCGCCAACGTCGAGGATCGCCCCGACGAAGGCGACCGCATGCTCGTACGGAAGCTTCTCCTTGTAGGCCTCTAGTCGCTCCAAGTCCGCACGAGGAGGCCGCGCTCGGCGAGATCGTCGAGGCGAGCGCGGAGCGCGGCTCGATCAGCGAGCTGCTCGATAAGGAGGCCCAACTCGCCCTCAGACACATCCCCCTGTGGCAACGCGAGGAAGAAGTACCTATCGAACATGCGCTTCGCGCCGATGCGGAGCTCCCGTTCCCAGGTCTCCTCGAAGTCGGGCGCGTAGTTGGTGCCGCCGAACACCCAGGCGGCGTGTGGGAACAGCTCGGTGAGGATCGCCGTGGCCCGTGCCTTCCGGTCCACCGGCAGATCAACGAGCAACTCCTCGACGACCTTCTTCGCGTCGGTGCGATTGGGCGCCATCACGCTGCTGTCGGCAGCGCGTTCCGTGAGGAACCGCTTCGCACCGAAGAGCCGTCGGTACACCGTCGGCTCGTAGAGCCGAAGCACCTCGATGCCCACGAGGTCGACGACGTTCACGTCGAGCCAGCCCTGCCGGTGCATCACACCGGCGTGGAACTGGAGCGTCGAGAGGAACCGGTAGACCTTCCGGAGCGTGGTGAAGTAGCCCTGGAGCCCGCCGAGGTACAGGTTGCCCCAGCGGCGCTGATCGAACGTCCGGCTCATGCCTTCTCGTGCGAGCAGATCGTTTAGGCCGTCGAAGAGAACACGATCCACGCGGCCTTGGTCGAGGACCGGCACGCTGAAGGCGACCTGCACGATCTTCTCAAGGAAATCCCTGCCCGACTGGGCCCGCATCCGGAGGCTCTTCTGCACGACGTCCTCTTGGAAGAGTGCGAAGTACACGAGGCGCGGAAGATCCCCGTTCGCCTTGATCAGTTGGAAGAGAAGCCGGATCTCCTGGGGCTGCAGCCGGTCGATGTCATCGAGCACGACGATCAGCGGAGCACGTCTCTTCTTGAGGAGCTTGCCGACGGCCTCCTTCGCCTCAGGCACCCCCTCGCGCTGCTGCGACTGGGCCCTGAACACGTCGGCGAAACGGCCACTAATCAACGCCGGCCACCGGAGGACCGCGGTCGAGACGACCGCGACGGCGGTGATCCACAGCCCGATCGAGACGCCGGCGAAGGACGCCGTGATGCCGGCCGCCGCGATGAACGCGAGCAGAATCGGCAGCCGGTTCACGACCATCTCGGCGAACGTCTGGCCGAGCTTGAGACGTGCCTCGTACACGCGCCAATGCTTCTCGAGCTTGGCCGCGTCGGGTGAGCCGCCGCGACCGAGGGCCGTCCCGATCTCGTGGAAGAACGCGTGGAACAACTGCTCCTGCCCGGCGAACTGCCACGGGTTGAATTCGAGGATCTGCGGGCGGTCCGCCTCGGGCATCTCGGCGACGCTGTCGATCACCATGTTCTTGATCGACGACTTGCCCGATCCCCACTCGCCGTACAGACCGACGACCAGACTCTGATCGCCCCCGCCATGCGGCAAGCGACGTTCCGAGCGATCTCGCGAAGTCCGCACGTCCGAGCTTGTCCTGAGCGATCTTGGTGATCGCGTCGTCGGCCGAGAGCAGCGAGCGCTCCTCCGATGACGGGGTACCCGGCGAGGGCTCGGCGCTCGACCGCCTGAAACGACGACGCACGCGTTCGATCGCGTCGCTCACTCGGGCACGACCTCCTTGCGCTCGTTCGCACGGGTGTCGACGCGCGGCCGACCATCATTTTCCGCCGAGCACTGTCGGACTCCCCGGTACGAAGCAAATCTCAAGGAAAGAGCGTGCCCCGCGTTGTCGCGGCAACCATGAAACGGTCCATTCGCGGTAACGCGATCCGCACATGGCTGCACGAACGCGGCTGTCTAGACTTCGCGCGGTTATGCCTCCGAAGTTTCCGTTCGTTGTCCGAGACCCGCTCTACGGCGACATCGCACTGACGGACGCCGAGCGGGTCGTGCTCGACTCGGACATCTTCCAACGCCAGCGCGGCGTGAAACAGCTTGGCACGTCTTTCCTCGTGTACCCGTCCGCCGTACAGAGTCGTTTCGTTCATGCTCTCGGCAACGTAGAAATCGTTGGGGAAATGGTTGAAGGAGCGCTGAATCACTCCGATCCAAAAGTGCGCACCGCGTTCCTGCAGGAAGCGCAAAAGTGGCTCGGTCAATCAGATGAGGACGCTACTCGCGCACGTGTCGTCCAAATTGCCCGCCTCGCTGGTATGTGTCACGACCTCGGCCACTTTCCGCTTGGCCACGTGCTGGAATACGCCATCCGAACAGCTGCGATCCAAAAAGAGGTGCTCGGAACGGGCTGGGATGAGGACGCAGGCGCGCCACACGAGTACGCAACACTGGCACTGATCCGCGAAAACGCCGGCGAGCGTCCGCCCTTCCGGGATCTGGCCCTACGCGATGCCGTCGCGGAGGTGATCGAGATCGCCCATGCCGACGAGGACAAAAGGGAGGGTCCGGCCCCAGCGGTGGCGCTGGCAGGGCTCATCTCCAGCGAAATCGACTCGGACCGTGCGGAGTACTTGCGACGCGACAACTGGGTCAGTGGAGCTGGGTACGGCCACTACGACCTCGACAAGATCACGAATGCGTTTCTCCTAGTTCGCGACGAGGCCGGCTACTCTTTCCGGCCGTCTGCCGAGGCTGTTCAGGCGGCCGAGGCCTTCCTCATTGAGCGCGTGCGCTCTTATCGCTCCCTCTATTACCACCCAGTTGGCGTAGTCATGGACGCGTTAGTCAGTAAGGGCTTGCGCATGTGTTTTCGAAGGGAGGCCGAAACCGGTGTAGCGCCGGAGCGCATCAAGATCCTCCGCGCAGCAACAGAGTCAGTTCGACCAAGTGATCTCCACTACGGGCGGTTCGCCGACCCGCGCGGCTACATCGATGACGCCTATCTGTGGCAGTACCTAAGGCGAGTGCTGAGCGCTCTCGAGGAACTGGGTTCGACGCGCGGGGACGTTGAGGAGCGCGAGATGCGCCGTCTTCATGCATACCTGAACGCCTTGCTCCGGCGCCGCCATCTGTGGATCACCCTCTGGAAACGCGAAGAGGCCTTCGCGGAAGAGTCGAGTGTCGTCCTGGAGGCATTCTGTGGCCACCTTGCCACCCTTAATCGCGGACGCCGGCCTACCGACGGCCAGGTCCAGAAGCGCATGGCGGACGAGCTCCAAAAACGAAAGGACCGGCACCTGCGTCCGATGGAGGAGCATCTGTCTGTCCTGAACTTCTTCGCACACGTCTACGCGAACGCCCTGCCGACGCTAGGTACTGAGCTTGAGAAGTTGCTTCAAGCAGATCCCGAGCTCGGAAAGCTGGGTACCGCGTTCTTTGTAGAGGTAGCCTCGCGAGACTTCTTCCATCCGCTCAAGCGACCACGCGACTACAGGATTGTTAGCGCGGATGGGGAACGGCTTGTTCCGTTTGGCTCGATCGCCCCAGCGGCGCTCCAGGCTATTGAGGCGCTCTGGTTTGAAGGGATCCAATTGTGGATGTACGTAGTAACGGAGCGAGAGCTACCGGAGCAGCGCGACCTAATCGTCAAACGCGCGAAGGAACTATTGCCAAAAGCCGCGGTTCGTTGGTTTGCGACTGAGGATCTTGAGTTCCCGCTGTTCTAACGAGGCGCGGTTGCGGATGCCGACTAACCGAATCGATACTCGCCAAAACCTTCTTGAACAGCGCGAGCGAGCTTCGTTCGGCCGTGATCGGTGAGAGCTACCTCCGCGTCTCCGTCGCCCGCGTCAAGACGCACGAAGCCGCCTGCATCCAGCTCGACGAGGAAGTCGCGGAAACTGCGGTGGGCCCCGAGCGTAAACGGCCGCGCTTCCGCATCGAGAACGAACTCGTGTCTCAGGGCGTCACGGAGCTGTCGTTCGCGCGCATGCGAACCGATGCTCTGGAGAACTCGAAGGACGAAAAGTTCGCTCAGCTTGATCGGATCGTCACCCACGTTCGTCGCTCCTCCGCGCCCTATCTATGAGAACGTCTGTTCTAGTTCCTTGTCGCCTGGCCGTCAATACCGCGGTGCTGGCCAGCATGACTCCTCACGTATGAGCGGTCCAGCGCGTAGCAGGAGCTTTCCGATTGTGTCACCGGCATGTCGCTTGACGATTCATGCGAATACTCGTCATTACTTGACAAAACATGGACCACTCATGATGCTCGTGGACACGAACAACCAAACTAGCCACATCAATCCTGCAGCGTTCTTCCGAAGCGTCGTGCCCAACGCCTTGGTCGGCGATCTCGCACGAATCATCGATGCCTCCCGCCAGGCAGCGTGGGCGGCAAGTGCGGGGTTCGATCCGGGCATTCGGCACGACCTATTCCCCCATCTACGGCGGGCCAATGTCGAGGCTGCATTGCTCGGGCTGGGTAGGCGTTACGCGAAGCTAGGTGTCACCACCTCTGAGGAAGCGAACGAGACAGGTAACTCGCACCACACCGTCGTGCGCGTCGGCTCAGTTGTCATCACGGCATCGGCGGTCGAGACGTCTGACACCCTCGTGCGCGAGGCGCGCTTCCGCAGATCGCTCGCGAAGAATCCGCAGCTCGCGCTAGGCATCGTCGAAGCTGAAGAGGATCCGCCGAGCGACGCCTTGTACGCGCTACTTCTCTATCCCAATGGCGCTCTCCCCGAGGATGCGACGGGCGACCTTGGGTTCGTCGTCGTCCGCTTTCCGGCATCAGACTGCTCCACATACGTTGGCGACTCGATCGATGCACTTGCAGAGTCGCGTGGGCACGATAGGCGCAGCGGCGCGAGCCCGAGAAGGCGGCGTATCGACGAGGCAGGCTAGTGCGCGTCGGAGTACGAAACTTTAGCCCGGCGTTCCTGCGGCAAGCGCGTGAGGCGCGTGGCATAACCGGCGTAACCCTCGCGGAGCTCATCGGCGTGACCCGCCAAGCTATCTCTCAGTACGAGGGTGGTGCCTCGGCGCCGAGCCCCGATGTCCTCGAGCGACTGTCGACGCATCTCAACCTGCCTCTTGGTTACTTCGTGCGGGCCGGTAATCCTCCTGCCGCCGAAAACAGCATCTTCTTTCGTTCGCTGGCGGCCGCGACAAAGACGGCACGCGTGCGCGAACGTAATCGCCTCGCGTGGCACCTCGAGATCGTTGACTACATCTCGCGCTACGTGGTCTTTCCTGATGTTGACTTTCCCAGCATCAAGGGCGAGACGGCGCCCGGAGAGTGGACGCTCGAGGACATCGAAGCTGTCGCAACTGCAACGCGCAATCACTGGGGGCTCGGCAATCAACCAATTCCGGATCTTACAGAGGTCCTCGAGCGTCACGGCGCGATCGTGCTGCGCTGCGAGTTGGGAGCGGATTCGCTCGATGCCTTTTCCACGTGGCACCTCAACACACCTCACATCGTGCTGTCCAGCGGAAAGAGATCGGCTGTACGGTCCCGGTACGACGCGGCACACGAGCTAGCTCACCAAGTCCTGCATCGTCAATGCACGACCGCAATGCTTAGTCGAACGACGAACCTGAAAGCAGTCGAGGCGGAAGCCCATCTCTTTGCGGGAGCCTTCCTGCTGCCGGCGGAGACCTTTGCCGACGAAGTGGTACTGCCGACTCTTGACGGACTACTTGGGTTGAAACCGAGATGGCGGGCTTCCGTCGGGGCGATGATCATGCGCGCCCGCCAACTGGAGTTGATTGGTGACCTCGAACAGCGAAGGCTGTGGGTGGGCTATAGCAGCCGCTCATGGCGACGAGAAGAGCCGCTTGACGACTCGCTGCCCATCGAACAGCCACGCCTCCTGGCCAACGCCTTCAAGATCGCCATTGCTGACGCGCGACTTGGCTTTGCCGAAATACAGCAGAGCCTCCCCTACGCAGTGCGTGATCTTGAACAATTGATCGGTCTCCCGGAGAACTTCTTCAAGGAAAGCCTGCCGCCACTTGTCACCTCACGTTCAAACGCACCGCGGGTCGCTGACGTTGGTCGCGGAATCGTCGTTCAGTTTCCTGGGGAGCGTGCGGAGTCAACGCTTCGGCCGCGCGACGCTTAGTCCGAGCGGATGGAGGGTCCGGGTCAACGTGGGCGCTGTTTACAGAAAACGCTCGTTTACGGGTTAACGGGGTGGTGCAGTGTGCAGACTTGCCCGACGGCCCGGGCCTATCTCTTCTCGCGCTCGAGGATGCGGTCGTAGACCTCGCCGACGAGAAGGTTCTTCACGGCTGCCATGAACTCCGGGTCGTCCATAAGCCGGCTGAAGATCTCTTCGTTGGCTTCACGACGCTCGATGACCTTCGACTCAAAGGCTTGCTCGAACCCGAAACGGAAGTTGTCGAGTTGGTTCGCCTTAGCCTGTGCCACGAGGTCTGTGTCTAGGCTCAAGGCCTCGCGAATCTGGTCGAAATACAGCTCGTCATCGCTCTTGAAGTCGGTCCCGAAGCGCTCATTGAGCGCCTGGATAATGTCCGACAGCCGGGCCTTCTCGGGGTCGTGCACCTTGCCGCGGCCGGCGCCTGTGAATCCGGGTAGTTCCGGTTGTCCCTGCACCAAAGAGATATTCGACGTGGCCTTGAGTTGGGTGCGCAGGTGGGTGAGAACGACATCGTCACCTAGGTCGAGCGCTCCGACACGGGTCTTCGGCAGACGCTGCACGAGCGCTTTCGAAAAGAGGTAGAGCTTCTCAAGGGCTTGGTCCTGGAACGGAACGATATGGGCCAAGAACGCGTACAGGCGGATGAAGGCCTCGAGCGCACGCCTGCACTCGGTCCGTTCGTCTTTCGAGAGCTTCAAAAAGCGCTCGCGCGCGGGATCGGTATGCCCGTAGAGCTTGGCGTGCGCGCCGGGACCACCCGCGAGGAGCGCCTCGGTAAATGCGTCGATCTCCATCTGGACGAGGATCCGAAAGTCCCAGATGCGATCGCGCGCGTTGAATAACAGGTTCGGGTCGGTGGGCTCGGCGATGGTCGCCTCGTAATAGGGCTCGAAAGCCTCTTGAATTGCCTCAGCCGCGTTGACGAAGTCGAGGATGAAGGTGTCCTCCTTATCAGGGTGCGTGCGGTTCACCCGTGAGAGGGTCTGGACCGCTTGGAGGCCCTTTAGACGCCGGTCGATGTAGAGCGTATGGAGCAGCGGCTGGTCGTAGCCGGTCTGATACTTCTCGGCCACGACGAGGATCCTGTAGACAGGTTTGCCCTTCTCGGGTGTCACACGGGCGAACTCGTCGCGCAACCGGTCCTCCGAGAAGCCGTTGATCCCGGACTCGGTGTGCTCGAGCCCGCCATCGTGCACGGTGCCGGAGAACGCGACCAGCGTCGACAGGTCGTAGCTCTTCTGCGAGATGTAGCGATCGATAGCCTGCTTCTGTCGAACGGCGTGAAGGCGCGAGCTGCACACAAGCATCGCCTTTGCCCGCCCGCCGATCTTCGCTGCGGTGTGCTCGCGGAAGTGCTCAACAATGAGCAGGGCCTTCTGGTCGAGGTTCTCCCGGTGCAGGATCACATAACGCGCGATCGCGGCTGCCGCGCGGGCCCGCTCGAACTCAGGGTCACGCTCAGCCGCCTTCTGCGCCAGGCGAAAGTACGTCTTGTAGGTCGCGTAGCTGTTGAGGACATCGAGGATGAAGCCCTCTTCGATCGCTTGCCGCATCGAATAGAGATGGAACGAACGTTTCTTGCCGTCGGGACCGAGCGTTCCGAAGAGCTCGAGTGTCTTGTGCTTCGGCGTGGCAGTGAAGGCGAAGTAGCTCAGATTGGGTTGGGGACCGCGATGCTCAACCGAGCGCAGCAGCGCCTCGTCGGGATCGCGTTCCTCGGCCGTCGCCTCATCCTCAACCTCCGCGGCGGCGAGGATGTCGGCATCAGATGCGCCTGCGCCGAGAGCAATCTTGAGGTGATGCGCGGCTTCACCGCTCTGGGAGGAATGAGCCTCGTCGACGACGACGGCGTAGCGACGCGCCGGGAGCCCAGCGACCTTGTCGGCGACGAACGTGAACTTTTGGAGTGTGGTCACGATGATCTGCACCGTCTCGGACGTGAGAGCCGTCGCCAGCTGATCCGAGTCTTCAGTGATCTTCTCGACGACTCCGGCCTTATGTTCGAACTGGAAGACCGTGTCCTGGAGCTGGCTATCGATCGTGATGCGATCGCTGATAACTACGACCTTGTCGAAGATCTTGTGGTCGCTGTCATCGTGGAGCGAGGCCGCTTGGTGTGCCACCCAAGCGATCGTGTTGGACTTCCCCGACCCAGCGGAGTGCTCGACAAGATAGCGCTGCCCTGCGCGGTGCTCGCGTGCATGTGCCAGGAGCCTGCGCACCGCGTCCCACTGATGGAAGCGCGGAAAGACGACAGGTCGCCGTGCTTGGCGGTTCTTGGGATCGAGCGGCTCGAACTGGACGAAGCGCGCGAAGATGTCCAGCCACGCGTGTCGCTCCCAGACCTCGCGCCACAAGTACGCGGTTCGGTACCCGAGCAGATTGGGTGGGTTCCCCGCGCCGCCCACGTTCCCGAGGTTGAAGGGGATGAATCGCGTTGCACGGGCCGCGAGGCGCGTGGTCATCCGGACCTCGTCGGGATCCACGGCGAAATGCACAACCGCGCGGCGTGACAAGAGCACGGCGCGCGGGTCGCGGTCCTCGCGGTACTGCCTCACCGCATCCTCAACGTTCTGCCCGGTGAGTGGGTTCTTTAACTCGCTGGTTGCCACTGCGAGGCCGTTGATGAAGAGGACGAGGTCGAGCGGCTCGTGTGCCTCGGGGTGGTATGAGAGCTGCCGGGTGATCGTGAGTCGGTTGGCGTCGTACAGGCGCTGGACCTCGGGCGCGAGGCGGTGCGCGGGCCGGAAATATGCGAGTTGGATGCGGACGCCGAGGTCCTCGACGCCCCGCCGTAGGACGTCGAACGTCCCCCTCGCTTCGATTTCCGCCGTCAAGCGGTCGAGGAACTTCTCCCGGCCGAGCTGCTCGTTTCCCCCTCGCAGTTGGATCAGGCGGTTCCACTCCTTGGCCTGCGTCGCGGCGATGAATCCGAAGAGCTGTTCGGTGTCCATAGCGCGAATCGCGTCGTAATCCTCGACGCGGCCCTTCTGCCAATCATTGGCAAGAAGGTGCTCCTCGATGGCGTCTTCAAACCTGATTTCTCTATGAACCGTCGCCATCGCGCTCTGCGCCCCTTCCTAAAGCACGGACCGGCCGCCACCTGTCCAGCCCGCCCGTCCACCGACCCCACCTTTCGGAGCAGTCTGATGACGGGGGCTGGCGTGGACAAGGGATGCCCGCCCCTTCAGCCGACTGTCAGGCGCGCGCAAGCTCCCGTGCGGTGGCCTTCCCTAGGGCACCTGCGGCGAGTCTGCCGGTCACGGCCTCCGCGAGAAGCGCGCGGCGGTATTCGGCGAGCCGCGGGAGTTGCACGCCAAGTGCTTCCGTCAGCCGGTCGATCGGGTCGACCAAACGGCGGATCTCGTCAACGATCACGCGCTGTTCTTCGAGTGATGGCAGCGGAATCATCAGGCTCTCGATATCAGGCATATAGATGGTCTGGTGCGTCGAGCCTTGGGACAGGCGCCCCAACAGATCTGGGCGCATCGCTCGCAGGCAGTAGAGCAGGTAGGAAGGAAGCAACACATCGGAGCACGTCCACGTGGCGAAGTCTTGGCTGGTCGCCATCGCCCGGCCCATGATCACCGAGAAACCCACGGATGCGGTACGCGACAGCACGACCGTCCCCGCGGGATGCAGCACAGCGGCCGAATTGGCGAGACCCACCTCAGTGATCTTGTGCTCGGTATCCTCCAAGACCTCGAGCCGATCGTCGCGGAACTTGTGCACATCGCTAGTTGTGATCCACGGGATGGTTGGGTCGGCCCACCACTCCGGCCGCTTGCGGCTGGGGGTGTGGCCACTACCGAGATCGGCGATATACCGCAATCGGGCTGCGCGCCAACCCTTGGGGAGCGTCGGTGCCCATGTGATGGGTGAGGGGACGTATGGCCGATCGCTCTGCTCGCCCTGCCCGAAGCGGCGCAAGAGCGTGACGATCTCGTCCTCTAGGCGACGAACTTGCGCCTGGAGCTCTGGAAGCGAAGGCGGGACCTCGTAGCGGTAGAAGAGCCGGCGGAACGGGATCTCATAGCCAACCTTCGGTTTCTTCACTGGGCCGAGCCACGCGTCCGGGGCATGCGGCTGAACCTCGCGCGCGAAGTAGCTCACGTCGTCCTCTGCAAGCGGCACGTCCTCGTACGCCCTGAGGTTGGTATCGGATCGCGGCCTGCCGTCCGAGTCGGTCACAGGCGCTGCCGATGGATCGCGGACGGTCGCTGCCTCGAGCACAAGACGTCTTACGCGCGCAGTGACCTTGCCGGCCTGTGCGAAGACGTCACGCTCCAGAGTCGTCTCGAATGCGGCGCGGTCCGTGTTCCGGGTCCCGACTAGCTTCGCGAGGCGCTCGACAATCTCCCGCGGGTCGGCGGCGCGAACCCGGTTGGGTGTCGCCGAAGAGGCCGCGGCACTCGTGCGTCGGGCCGACCGCCTCGTTCGCCCAATCTTCGCGCGCAAGAGCGCGACGCGCTCCGCCGTGATCTCGTAGCGCAGACGCAGCGGTCGCTCGATGGGGACGCGTCGGTAGCCGAGCGCCTGATTCGGGAGAATCCTCGAACGCTCGTTCTCAGCGAAGTCGAGGTAGAGGCGTGTGATTGCCTCAATGTGCTCAGGGTGAAGCTCGTTGCGCTTGTTCCCAAGGCTCTTGTTCATCTTCCGGTAGAACTGACGGCCGTCGATGAGCTGTACGCGGCCACGCCGCCGCGGCTCTTTGCGGTTCGTCACGACCCATACATACGTGTGGATGCCGGTGTTGTAGAAGAGCTCATCCGGCAGGCCCACGACGGCTTCGAGCATGTCGTTCTCGATGATCCAGCGGCGGATCTTGCTCTCCCCCGACTCGGCGGCACCGGTGAAGAGCGGCGAGGCGTTAAAGACGATGGCCAGGCGGCTGCCCCCGTTGCTCGGCTTCATCTTCGAGATCATGTGTTGGAGAAAGAGGAGCGCGCCATCCTTGATACGTGGTAGACCGGCCCCAAACCGGCCATCGAATCCCTTCGCCTTGTGCTCCTTCTCGACAACGGCTTTGACCTTCTTCCAGTCCACACCGAACGGCGGGTTCGAGAGCATGTAATCGAACGTCGTCATCGACTCGCCGTCCTCGCTAAAGCTGTTGCCGCGGTGAATGTGCCTCGGGTCCTGGCCCTTAATCATCATGTCGGACTTGCAGATGGCGTAGCTTTCGGGGTTGAGTTCCTGACCGAAGACGACCAGGCGCGCCTTTGGATTGATCTCCCGGAGGTACTCCTCAGCGACCGAAAGCATCCCGCCGGTGCCGCAGGCGGGATCGTAGAGCGTGCGTACGATCCCGGGCCGCTTCAGAAAATCGCGGTCGGCCGCGAAGACGAGATTGACCATCAATCGAATCACTTCGCGAGGCGTAAAGTGCTCGCCAGCGGTCTCATTTGAGCGCTCCGCGAACTTCCTGATGAGCTCCTCGAAGATATATCCCATTTCTAGGTTGGAAACAGTGCTGGGGTGGAGGTCCATGTCGGCGAACGCTCCAACAATTCGATACAGCAGGTCGTGTTTGTCGAGCTTGGCAATCTGCTCGTCGAAGTCGAAGTTCTCGAGGATGTCTTGAGCACTCGGACTGAATGCCTGGATATAGGCCTGGAGGTTCTTCACGAGGAGGTTCGGGTCGCCCAGAAGTCTGCGTAGGTCCAACCTGGATGTGTTGTAGAAGGACTGTCCCGCTACTCGCTCGAGGATCTTCTCTGGGCTTTTGACCTTGATGCGCGCGGCCTCGGCCAGGACCTTCTCCTTGGTCGGCTCGAGCACGCACTCCAGTCGCCGCAGCACCACGAAGGGCAGAACAACGCTGCCGTACTCGAACGGCTTGAAGTCACCGCGGAGAAGCTCCGCGATCTCCCAGATGAACTCGACCTTCTCAGAGAAACGTTCGATGGAGAGAGTCTGAGCCGTCGGCCACGGCGAGCAAGAGCGGTAGCGCGTCGTCCACGCCGGACGCCACCCTCTTGTGCGCTTAACGGTCACGGATCCGCGGCGCCTCGGGGCGCGACGTCTACACGAAAGGAACCTTTTGTGTAATCCTCGAGCGCCCGCGACGCGACCCCAGACTCCAAGGCTCAGCCCGTGACAGCACCCTCCGCCGCAGATGACACCAGCTTGGCGTACTTCGCAAGGGCGCCGGTTGCGTAGCGAGGCGCCGGCTGCCTGACTGAAGCGAGGCGCCGCTTCAGCTCGTCCCCGGCGAGCTCTAGGTCGAGGCGACGCTTTTCGGGATCGACAAGGATCGAGTCTCCGTCACGTACCGCGGCGATGGGGCCCCCTACGGCGGCTTCGGGCGCGACGTGACCGGCCATGTGGCCATGCGTCGCACCGGAGAAGCGTCCGTCTGTTATGAGGGCCACCTTGTCGGAGAGCCCGGCACCGACGATGGCGCCGGTTACGCCGAGCATCTCGCGCATGCCGGGGCCGCCCTTCGGCCCTTCGTAGCGAATCACGACGCAGTCGCCCTCCTTGATCTTCCCCTCGACGACCGCCTGGAAGGCGTCCTCTTCGCGATCGAACACGCGGGCCGTGAAGCGGCTCGGCTTCATGAGATGACCCGCAACCTTCAGTACGCAGCCTTCCGGCGCGAGCGAACCCTTCAGGATCACCATGCCGCCGGTCGGCGCGATCGCGTTGCTCAGCGGCCGCACGACTTCCTGCCCCTTTGTCTCCTCCGCGGCGCGAGCCTCATCGCCGATCGTCCGTCCAGTCACGGTGAGCGCATCGGCGTTGAGCAGCTTCGCGTCGAGGAGGCGTTGGAGCACAAGCATGATCCCGCCGGCCTTGTACATGTCCGGCGCGGTGAAGCGACCCCAGGGCTTCATGTCGGCAAGCAGGGGCGTCTTCGCACTTATGCGGTCGAAATCGTCGAGCGTGAGGTCGACACCGGCGTCACGGGCGACGGCGAGCAGGTGCAACACCGCGTTCGTCGAGCCGCCGGTCGCCATCACCGCCGCGATCGCGTTCTCAAGCGCCGGGCGCGTGATGATCTGACGCGGTCGAACGTCGTCGCGCAACAGCTCGAGCGCGCGTCGCCCGGCGGCGCGCATGACCTCGCGCCGACGCTCGTCCGTCGCGGGCACGACATTCGATCCGGCGGGCGAGATGCCGAGCGCCTCGAACGCCGTCGACATCGTGTTCGCGGTGAACTGGCCGCCGCATGCGCCGGCGCCCGGGCAGGCGACCGACTCGAGCTCGTGCAGCTGGGCATCGGTCATCTTCCCCGTCGCGTGCTTCCCCACCGCCTCGAAGACGTCGCCGATCGTGACGTCGCGGCCCTCGAAGCGGCCAGGGAGGATCGAGCCGCTGTACACCATGAGCCCCGGGATGTTCAGGCGCGCGAGCGCCATGACCATGCCCGGGATCGTCTTGTCGCAACCGCTGATGCAGACGAGCGCATCGAGCTGGTGCCCGCGCGCCACGAGCTCGACCGAGTCGGCGACGATCTCGCGCGAGATGAGCGATGCCTTCATGCCTTCGGTGCCCATTGCGATGCCGTCCGACACGGAGACCGTGTTGAACTCCACGGGCGTGCCGCCGGCCTCGCGGATCCCCTCCTTCACCCACTCCGCGAGCTGTCGGTGGTTGAAGTTGCAGGGCATGATCTCGATCCAGGCGTGGGCGACGCCGACGAGCGGTCGGCGGAAGTCCTCGTCCGTGTAGCCGACGGCGCGCATCATCGCGCGCGCCGGGGCGCGGTCCGGCCCGTCGATCAACGTGCGACTACGCGGACGAGGAAACGTGGTCACGCCTTGATTATCGCCTCCAACTGCCGCACGGTCTGATTATTGTTCAGAGCGCACTTGGGATCAGAAAACAAACTTCGTAACCAGATGCGTGGCCGCGAGGTACCTGCTGCATGACTGCAAACCTCACGCGGTTACGTCGGCGGCGCTTCTCGCGGCTCTTGGAGGCTGCCGCAGCTGGTGACGGTGCAGCACGTCAGAGCATTGTGGAGCAGTGGTCGGATCTAGAGCCGGATTGTCGATCGCTCTTGGATGAGTACACAAAGCACTTCTATCAGCCATTTCGGAACGTTGCCCTTTGGATCAGAGGCAAAGTCGGCCAAGGCGACTCGCAGGTCGATGAGAGCCAAACGCCCGAGATATCCCGCGCGATACTCGAGGCGACCCTCGCAGACCAAGAACGTCGCACCGAACGCGAGCGACAACCAGTTCGGCGAGCCGAACCTCTTCGGGCACAACGTCCGTCGACTAAGACGAGATTCGTAGACCAAGAGATTCAATCGTTCGTAGACGTCGCTGACGCGCTCGCCGTTCATGCTCGACTCGTATCGGATTTCCTGTTCTCGCCCGATCCCATTGACCCGCCAGGCGTCAAGAGCATGGACATGTTGGCATCAGCGATTAGTCGCCAGCACACGGGCATGGGGAGCAAACAGAAGTACGAGTCTGTACGTGAGGTTGCCGCCAGCCTGCTCTTCGGGATGATCTTGGATCATCCCTTCCACAATGGAAACAAGCGCACTGCATTGGTCCTGATGCTTCAACTGCTGGATCGGAACCACTCTTACCTTAACGTCTCGGAGGAGGAGCTATTTGCGTTCTTGCTTAGCGTGGCGGAGCACCGAATAGCCGGTAACGAACGCGCATCACCCGACGATGAGGTCGACGCAATCGCCACATGGCTCGGCGATCATATTGAACATCTCGACAAGCATGAATATCCGATGACGGTGCGAGAACTTCTGCCACGCTTAGAGAAGTTCGGGACCAAGATCAAGAGCAGCAAGAAGACTCTCGTCCTAGCGCGCGGCGACCGAACAAAGCGGATCGTGCTGATGGACCTTGGCAAAGTACTGGCGCCATCAACTGTCCATGACATTCGCCGCGAGCTGCGCCTTCTGGAGGGCGACGGTGTGACTTCCGCAATGTTCTACGGTGATGCCGAACCCGTGGATATCTGGATCAACAAGTATCGGAAGCTCCTCCGCGACCTCGCGAAGGTGTAGCTACCAGAAGACCCGCGCACCTCACCGTTCGTTGGCGACGGATCTGTGTGGCGACGTCCGACGCTTCTCAGATCAGTTGCGACCCCTGTGTGCGCGCTGCTTCCAGCTCGTGCCGCAGGCGCGTCCAGATCGCGCAGAACACGACGGCCGGCAGGGTGAGGCTGTCCGGGACGGGCTTCCCTTCCTCATCGACGAGCTCGTGCGTGACGCGCAGACCGCGCGTCGCGACGAGCGCCGCGCGGACTTCGGGGTTCTGCGCGAGCTTCGCGCGCATCGCGAGCTCGGCCAGAGCGTGATGGTCGGGCCCGCCGCGGCGCATCCGCCGGCCGCAGAACTCGATCTCGGCCGACTGCGGCGCGTCGGCGCCG
>WNGB01010894.1_pt1 | contig 16324 bp, 16 predicted proteins | sample 5400681 | NCBI WGS metagenome assembly WNGB01 (sample SAMN13153367, study PRJNA577476) | soil metagenome | isolation source: 115 cm soil or saprolite under grassland replicate 2 | place: USA:California | collected 2016-06-15 | reverse complement strand
CGCGGCGGCCCGTGCCGTCGGCGTGGCGGTCGCAGATGTCGTGGGCGATATTATAGTCAGCGGGGATCTTCCAGGCGTGGCGAGCGCAGGCCTCCTCGTAGGAGACGGCGTCGCGGACCGTTTGATCCGCGAGGACATGGGACATGGGCTGGGTGCTCCCGGTTCGGGTTTCGATCGAACGTTCGATCGGTCGACATGATAGGCGGGCCGCTCGAGCGTGTCAAGCGGCAGTCGACCAAGATCCGGACCTGATAGGCTGGCGCCCGTCCTCAAGTCAGAAATGGTCTAGTTTCGTGGGGGCAGGTCCCGCCGGCAGGACGAGAAGTCGAACGCGACCATCAACCGGGAGCTGGAGCTTCTTCGCCGGGCCCTGCGCCTCGCCCACGACCGTCAGCTGTTGCCTTCCATCCCGAAGGTGAAGACACTTGAGGAGCAGAACGCTCGGCAGGGCTTCTTCGAGAGGCCCGACCTGGAAGCCGTGGTCACTGCCCTGCCCGCCTACCTCCGGGACTTCACCCGGTTCGCCTATCTTACGGGCTGGAGGAAGGGCGAGATCATCTCCCTGAAGTGGACCGACGTGGACCGGGATGCTGGGGCGATCCGGCTCCGACCCGAAGCGGCCAAGACTGGGCGAGGCCGCACCGTCATGCTGCAAGGTGATCTGGCCGAGCTGATTGACCGTCGCTGGCAGGCCCGGCTGTTGGAGAAAGCCGGCAACGTTCGAGTCGCCGCGCTGGTGTTCCACCGAGACGCTGAGCCCGTGGGAGATTTCCGAAAGGCCTGGGCTACCTCCTGCCGGGCTGCCGGGGTCCCCGACAAGCTGTTCCATGACCTTCGCCGTACGGCGGCCCGCAACATGGTACGTGCCGGTGTCCCCGAGCGAGTGGCCATGGCCGTGACCGGCCACGTCACGCGGAGCATGTTCGACCGCTACAACATCGTCAGCGAGGATGACCTCCGAATGGCGGCTCAGAAGACGACGATATATGTGGACACGCTACCGACGACTCGGCCAGCGCGTTGACGAGGGTCTGCCGTATTCCGCGACACGGGAATCGTCGAGCAGCAGAAGGGAGGTGGTGCATGGTGTATCCGTAGAGCGTCAACAAAAGGTATATTCGGGGTTGTGGCGGAGATTACCATTTCCGTAGACGACGCAACGTTCGACCAATGGGCTGATTCACTCCCCGCTCTCCAGTCCTCGTACCTGATTCCGCTCACATTTGCTGCCCCGATCCCGGGGATCGGATCACCCCCTGTCGCCATGGACGCGACCGGTGAGCGTCTCCTGCTCGAAGTCGGACGCGCTTGCGCCCGCCCGGAGATTCTCGAGGACCCAGGCCGTCTCTTTGCCGTTCTCCGTTATGCGTCAGCAGTGTCAACCCGTTATCGAGTCTTCACAATAGCGGAGCCATTCTGGCGCCTTGACACGCATAAAAAGAAGGTGCTGTCTGACGAGTTCGGTTGTGGAGCGGCCTTCCTCCTCGCGGGTGAGCTTTTTGGCGCCGCGACGATTATCGACCTTGAGACCGCCGTCGTGAATGGCTTGATCGCAACTCTGGCACCAAAGTCGCGACGTCCCGACTATGTCGTCAGGCTTCCGGCAGGAGGGCTCGTCATTCTGGAAGCAAAAGGTACGCAGTCGGGAGCCAGCTATGCCCGCGACCGTCAGCTCACTTCAGCGTGCCTACAGACCGCCGCGGTCCGAGTCTCGGGGCCCAGCGCCCCGCAGATCGACGCCCGCGTCGCCTCCGCTCTGTCGCTTTCCTTCGAGCACTGGGGCCCATACACGGAAGCCTTTGTAGGCGACCCAGAAGAAGCGCGACCTGAGGTGTATGAATTCCGGGAAGACGCTGCGACCGTCGCGCAACGAAGTCATTACTCTCGTGTCGCCGCATTCATCGGTGATAGAGAACTTGCTGGCAGACTTTCGCGGGCTGCAGAGCCCCTGTCAGCACCAGCCCTTCCGATGAGCCATCGGACGCTCGATGGGACATCCTACCTTGGGACCCAACTCACATTCGAAGCAGGTGGAGGGCGCCTTCGCTTCTTTGTCGGTCTTGACGCCCGCTTGCGTCAGTCGTTGCTTGAGTCTTCGTTCGAGGCCACAGCGGCGGCGCTACCCTCACGCGGTGCAAAGTTGATTTACGACCGAGATATTTTGTCGACTAGAGAGCATGTTCCACGGGATCGGGTGAGCGTTCAAGCCGAAACCCTAGCCGCCGCCCCGGACGGGACGGTATGGATTACAACACTAGAACGCTGAGTGGTCCGCCGCTCAGACTGCCGCCTTAGTCCAATCCGCATCCAAGTGCAGCAGACCACGCTCTACATGGACACGCTGCCGACTAGACGACTCCCCACTCCTAGCCTAGTACGTGGTCGCAAGAGAGTCGTCATACACAAGTTCGTGGTCTTTGAGCTGATTGACGTCATTCTTCTCGAAGTCCAGGAGAATGCTTTTCAGGGAGAGCCCATCGGACTTCTTCGATTTGATGAACCAAGATCCACCCTCGAGGCCGCCCACGAAATGGCGCTGGGGGCTGATTACATTCAACTCCAGCAAGCGCTCCTTAAGGATGTGGTCGTTGAAGTACGCCATCACTTTCTTGTGGATCAACTCAACGTAGTTTTTTCCGGAATGGTCCGCCCCAAAGTACTCACCGTGTGACAATCGATGTCTCAGTCCGGTACTCGAGTCTTCCTTCGTACCGTACAGTTCCTCTTTCAGCTCCCTGCCCAGCACTCGTACCACCTTCTCCCAGTCCTTCTTACCGTGTCCCATTCTTGTCAGGCATTCGATGGCAGCGCACATAAGAAGGAGCTTGGGAGTATACCCAACAGCATCCACGACGTCGTTCCAGTAGTAGTAGAATTCTTCAGGGATCGAGGCGTCCCCCAGAAGTCGGACAAGGGCCTCCCGATGATCCTCAAGAAACATCAGGCCAACTCCGGGCTTCTTCCTTAGGTATCGGAGAAACCCGATCTGCTCACCGTCCTTGGCGATAAGCAACGGCTGCTGAAGAAAGTCGATGTACGCCTGACTGATGAGAGAGATCCTCGGAATGACGCGGTTCAGCTCCTGGCGAAACATCCTAAACGCAGTCTTATAGTCGTCAGCCTCAATCGAAGCCTCAGCGAGCCAGAAGTCCGAGGGCCACCCACGACCAGGGTCAAAATCCCAATGTGAGTATCTGACGGGACCTACTGAAAAGGCCGCCTCCATCCTGCCGTCTTTCATGACGGCGTTATCTACCAGAGTCTCGATCCTCTGTTCGATTCGGTAGTGCATGGACCCTTCCTGTTGACGTGTCCGAGCCGTGATCAGCATTAGTGTCGTTCCATCTGATATCAGAACATAGCCGTCGACGTCAGCTCTCGCCACTTTAGGTTGCCGCACATACGGCGGTGGCTGGTCCGCTCCCGGGCCCAGTTGGTCATGGGCCAGATCAGGTTGGGCGATGGACCGCGGCGCAAAGCAAGTCGAGCGGTCTGCGCTGCTGAGCAGCATGCCGTGTGGCTAGATCCTCTTGCCAGCAAATTGTGGCAGCTGGAGGGGCTGCGCCTTTGCGGGCACACTCGGCTGAGCGCTCTTCCCCGCCAGGACAAGCTGCACATTTTGCCGGATGTGCGAGGCGTCCCAGTGAATCCTTTGGTAGTGCTCCCATCGCTTCTTCCAGATGTTCCAGTGTTGCTTCGCTTCATCCCGAATCATTGTCTGTAGCTGGGAAGAGCGACTTACTACCTCGTCGATGGGGTTCTTGAACTGTGGGCTTGTGATGTAGCCGGTTAGTCGTTCAGCAACGCGAATCCGCTCTTCCTTCGTGAGCCGGGCCTTCAACATTTCGATGATGTGTTCCCGGAGAAGTCCAGCGAGCGGAATTGCGCCGAGCGGAGAGACCACAAGGACATCGTGCATCCGGGCAAGCCCAGTAAATCCTCGCTTCTTACCCGTGGTTACCACGACGGCAAAGTACGCCTCTCGTGTCTGCTTTGCCAAGTGAGCTTGGTGGATATGAGCTGACTTGATTCCTGGAGTTCTTTTACACTCGTACACGATCATTCCTGCGGGCTGGGCTCCCGACTTCACGGTGTGCAGAATATCCCCGTCTCTCCCCGTCGGCCTAATCTCGTCGCTGGGGAATTCCTTTCTGAGCCGAGCCACGAGTTTGTCTTCAAACTCTAGCCCTTCTGTCTGAGGAGTTGAGCCCTTCTCAAGCTGGCGCACTCTTTCTTCAAGCCTTCTGATCGTCGTGCGTTGTCCCTGCATCAGCCGTTGAGCGCGCCCCTTTTCCTTTTGTTGTGCTGCCCTCGCGGCTGCAATCCTCGCCGCCCGAATCTTACTTGGAAGCTCCTTCTCCTTCTTTGCCAACGCTTCTTCACGTCGTCGGATGCTGTCTTCTCTGGCCTTCTCGATGCGGAGCACCCGGTCGTACTCGCGCTTCGAAAGGGACTTCCCGCATACTGGACACTTGTAGCTGGCCAAGTAGTCTCTCCCTCTTCTGACAGCCTTGCGTAGATTGCTCGCCCGGGCTGTCGTAGAGCACCCTACTGGGTCCGACTGGGCGGGAGTCTAGCAGAGCCACTCCCGGGAGGCAGCGGCGAAGGTGTGCTTACTGCGTCATCCTGAGCCCGAAGGGGCGGCCTCTAGAGGGCGGCCCCTCCCCCTCGGGCGAATGCCGGGTGTGTCGGCAGGCACCCGGTACGGTGGAGTGTACGCCTGTGTTAGGTTACGGCTTCACATCGGGATATTGCAGTTTCAACGCCTCAACCGCGTCGGTATAGAGCTGGTTGGCTTTGAGCTGATCCAGTTCTCTCCGCCAAGTCTTTAGCTCACCCTTTGGCCCCGTCAGCCGAACCTCTACGGTCCACGTCGCCATTGCTAGTGGTCCTCCTACGGGTCACCGTACTGACTGACAAAACGGGAGTGGTCTACTAACTGCTGCCAGGGTACGCCACCTACTCGATCACCTCATCCGCCCGCAGCAGCAGCGACGGCGGGATGGTCAACCCGAGCGCCTTCGCTTGCATCACTACCGTTTGTGCGTTGAGAACCCCAACACCGACCAGACGGGTCACCATCCCCATGCTAGTCCCGGGTCGCCATCAATGGATTGACCTATCCGTTCAGCGGGCAAAAGACCCCGCCCAAGACCGTATCGGAGTAGAACGCCGGTTCATGCAGAAAATCCGTATAACAGCCTCCTGATCTCAGCGGGTTGCCAACTCCTTCAGCAAGCTCTGCGCTTCGCTCAGATCGGCAGTGTCGAAGCCTTCGGTGAACCCGCTGTAGACATCGGCAAGCTTGCGGCGCGCGTCATCGCGCTCGCCGTTCGCCGCAAGCACGCGGGCAAGACTCATGGTGGCGCGAAGTTCCCAGGACCGCGCTTGCTCGCGGCGGGCGATCTCAATCGCTCGATCAAAGCATCCGAGCGCTCGGCCAATATCACGCGGCCCATCTGCCAGCCGGACCTCGCCTTCAAGGCGGAGCAGTTCTGGCTCCCACACGAGTTCGCCGGTCTCGCGCGCCATTCGCAGGGCCTCACCGACCGTCTCGAGTGCAACGTCGTACCGGCCGATGCTGCGCTCGGCACGAGCGCGTAACGACAGGAAGTAGGGCATGAACAGCGCGGCGCCAGTCGACCTGTAGACGTCGACCCCGCGTTTGATGTCAGCGATCGCAGCTTGCCCTTCCCCCAGCTCTGCGCGGACACAAGCGTCGAAAATCCTTCCGGCCGCGAGCCACTGTTGCGCGCCTTGCTCACTGGCGACGTGCATCAGGGCGCGTGCGTGTTCGTGCATCGCCCGAGCTTCTCGCCGAACATCTCGGAAGACGCAGGCCCAGACGAGCGCCACCACGAGGCTCGGGGGGTGAGCGAGATCGGCGGCAAGGCTCAACGACTCCGCGCTGTACTCCAGACCTCGCTCCGGATAGCCGAGAAGCCAGAACGCCCAGCTGGCGCACTTCAAAGCGCACACGCCCGGATCGTGTCCGCCATACACGAAGGCATGCGCCCGATGCTTCGTCTTGTCGTACAGGGCAATGCCTTCCTCGAGATGTGGACGCGCGGCACTTACGCGGCCGATCCATATCAACACGGGCCAGAGCGCATGATGTCCCTCCAGGAGGAGCGCCGGGTCGCCGGCTCGTTCGGCTAACGCCAGTAGTTCTTCACCAAGCTCGAGCGCGGTCGTCGCATTCGCCCGATACGACGCCACCAGCCACAGCCCCCACAACGCCTGAAACTGCTGGCCCAGATTTCTCCCGAGCAGCGAAAGCGCCCGGGCCCGCTGATAGTTCTCTTCGACCTCGGGCGCCGCGTGGCCTCGCGTCACCTGGAGCGTCGGACCGAGGGCGAGTCGGACCCCGAGCTCCTCGCGGTCGCGATCCGTGCTGGCGGGCAATGCCGCGACGAGATCGAGCGCCGTCGTGAAGTTGGCGACGGCTTCGACGTGGGCGGAGTGCGAAAAGGCTTTCGAGCCAGCCTGGCGCAGGTACGCGATAGCCTGGTCCCGAAGCTTTCCGCGCACGGCATGATGCGCGAGACGCTCGATGTGGTCGGCCAGCCGACTCGCGTAAAGATCGCCGATCACCGCGGTGATCCGCGCGTGCAGCGCTTGCTGCCGCTCGGGGAGAATGCTTTGGTACGCAACCTCACGGATCCGATCATGGGTGAAGCCGAATTTCTCGCCGACGCTTTCGAGAACGCGACGGCGCACGAGTTCTTCGACCGCCTCGGCGGTCTCCTTCTCGTCGAGGCCGGCAGCGCGCTGGAGGAGTGAAAACTCGAACTCGTGGCCGATGACCGCGGCCACGGTGGCGATCTCGCGCGCGCGATCGCCCAACGATTCGAGGTGGCGGCCAATCGCCTCGCGAACACGGTGTGGCAGCGTGACCGAGGCCAGTGGCGTGAGCGAACTCTGCTCCGATAACGTGCGCAGTGTCTCGACCACGACCAGAGGGTTCCCTTCGCTAGCGGTCCAGATCTGATCGAAGAATACGGCAACGACTTTCGTCGTCAGTGCATCCGGCATGAGCATTCGAGCCAGCTTCAGCGTGTCCGTTCTGGAAAGCGGCATGAGCGGCAGCCGAATGAGACGCTGCCGGAGGTCGTCGAGCGTCCGGCGAAGCGCGGCCGCGTCCGCGAGATCCTCCACACGCGCCGTGCATACAACGAGGATCGTGGCGCCATGCAGCCGGCGGCCGACATAGGACAACAACCGCAGACTCATCTCGTCCGCCCAGTGGACGTCTTCGAGGATGAGCATCAACGGCTGATGCACCGAGAAGCTCCGGATGACCTGCGCGACGCTCTCGAAGACTTGGCGATCGTCCACGGGACCGACCTCGAGTTCGTGCTCGGACCTGCTCAGTTCCGGAAGAAGCCGGCGAAGAGCGGCGCGGTGGAGCGGTGCGAGTCTGTTGACGGCATCGTCGCTCGGACTCAGGTTCGCCGCGCGGAGTGCGTCGACCCACGGACCCAACGGCAAGATCTGCTCGGCCTCGTGACAGCGACCGACGAGTACACGACCGTGACGCGCCGACGCTTCCGCGGCAGCCTCGGCAACGAGTCGTGTCTTGCCAACTCCTGCTTCACCGATCACTGCCACGATCCGCACGCCGTCGGTCCACTCGTGATCCAACGTCTCCCGCACGCGCAGCATCTCTGCCTCACGGCCGACGAACGGAACGTCGCGCGGAAGCACGTCGTCATGGACGCGTGGTGATGCAGAAACGATTTCCTCCGGGTCGGGACTCTCGATGTCCGTCGTCAGTGGTGCGTTCCGTTGACGGAGGATCTCCTGATAGAGCTGCTTCGTCGCCTGTTCCGGTTCGACGCGCAACTCGCGCGCGAGAGCGCTGACACAGAGCTGGTACTGGCGCAGCGCGGCTGCCCGTCGGCCTCGCTCGACGTAGAGTCGCATGAGCACACGGTGCACCGGCTCTTGCAACGGATCGAGCGCGAGAAGTCGAAGCGCGGTCGTCACCGCGTCAGCCAGCGCGCCGGCATTTCGCTGATGGCGCAGCAGCTTCGCGAACGCGTCGAGCGCCAACTGGCGCAGGCGCTCACGCTCCGCAAGGAGCCATTCCTCGAACGGCGCTTCCCGCAGCGCCAGGTTTTCGAGCAGATCGCCGCGGTAGAGACTCACCGCGCGAGCGAGCCCATCCGGAGTGGCCTCCGCCACACGACGCTCGAACTCGACGACGTCGACGTCAACCGACACGGGGTCCAGCGCGACGCTGTCGCCATCGAGCACGAGCACGGTCGGCCCAATACTGAGCTTTCGAAGCGCTGAAAGCGCCTGGCGTAAGCCGCCCCGCGCCTGACGGTCGGCCATGTCGCCCCAAAGCAAAGAGGCGAGCTTGTCACGCCCATGGGCGCGACCGGGCGGAAGCGCGAGGTATGCGAGGAGTGCTTGCGACTTCCGCGTCGGCAACGCGATCCGAGTTTCGGGCTCGACTCGGGCTTGAAAATTGCCGAGGAGCTCCAGGTGGAGGCGCGCCATGGATCCCTCCGGATGTTCTCAAAGGACCATAGCACGGCCGGTCCAGGGTTTCTTCGGCATTTTCACGCGATTTTTCACGCTGCTCTGCACGGATTGAGCACGGAGCCATCGTATGAGGGGGGCGTGTGAAGACATTGTCCGAACGATATCGACGAGGAGGGCCTATGACAGCGTTTCGTTGGTTCGGTGTTGGCTTCGTCTTCGCATCCGTGCTCTCGATCGCGGGGTTGGGCTGGGCGGACGAGCCCAGCCCGAAAAAGCAAGTTCTTCCGATCATCGACGTCCATTTCCATCCTGCGCCGACGTGGGACGTCTACGCTCTCGCGAAACTCTTCGATGAGCTTGGAGTGGCGGCGGCGGGCAACGGCGCGCGAGATTCCGACGCGCTCGCCCTGAAGTTCTCGCAACAGAATCCGAGCCGCTTCATTCCGTTCGGCGGAAATGAGCCGATTCGTCAATTCACCAATCGCGAAGGCGAGCGTGCCTGGACGCTCCAGAGTGCCGCGGTCGTCGATTACCTCGCCCAGCTCGAGACAGCGGTGCGCGAAAAGCGCTACAAAGGCATTGGCGAACTCGTGGCGAACAGCACCTACAGCCGTTCGGACAAGGCAGCAAAGTATCCGGCCGATTCTCCATTGATGCGGCGGCTGTGGACACTCTCCGCAAAGTACGACGTCCCTCTCAGCGTGCATCTCGACGCGACGCCCGATTCCCTGGAGCAGATGGAACGATTGCTCGCCTCCGACCGCGCCGGAACCTGGATCTGGGCGCACACGGGCTGGCTCCCCGTAGCAAATCCGTCGCTGCTGCGGCGGCTGCTGCAAGCCCATCCGAATCTCTTCTGCGAGCTGTCCGGGCGTGAGAGCATCCGGCGTATCTATCGTGGTGACCCGATCGATGACGACCGGGTCCTGAAGTCCGCCTGGAAGACGTTGCTCGAAGACTTCCCCGACCGGTTCGTCATCGGGACGGACGTCGATCCGGCGACCATGGCGGCGTACGCCGAGGAGATCGGATACTGGCGCGGCATCCTCGCGCAACTGTCGCCGGCCACCGCTGCGAAGCTCGCCCACGGCAATGCCGAGCGACTCTTGAAGCTCCCGTCAGCGTCGAGCAAATAGCGGTGCAGGGTCGGGAAGGACAAAGACAGCCTGAGCACCCTGCTGGCCGGCCGTCGCGAAGGCGCGGTCAATGTCTGCTGGAGTGCGCACCTGGAGGACCTGGAGCCGGAGTCCCAGCGCCTGGCCCGCCGTCTTGGTGTCCCCCAGGAACGGCAGATACGAGAGATCGGGGTTGTCCAGAACGGCAATCCGGCTGAGGTTCGGGACCATCTCCTTCAGGAGCTCCAGCCGCTTGGCCGTCAGCTCCGTCGCATAGTAGGTGAGCCCGGTGACGTTGCCTCCCGGCCGTGCGAGGCTGGCCACGAATCCGGATCCCACCGGGTCTCCGCTGGCGACCATCACGATCGGGATGCGGCTCGTCGCCTCCTTGGCCGCCCGGGCGGCCGGGTGATTGAGCGCCACGATCACGTCTACCTTGAGGTGCACCAGCTCGGCCGCCGCGCTGCTGAGGCCGCTGTAGCTGCCGTCAGCCGAGCGGCACTCAACGTTACGTTGGTGCCGATCACATAACCCAGGTCGGTCAAACCTTTCAGAAACGCTGGCGCGAACGCATCCGGGCCAGCGCAGCTCCCATAGTTGAGCAGACCGACACGGGGGACTGACTTCGGTTGTTGGGCCGTAGCGGCCACGGGCAGAGCGGTGAGGAGCACACTAGCAAGCGTGCCGACGAAGGCTCGCCGGCCGTTCTCATGGATGGATCAGCTCGTCTGCCCGCAGCAGCAACGACTGCGGAATTGTCAGGCCGAGGGCCCGAGGATATGGCGAACTCGCTTGCGGCGGTCGCCTACAAGGCGCTGTCAGGCTCAGTTCTCTATTCAGACAGGTGGCCGAGATGTGCCGCTAGGAAACGGGCCTGGGCAGACGACGCCCGATCGAATTCTTCGCTCGGATAGTAGAGAAGCCCAAAGTGCCCGCCTTCGAGATCGATCCACTCCTTCGGCCCGCGAAGTCTCTCGAATGCATGTCGAGCAACCATCGGCGCCGCGTTTCTCATCTCATCCGCCTGCGATACCAGGAAGACGGCTGGGCACGTGACAGATGCGGCGCACAACCCGGGATGCCATGGTTCTGGCGTTCGCGGCTGCGCGCGGGTGACATCGTTCACCCATTGCGTTCCCAGCCGACCACCATACTCAATGAACCAACGGTATGCCGTCAGTGGCTGAAGGGCCGAAGGCCGGCGAACTTGATCATCCGAAACCACCGGCATCGGACCTTGGACTTCGTTAGGCGACGGGTGCACGTCCCCGCGGGCAATGGTGTCCGCTATGGTTCTAAACCTCCGGCCGTCGGCGTCATCAGGTGGTACCTCAGGCCCACAAGCGGGCACCTGGGCAACCAGCGCGGCCACCCGCTTATCGACAGCGGCGACCGTCAGGGCAACGCCGCCGCTCAGACTGTCGCCCCAGATAGCAATCCCTTGGGGATGAATATCGTCTCTGCCAAGAAGGTGCGAGATGGCATCCCGGTACCCTCGTGCCTGAATCCATGGGTTGATCTGTTGACGTGGCTCCCCGTCACTTGCTCCAAAATTTCTGTGATCGTAGAGGAGAACGGTGAATCCCGCGTCGAACAACACAAGGGCATACTTGTCGGTCGTCATGTCGCGCGTGGCGGAGAACCCATGTGCCATGATCACGGCCGGGCGGCGCCGCTTCGACGCATCATCCAAGGAGTACAGCCAACCGCGAAGCGTCGCTCCCTCCGATTGGAATTCGATGTCTCTTCTCATAGTTCCTATCCCCAAAACAACCCTGGCGTGCGGTATCGGCCGCCGCCGGAGGCCATTGGCCGGATGACGAGGTTAGGTGCTCTTATCGGGGATGTCCCGATACGGACGAAGTTCGCTTCCCTCTCGGGCCGAGAAGCAAACGTTCGCGGCCCATTACTCGATGACCTGATCCGCTCGGAGCAGCAGCGACGGCGGGATCGTGAGGCCGAGGGCCTTGGCGGTCTTGAGGTTGATCACCAGCTCGAACCTCGTGGGCTGCTCGACGGGGAGGTCGCCGGGCTTGGCGCCCTTGAGGATCCTATCGACGTAGTAGGCCCCCCGCCGGAAGAGGCTCGCAAGGTCGGCCGCGTACGAGATTAGGAGGCCGTCCCGTGTCATGGCCGTGAACACGCTGATGGTCGGGATGCGATGCCGCCTTGCGAGCGGGCCGATTGCCGCGGCCTTGGTGATGTACGGCCCGTGGACGTAGAGGACATCAGGACGCTCGCGTGCGAGCGCCGCGATGACGCGCTCGAGCTCGTCAGGGCTCTGAGCCGGGGCCGAGGCGGGCAACACCGAGATCCCTTCCTTCGCGGCCAGCGCTTGCAGGCTTTTGAGACTGAGCTCCGAGGCTTGATTGGCGGGATCCCACAGAACGGCGAGTCGCGACAGCCGGGGGACGAGTTCCCGCGCGAGCTGAACGACCTTGGCGTCCAGGTCCGCCGCCTGGTTGCTGAGCCCGGTGACGGTGCCACCGGGCCGCGCGAGACTCTGCACCAGTCCCGTCTCGACGGGACCCCCCAAACCCAGCAGGACGACGGGCAGCGTCTTCGCCCCCTCCTTGAGCGCGAGCGCCGCCGGGGTCTGTGCCGTCACCACCAACTCCACATTCGCCTGGAGGAGCTCACGGACGAGCTCCGGGTAGCGCTCTTCGCGGCCGTGCGCGAATCGAAACTCGATTATCAGGTTCCTGCCCTCGACATAGCCGTACTCGCGCAGACCGTCAGTGAATGCCGTGAGAAGGAGCGTGGTGCTCGGCGTGGGCGGGAAGTTTCCGAGGTAACCGATCCGATGGACCTTTCCCGCCGGCTGCGCCTCGGCGGCGAGCGGCGCGGCGAGGAGCACCGCACCCGTGCCTGCCAGGAACGTGCGCCGCTTCGGCGGGCTTGGCGCCCTTGAGAATCTTGTCGACATGAGTGGCCACACGACGGAGGAGCTCAGGAACGTTTGCCCCGTAGCACATGAGGCCACCGGCCTCCACAGCCTCCCTGAAAACATACATGGCCGGTAACCGATGCTTTGCCGCGAGATCAACGAGGCGTCGATGATTGGCATAGAACATCGGGCTCGGGAAGATTATGATTGCCCCCGCGCGCGCTTTGGCCATCGCGGCAAACGCATTGTCGAAGTCATCGGGGCCTCTGGCGCCGAGGACTTGAAGCTCTACGCCGCTCGCCTTGGCCCTCGCCTCCATTTCGTTCCGCATGTCTCGCATCGTGCGTTCGCCGTATACCCCAGGATGCTGCAGCGCAGTCACTCGGGTAACCCCAGGAACGACCTCCCTCAACAACTGCAAGCGTTTGGGGCCTAGCTCCGGAGCAAGGAAGGTGTTCCCTGTGACGTTGCCTCCCGGCCGGGCGAGGCTAGCGACGAGCCCGTCGGCAACAGGATCAGCCATAGCCCCTCCGACGATTGGTATCGTATTGGTCGCCCGCTTGGCAGCAAGGGCGGCTGGCGTCCCCCCAGCCACGATCACGTCAACGTTAAGACGGACGAGGTCGTTCGCCGCGCTACGCAACCCGTCCAAGTCCCCATACCTGTACTCAATCGCGATGTCCTGGCCCTCCATGTAGCCGCCGTGCTCTCGGAGTCCTCGGCGGAAGCCAGAGTGCCGATGATGAATGCCCGCCGGTTCATCATTCGATGACCTCATCCGCCCGCAGCAGCAGCGATCGTGGGATCGTCAGGCCGAGCGCCTTCCTCAGCATCATTACCCTTTATGCGTTGAGAACCCCAACGCCGACCAAGCGGGTCACCATCCCCACAGGGCGGTGGCCATGGGGATGAGGCCCACAAGCCCCCACCAAGTCTTGGGCCCAATGACCACCAGCGCGAGGAGAATGACGCCGATTACAATCCGCAGGACTCGCTCCCAGGTTCCAACGTTTCGTGTCATCTTGTTCCTCCTCATTAGGTGCAGTGGCTGATCCGCCTTACAGGATCAAGCAGGGGGAGTCATGCTGTCATTCTCCTGCCCTCGCGAGCCGGACGGCTATGGGGTACGAAGCATCGCCAGCACCCTAGGCCGGGCGGGGAATGGTGTCAATCCAAGTCTTGCCCGTAACCCGTGCAGGGGCGCCTGCGAGACCGCCACGCCCTGGCGGTGACTGCCTGGAGAGACTTGACCCGGAATTCTAAAGTGGACTACCCGGGCCAGGAAACTGTGGTCCATACAGGCAGGGCCAGGCCCGGGCAGGCTGATCGCCAGGGCCGGTTTCGGGGGGACCCAAGAGCAGGCGGGACTCGAAGGAAGGATCTATCGAAAACTAGGCTCCCCGAACGTTCCCACCCCGAGCAGCTTTTCGGGAAGTGGGTCACGCCGGGACATTTCCAGCGCCACATCCAAGCCTTCTGAGAATATGTAAAGCGACGCGACCAATCTCAGCTGGCCGGAGGTGGCATGAACAAGCTTCTGGTAATTCCACTGATCGTCGTTATCGCGCTGAGTGTTGGGGCCTACGCCTGGGCCGGGCCGCCGACAGACCAGCTTCACGCGTACACCGACCAAGTGCTCAAGGTCTTGGAGAATCCTGCACTCACGCTTCCGGAGCGCCGGGCAGCCGTCCGGACTCTCGCGGCCGAGGCCTTCGACGTGTCAGAAACGGCCAAGCGTGCACTCGGCCCACACTGGCAGCAGCGAACCCCCGCGGAGCGCGACGAGTTCGTGAAGCTCTTCGCGAATCTGCTCGAGCAGACCTACATTTCACGGATTGATGAGTATGGCGGCGAGCGGATCAGGTATGTGGGTGAGCAGGTTGACGGCGACAGGGCAATCGTCCGGGCGCGGATTGTGACCAAAAAGGGCGGCGAGGTGTCGGTTGAGTCACGGCTCCTGCGGAAGGAGGACCGCTGGCTTATTTACGACGTCCTGATCGAGAACATCAGCCTTATCAGCAACTACCGCTCGCAGTTCGACCGGATCATTCGGACGGCCTCGTACGAAGACCTGGTAAAACGCCTGAAGACCCGGAGCGAGCTTCTCAACGAAAAGGAGCCCCATGCCCCGCGGTCGACGACGCCGACTGGTCGCTAGTTACTCTTAGGAGTGAGCAGCGAGGGCCTGAATGTTCTGCTCATCACTAAATCACACGCTGGAGTGTGCTGGAATGCGCCCGAGAAGGCTAGAGTTAGGCACAATTTGGGCACAAAACGGTTCGGTCGGCAGGCCGTCGCGCAGTTGGTGATCAAGATCACGACTCAATGACTTCTACTCGACATTTTCTGAATCTCAGAGCGTCGACGAAGTTCCTTTCCGCTGGCGTTGGACAGGGCGTCTTTCTATCGTGCTAGACCTCCCGCTCAGCGGTCACACGCATCCACTTCTGACCGAGATGATCCATGAGCTTCCATACGTTCCCGAGACTGTCGAGCGCGTACACGGCAGTGACCACCGTCCCCCTCACCGTCCCCTGTGCCATAGGGCGGGCGACCGCAGCGATCTGAACAAACGTGCCATCAACCATGGATGCCTCCAATAATCTATCCAGTAGATCCGTTTACTGCACGCCGACCAAGCGCTGGAGGGTCCCACAGAACGAGCCGATTGTGCATGAATTCTTGCCGTAGTTCGTACACGTGTATGCTCCCGCGGTTCATCAGCTTCTCTGCGGCCCGTGGGTTCCGCGAGGAGAGCAGTTGCCGCTGTGCAGGGCATGTCATCGGGTCGCGTTCGGCCTCCCCATCCGTCGCAACCACCGGAAATGCGACGCCATACCTGCCCGGAATGACTTGAACTCCGTGTACCTGATCCCAAAATCGCGACAGGTCTGTTCCACGAGGTTCGAAATCGCCGGGTAATTGACGTGGCTGATCCGTGGGAACAGGTGGTGTTCGATCTGAAAGTTCAAGCCGCCAACAAGCCACGTGACTATTCGACTACGCCGGGCGAAGTCCACGGTCGTCTCTACCTGATGGATTGCCCACGCGTTGTCGATGCGCCCGGCAATCGCTGGGGGCAGCGGAAACTCCGCCTCTTCCAGGCAGTGTGCCACCTGGAACACCACACTCAGTGCCATACCCGCCACCAGCCCGGCGACCATGTAGTAAAAGAGGACGACCCCGACGGAGTGGAACAGCAGCGGGATCCCGAAAGCCACGCTGAAGAAGATCACTTTGCCGGCAACGAAGATTACCAACTCCCAACCCGTGGGGCGAGGGAACGGCTGGTTACTGATCCGGCCGCCGATGAGCTTGCGGAAATCATCAACAAGCTGCCACTTGATGGCCAGCAACCCGTAGAGCGGCCAGAGGTAGAGATGTTGCCACCGGTGATACCTCCGCCGCTTCTGATGCGGCGTCAGCCGGGCGAGGAGGCCGAGGTCGATGTCGGTGTCATGGCCGGTGATATTGACGTATGTGTGATGGAAGACGACGTGCTTCCAGCGCCACAGGTAGGAGCTGCCTCCAATCAACTCCAACGTCATCGCCATGAGCTTGTTGCTCCAGGGGAGGTTCGAATAGGCCTGATGGCCGCCGTCGTGCTGAATGTTGAACCCGATCTCGGCCGCGAACAACCCGAGCAGCATGGCCAGTAGCAGGCCCTGCCACCACGTCTGGGCCCCGAACACCAGCAGGACATACGAGCCCGCGAAGCCGGCGAGGAGGATCGCCGTCTTCACATACATCTGCCAACAGTCGCGTTGCCGTCGGCCGGTCGTTCGGAAATGCTCTGCGACCCGCCGCCGAAGCTCGAGCTGGAAGGCAT
>WNGB01007062.1_pt1 | contig 16325 bp, 13 predicted proteins | sample 5400681 | NCBI WGS metagenome assembly WNGB01 (sample SAMN13153367, study PRJNA577476) | soil metagenome | isolation source: 115 cm soil or saprolite under grassland replicate 2 | place: USA:California | collected 2016-06-15 | reverse complement strand
CAGCCCGAGCACCGAGATCAGGAAGGCGACGGCCCGCGTCAGCTCGATGCCGACCCCGAGCGTGGTCACGAACCGGCCCGAGAAGACGTTCCCGGCCGAGCGCATGTCCGCGCCATAGCGCATCAGCAGCCAGGCCTCCATGATGAACGACAGGCCGAGCAGGATCTGCACCGCGAGCAGGTGGTGTTGTCGCCGGATCGGCCGGATCAACCCCTGGAACAGCGCCCACCCGATAAGGGCCATGAGGGGCCCGATGGCGAGCGAGGACACGAGCGGATCGACGGCCCAGTAACGTTGGAGGTCGTACGCGAGGTACATGCCCACCGCCAGCAGCGAGCCGTGAGCGAAGTTGATGATCCCGGTGACGCGATAGACGAGTGTCATGCCGCTTGTCATGAGCGCCAGGATGACCCCCAGCACGATCCCCTGCACGATGCCGGCACCGAAAAGCATGGGTGGTCTGCGGGGCGCGAGCGCGAGCTCACGCGAAGTAGGCCCGCTTCAGCTCCTCTCCCGTCAGCTTCTCCATGCTGTCGGCGATGACGACGCGGCCTTGCCTCATCACGTAGCCGCGGCTACACAGGTTGAAGCACAGCTGTACGTTCTGCTCGACGACCACCATGGTGGTTCCGCTCTTCCGGATGCCGAGGAGCACCTCGAGGACTCCGTCGACAGCGACGGGGCTCAACCCGAGAGTCGGCTCGTCCAGAAGCAGGATCTTCGGCTCCGCCATGAGTCCGCGCGCGATGACGACCACCTGCTGCTCGCCCCCGGATAGCGTGCCCGCCTGGCGCAGCCGGAGCCGGCGCAGGACCTCGAACGTCTCGTAGATATCCGTCATCTTCGCGCGGCGCGCCTTGCCATTGCCCAGGCGAAGGCCACCGAGCAACAGGTTCTCCTCGACGGTAAGGTCGGCGAAGACGTGACGCCCTTCGGGGACGTGCACCAGGCCCCGTTGCACTCGCCGGCTCGACGAGTCGGCTGTGATGTCCTGCTCGTCGAAGCGCACGCGGCCGCCGCGCCCGGGAATCAGGCCCGAGATGACGCGGAGGAGCGTGCTCTTGCCGGCGTTGTTCGAGCCGAGGATCGCGACGCACTCGCCGGCCTCGATCCCGAGACTCACGTCGTGGAGCACAGCGACCTTGCCGTAGCCGGCGCTGATGCCGTCGATCTCAAGCAACACCGTGCTTGCTCCTGGTGCCGAAGTAGGCCTCGATGACGACGGGATCCGACGCCACGGTGTCGAAGGTCCCGGACGCGATGATCCTTCCTGCCGCGAGGACGTGGACGTGCTCGCAGAGACGCTTGATGACGTCCATGATGTGCTCGACGACGACGATCTCGATCCCGCGGCGCTGTAGCGCGCGGATGCGCTCCATCATGAACGTCGCTTCGGGTATCGTCAGCCCGGCCATGATCTCGTCGAGCAGCAGCATCCGGGGCCGGGTCGCCATACAGCGCCCGAGCTCGAGGCGGCGCACCTCGCCGGGCGTGAGATCGGCGGAGGTCAGTCTCCAGGGCAGCTCGAGGTCCGCGCAGAGCAACCGCGCGTACTGCTTCGCCGCCTTGAGCGGCTCGTGCAGGAGGGCGGCCGTTGTCAGGACGTCGCCGACCTTCAGCGCGGGAAACAGCTCGAGGATCTGGAAGCTGCGCACGAGCCCGATCCGCACGCGCCGCTGAGGCGACAGGGCGTTGATGGGGCGGCCGTCGAACACGATGTGTCCTTCGTCGGGCCGTGCGAAGCCGGTGAGCACGTTGAACAGCGTGGTCTTGCCCGCGCCGTTCGGCCCGATGATCGCGTCGATCCGACCGCCGCCCAGCGAGAGGTCGAGACCATCGAGTGCGCGCACGCCGCCGTAGGTCTTGACCACTCCCTTCGCCTCAACGACGAGGGGCACCCGTCACGCCTACTTGATCTTGACGTCGGCGGTCTTCAGCGCCTCGGGATACACGATCTCTTTGGCGCCGTCCTTCCACCGCACGAAGAGCGCCACCACATCCATTGGCTTGCCGCTCGGCTCGAACGCGACCCCCTTCGTGAACTGCGGCATCGTGACACGTTCCGAGGTCGCCGGGATTCGGACCTTCTTCACTGCCTGGGCGATCTCCTCGCGTCCGGTCGCGCCCGAGCGTTCGAGGGCTTCAACGAGGATCCAGGCCGCCTGCGCGCCCGCTGCCATGGCTTGGTCCACGATCACGTCCGCCTTCTGCTTGCGTGCGGCGGCCGTCAGCCACTTCACACCGGGTGTCTTGGCCCCGTTGTCGAACTGCGCGAGCCCGAACGTCCGTCGATTGAGTGCCGGCCGAGCGATCTTGTCGCCGAGCGTGGTCCACAGCCGATCGTCGGTGAAGCTGGCCGACCCGCCGACCCAGATCGGCTGGTCGGTGTACCCCTGCGCCACGCGCGCGTTGTGCAGGAGGACGCCGTCCTGGAAGTAGCCGATCGACACGACGGCATCGGGATTCAGCTGCTTGAGCCGCAGCACCACCGGCGTGAGGTCCTGAACCGTGGGCGGGAAGCTCCGGACGTCGACGATCGAGATGCCGGCAGCCGCCAACTCCCTCTGTGCCGACTTCGCCGCCGTTTGCCCGTAGTCGTTGTCCGGATAGGTGATCGCCAGCGTCTTGATCGTCACGCCCTGGCTCTTCGCGATCCACCTCAGGAATTCGAAGTAGCTCGTCCCGAACTGGCTCGCCGTCATGGACACAGTGGTGAAGCCACGGTAGTTCCGTTCGAAGAGGCCGTCGTAGGCCGCCTGCGTGGCGATCATGCCGACACCTGCCCGTTCAGTGACGGGTACCGTCGCCTCCGCTTCCGGTGTGGAGTACGGGCCAAGGATGACCGCGACACGCTCGTTCTCGATCAGCCGCCGGGCTTCGCCGGCGGACGACACCGGGGCGGAGGCGTTGTCGGCGACGACAAGCTCGAGCTTCGCGCCGCCCAGCGATTTGATCCCGCCCGCCCCGTTGATCGTGTCGGCCACGAGACGCATCCCGAAGAGGTTCGACTGACCCGCGGCCGCGTTCCGGCCGGACAGCGGGAGCACGACGCCGACCCTCAGCGGCGCCTGCGCCGCCACCGGCGTGGCGAGCCCGAGCGCGAGCGCGCAAGCCATGATAGTGCCGGTCACGCACGTTATGAGCCCGCTCATCTACGCACCTCTCCTGGTCTTCACGCCTTTTTGCCGCGCCGTTCTGGCAGCGTGATTCCGTAGTCTGGCCAGCGTGTGTCGACACGCGCGACGTCGTTCGGGTCCGGCTCCGTCGACATCGAGGGCCACGTCGGCCGCCCGAAGCGATCGTGGGTCGCCGTCCGGAGGTCGCGGGTCGCGTCGATGAGCAGCCGGTTCCAGCGGCCCGTCCCGAGCACGGTGTCGTCACGCTCCGAAAGCGGGATCGTCTGGTCGAGGACGCCGCCCCGGGTCGCCGGGAACACGAATAGGTCCGTGGCCGGGTTCACGCGATAGCAGAGCGCCCACTGAATCGCCCGGTCGTTGTAGATGTCGATGTCGTCGTCGACGACCATGATGACCTTCCAGAAATGCTCCGCCGCTGCGCTGCCCCAGAGCGCGGCCGCGGCCTGCTTCGCCTGGCCGTTGTAGCTCTGCTTGACCTGGACGAACGTCACCGGGCCCGGACGCACGTCGAGCACGCCCCGGACACCGGCGCGCTGGAGCGTGTGAAACACCGCCGCTTTCGAAGTGATCGTGTAGATCGCGGCGTCCTCATTCATCGCACCGACCGGAACACCCTCCAGGCTCCCGCGATACACGGGATCATGGCGGTGTGTGATGCACTCCACGTGGATCACCGGCCGCGGTCGCGGCTCGCCGTACGTGCCGGGGTATTCGCCGAAGGGTCCCTCCATGAGGAACGTCGCAGGATCCGAGGACACGAAGCCCTCGACCACGATCTCGGCGCTCGCGGGCACGAGGATCTCCGAGGTTTCGCACTTCACGAGCGGGGCCGGCTCGCCGCGCAGCGCACCCATGACGTCGAACTCTGAGACGTCGTGCGGAATCTGACTCCCGGCGCACATGTCCATCACGGGGTCCCAGCCGTACACAATCGCCACCGGCATGTCCTGACCGCGGTCGGCGTACTTCACGAAGTGCTCGCCCCAGCCGGCGCCCAGGAGCAACAGCGTCGCGATCCGGCGCGGGTCCGAGATGACGCCGCGATATGTGCCGACGTTGAGGAAGCCCGTGTCGGGATCGCGCGTCACGACGCTGCACATCGTGTTGATGTAGCGACCGAGGTCGCGTGCGTGCCAGAGCGGAACCGGGATCTGAAAGAGATCGATCTGGTCTCCGCGCAGGATGTTCTCCTTCACCGGGCCAGTCGCCACCCGGGCCGGTGGAATACCGGACCGCAGCGCTTTTCGGAAGAGCTCCGCCAGCTCCCGACGCGGCACGCCCGGGCTGCCGCTCAAGGCCAGAGACACGCGCCCCGCCGTACCGAGGCTGCCGGTGAACAGCTTCGTGCACCAGCTGCGCTCGTGGCCAACGATGTTCTCGAACAGCAGGGCCGGCCCTTGCGCATTCAGCACCCTGCGACAGATCGCCCCGATCTCTCCGTTCCAGTCCACCGGCACCTTCACTCGAGCCACTTCGCCCGCGGCCTCCAACGTCGTGATCCACGCTCTCTGGTCCAGGAATGTCATCTTTCACCTCTCCTTCCGGACCCGACCGGCGCACGGCGCGGTGCAGGTCGAGGTCGCTTCACGGTTTCACGAGCGCAACAGCCCCGGAGCTGGCCAGCGAGTCGATCTTCGCCCGGTCGTAGCCGCAGACGTCGCGCAGGACTTCCTCAGTGTGCTCACCAACGCGCGGCGGGTACCCCAGGGACTTCCCGTTGCCGTACTTGAAGGCGTTGCCCAGAAACTGGATCGGCGAGCCGCTCGCGGGGTTGACAATGGTCTCCAGCATGTTCCTCAGGCCGACGACCGGCTCCGCAAGCGCCTCGGCGACGGAATTCACCATCGCCGCCGGAATGTGGTCGCGCGTCATCGTCCCGATCCACTCCGCCGCCGGCTTGGCGCGGAACGTGGACTGCAGCTCGTGGGCCAGCTCCCTCACGTGCGCGATCCTGGCGCCTGCGGTCGTGAAACGCGGATCGTCGACGAGCTCCGGCCGGCCGATGCTCCGGCAGAACGGCTTCCAAAAGATCTCTGACGGACTGACGACGAAATGGGCGCCGTCAGACCCCTGGAAGCCGTCGCTGGGAGCGATCATCGGGTGCCGCGAGCCGAGCCGACGCGGGACTTCGCCGGAGACCAGGTAGTTCTGCGCTTGCCAGGTTAGCAATGCGATCTGACAGTCGAGGAGCGAGATCTGAACGTGCTGACCGCGGCCGCTGCGCAGCGCGCGCATGAGGGCAGAGACCGTGCCGAGGGCCAGGTACAGCCCGCCGGCGAGGTCTGCGATCTGGTAGCCGACCCGGACCGGCTTGCCGTCGGGCTCTCCGGTGATGCTCATCACGCCGCCAAGCGCCTGGATGGCCAGGTCGAACGCGGGAAAGTTCGCGTACTCCCCCTCATCGTGCAGACCGATCATCTCCCCGACGCAGATCCTGGGATTGACGGAGAGCAACGTCGGGTGATCGATCCCGAGCCGGCGCGGCGCGCTCGGCGTCATGTTGTAGACGACGGCGTCCGCGTGACGCACGAGGTCGCGAAACGTCTCAATGCCCTGCTCGTGCTTCAAATCGACGACGATGCTTCGCTTCCCGCGATTGACGGAAAGGAAGAACGTCGACTCGCCGTCGACATAGTGCGGCGGGACCTTCCTCGACATGTCGCCGGCGGCGGTCTCGACCTTGATGACGTCGGCGCCGAGCTGGGCCAGCAGGAGCGTGGCGTACGGGCCGCCAAGCACCCAGGTGAGGTCGAGGATCCTGAATCCGTCGAGCATGGGACGATTCTATGCTCACGCCCGACCGGAACGCAATAGGCAAAACGGAGGGATTCGACTATAATCGGGACGCTGTCCCGTATAATGGTACAGGGGGAGGTGGCCCACAGTGTCGGCTGGTGAGAGCCGGACGGTGTTACGCGCGATCAGCATCGTGGACTGCTTCTCGTTGGAGCGCCCCGAACTCGGTGTTCGCGAGGTTGCCCGGCGCCTGAAGCTCGCGAGCAGCACGGCGGGACGCCTGCTCGGGACGCTGCAGAAGGCGGGAGTCCTGACGCAGAATCCCGCAATGCGGAAGTACACGCTTGGGCCCCGCGTGCTGGCGTGGGCCGGAGTCTACACGGGCATCCTCAACGTGCGAGCCGCGGCGGGTCCGATTCTCGACCGCCTTCGCCAAGCCACGCGTGAGACGACGACCCTCTACGTTGTCGATGGCGACGAGCGCGTGTGCGTCGAGCGCCTCGAGGGCCCGCAGAACATCCGCGCCGTCGTTCGCCTCGGCGAGCGGCTACCGCTCTATGCGGGCGCCGGCGGCAAGGTGTTGCTCGCCTTCCTGCCACCGGAGATGCGGCAGACGACGCTGGCGAGACTCGTGCTGGCGCGCTTCACGGATAAGACGATCAGGAACCGTGCCCGGCTGGAACGCCAGCTCAGGACGATCCGCAAGCAGGGGTACGCGACGAGCGTCGCCGAGCGATTTGCCGGCGCGTCCGCAGTGGCGGCGCCGGTGCGTGGCGCCGATGGCTCCGTGATCGCGGCTGTGAACATCAGCGGGCCCTCGGAAAGATTCACCGGCAGCCGGCAGGTCGAGTACATCCGCCAGGTGACCAAGGCCGCGCTCGCGCTCTCTCGCGCGATGGGCGGTGGACGAGCACAACCGTGACGCCAGTTCCGGGGAGCATATGCAGCGCTTGATCGTTGGGATCACCGGCGCCTCGGGCGCGATCTACGGCATCCGGCTGCTCGAGATCCTGCGGAGGTATGGGGAGATCGAGACGCACCTCGTGATGACGAAGCCAGCGGAGCGCACGATCGCGCAGGAGACAGGCTACGGCGTCGCCGACGTCCAGGCGATGGCGAGCGTCGTCCACACCGTGGCGGACATCGGGGCCAGCATCGCCAGCGGCTCGTTTCCTACCCTCGGAATGGTGGTCGCCCCCTGCTCGATCCACACCGTGTCGGCGATCGCCGCCTGCATCGCCGACAACCTGCTCATCCGCGCGGCCGACGTCGTCCTGAAAGAGGGACGGAAGCTCGTGCTGCTCGTCCGCGAGACGCCGCTGCACACCGGCCATCTCCGCAGCATGCTCGCGGCTGCGGAAGCCGGCGCCGTGATCATGCCGCCGGTTCCCGCGTTCTATCATCGGCCGCGGACGCTTGAGCAGGTCGTCGACCACACCGTGGGCCGCGTGCTCGACCGCTTCGGCGTCGCGCACGACCTGTCGCCGCGCTGGGGCGAGCCGCCGACGCCTGCCTAACCCGTCGCGACCTGCTACCCGAACACTCCACCACGAGCACGGTGAGCAGTTGGCTTCGTCTTTTCTGGCTCCTGTTTAGCCCTTTCGCGTTCTGACGTTAGCAATGATACTAATTTGTCTATCGCCGAGACCAAGCCGGGGCCAACAAATATCAGCTCCTCATACAGGCAGATACGTCGGTCCAAAAAATCGAGATATGCTCTTACACCATTTAGTCGAAACTCTCGCTTAGCCGTTTCCTTGGCGACCCTCAGGGCCGACCGAGAATTTATTATGGTTTGTGGGGGATAGCGCACGCTGCTTCACTTCCCCTTCGGCCCACGCGTGATCATCGGCTTGCTTGGCGATCAATCCATTTCTTAGCCACCTGAAAAGCAACGGCCAGGGCCTCCGCCTCTGATGGAATCCGCTTGGTGAATGGCACGACGACACCGGTATGACTATGAGGGCCGTGTCCAGGCTCCCAGACCTCGATCATCGCTGACGACCCAGTACCGACCGGCGTGCCGGTAATGCGAATCTTCCAGCCGTGATACTCACGTTCGGACTTAGCCGACATAGTCTGCCCCCTTCCTCCTCACTTCCCCTTCGGCCCGCGCGGGTCCACGGTGTCGGGGAGACAGTCGCGGAGTCTTGCGGCCGTTCAGCGGCGCGGCAACCTTCCCACGAAACGGCACGCTGAAGAATTCAACACTTCGGTTGCATTCGACTGCCCGGAGCCCGCAGGGGAGACCGCATGTCGCCCACCCGCATCGCGCCGCGAGGGAGCCGAGGGAGCAACGTTTGTCCGTCCTATGCGCTGGGCCAGCCGTTGCGAGCCCCTAGCCGGCCGGCTCACCCGCATTGACCGCCAGGACCTGGCCCGACACGCTGCGCGCCATGTCGCTGCAGAAGAACAGCGTCGCGTCCACGATGTCGTCCGCGGTGACCATCCGCTTGAGCGGCGCCCGCTCGATCATGGCCTTGCGCATCTGCTCCACGGAGATGCCGCGGACCTGCGCTTGACCTTCGATGACACGGTCGATGCGGTCGCCCTCCACGGCGCCGGGGGCCACGCAGTTGACGCGGATGTTGTGCGGGGCCAGCTCGAGGGCCATGCCATACGTCATGCCGACCTGTCCCGCCTTTGCCGAGCAGTAGCCGATGCGGTAGGGTAGCCCGCGGCGACCGGCGCCCGAGGAGATGTTCACGATGGCGCCCCCGCCGACCTTGATCATCTCGGGCACGACGAAGCGCGTGCAGAGATAGGAGCTCGTGAGGCAGGAGTCGATGGTGTAGCGCCAGTCCTCCATCGAGTAGTCCTGCACCGGCTTGGTGACGCCGCCGTCGCCCGCGTTGTTGACGAGGGTGTCGACCTTGCCGAACTCCTTCACGCCGGTCGCCACCAGGCGGCGGACCTCGTCCTCCTGCGCGGCGTCGCACACCACGGCGACGGCTCGGCCACCCGCGGCCTTCACCGCCGCCGTCGTCTCCGTGACGAGGTCGGCCGAGCGCGCCGCGCAGACCACGGCGGCACCTTCGCGGGCGAAGCGCAGGCTCAACGCGCGCCCGATGCCCCTGGACGCGCCCGTGACGATGGCGACCTTGCCGTCGAGCAGACCCATGTCGGTCTCCCTTGCCGTCAGTCGATGTCAGACATCTCGCCGGCGCCGGTCACGCCTCCGGCGCCCAGGCGTCCCACATCCGAGCGGCGAACGCGAGCGAGGTCTCGACGTCCTCTTCGAGCAGATACCGGTCGGCGAAGAGGACTCGGGCCGCCGCGGCCACCCGGGCGAGGTAGTCCTCGCGCGAGCGGTAGCGCTCGGATATGGCGGGGCGTGGGTCGCCGGCCGCCGTGCGCTCGGCGCGCGTCCGCGCGAAGGGCAGCGTCGCCCCCGCGAAGTACAGGGCCTGGTCGGGACCACCGCTGTCGGGATGGCGGAGGTTCCAGCCGGTGTGCGTCGCGAGCGGCACCGTCAGCTCGGGCACGGCGACGCCCGCGCGCTCGTTGCCGTCGTCGTCCACCCCGCTCACCCGCGTCCCGTAGGCAGGGCCCGCCCGCGGCGGCAGCGTCGAGAAGTCCTGGCGCTGCGGGCGCACGTGGTGCCGCGGGTAGCGCGCGCCGGGGATCCGCTCGAACACCGTCGCGAGTGCCGACGGATCGACGGCGGTGCCGTCGCTCAGACGCGGATGCCGGCTGGGCGGCGGCGCCTCGCCCTCCGTGACCCAGCAGTCGAGGCTCACGAGGCACGCGCGCAGGAGCCGGCCGTAGTTCACGACGCCGCGCAGGTGCTGGGAGCGCTCCGTCCATCCGCGGGGATCCGCCGCCACGGCCTGCGCGTCGGCGGGCGGCCAGACGCCGAGGCCGTGCTCGGTGCCGGTGAAATGATAGACACGCACGTCGGGTCCGTGGTCGACGTCGCGGGCGCCCGCCGGATCCGTGTGGATCAGCGAGGCATCGCCCCGGTGGTACTCGAACGAGGTGTTCGTGTAGAAGACCTTGAGGCCGCCGCGCGGCTCGACCTGGAACGGCTCGAGATGGTCCATCATCGCCGGCCTGTCCTTCGAGCTCTGGCCGAAGCGGTCGTTGAACTCGCCGAGCATGCCGCCGGCCACGTTGGCGATGATACCGTCGAGCGCGCGCCGTCCCGCCTCGTCGACGTTGAGGTCGTGATGGACCATCGTGCGGAGGAGGCGCCCGGTCTGCGACCGGCCGTAGGCGTAGGCGTCGCGGAGGGCGCCCGCCGCGGGGTTGCCCTCGGCCGCGCTCCCGTGCTTGAGCCAGGCGACGCAGTCGCGCAGGGCCGCCATCCCGAGTCCGAGCACGCGGGCGCCCACGGCGGTGTACGCGAGCTGATAGATCCGGCCCTTCGCGAATCCGCCCGCCAGATAAATGTGTCTCGTGTCGGGGATCACGCGCTCGCCCTCCACGCGGGCGAACCGCCAGCGGGCCCGCGGGATCACCTCGGCCGGGCCGTCGGGCTGGCCGCGCACGACCAGGACCGCCTCGCGCTCGTCGAGGTCCGCCGCCTCGTAGGGATCGTGGCCGCGGTCCGAGAGGAGGAAGTCCGCCACGGCCACCGGCGCCTGGAGCTGGACGTACACGCGCCCGACGAGGCGCCGGCCGTCGGGATCGAGCGCCTCGGGCGCCTCGAGCCGCAGGAGGCCCGGGAGGCCGGGCGGCAGATCGCACTGCCAGCCGCACGAGGCCACGACCCACCCGCGGCGCATGAGCCAGCCGTCCCCCGCGTCCACCTGCGGATTCGGATCGCTGCCGGGCCCGAACGCCGGGCGGGTCGCGTGGTTGAAGTTGGGGACCGTGACCGTGTTGCCGCGGTTCACGACGTCCAGGATGAGCCGGCCCGTGATCCGTGCGCGATCGACGGGCAGCAGGATCGAGACGTCCGCCGCGAACGTGACGCGCCCGGCTGGGTCCCTGGGCGCCAGCGCGACGTCGGTGATGGCGCGATTCGCCGAGTGCTGCGGATCGATCGCCAGGCGGAGTCGGCCCTTCAGCTCCTCGTAGGCGCCGACCTCCCCGAACGCACGCCCGCCGGCGAGGGGGCGCCTCTGCGTGATCTCAAAACGCGTGACCGGCACCGGCACTCCTTCGTGGACCACCTCGAGGCGGCATGCGCTCGCGGACGCGATCCGCGCACTACCCTACCGGTCTTGTCTCCGTCAGGCAACCCCCTCCGGCCCCTCCCGGCTCCAGACACGCCACAGATGGACTCTTCACATCTATGCCAGCGGCTCTTCCAGACGGCGCCGCGCGGTCACGCGGTCTCCTGGATCGGCACGTCCTCCAGCAGTGCGCTCAGCACGGGGTCCGCGTAGACGCCGAACGCGTCCACCAGGGTCCCGCGCACGCCATCCCTGCTCTCGACGCCATAGACGATCGCCATGTCGTCGGGGTCCGAGATGCCTTCGAAGCGATGGTATTCGAGGATCACCAGATCCTCTGCCCTGAGCGACTTGCCCGTCCCGATGACTCGAAACCTGCCGTCGACGACACGGAACCCCTCCGTGAAGCCGCGGCGAGCCAGCCCATCGACGGCGCCCGCCACGGTCGCGTATTGCGCCGTCCGATCCGGCCCATTCATAGGTGTGAGTCCAGCTTTCGCCGACATCGCGTCCTCGTCTCTCCGAACCCTAGCCTGAAGGAGCGTCTCTCGTCGTACGGCCCCCTCACCCTGCCCTCTCCCCACGGCGGGGGAGAGGGAAGATAACAGTCTCGGCACGCTGCTCTCTTCATTCTGATCCCTCTCCCCACTGGGGGAGAGGGCAGGGTGAGGGGGTCAGGTGTTCGCCCATAATCCGGGCTAGATCGTCTCTGGGAAGCCTAGATCGGGCAGACGAGCCGGCCCAGACGCGCGGTCAACTTGGCGTTCTCCCCATAGTCGACCGGCACGTCGATGATCGACGGGCCGGGCTGGGCGAGGGCTTCCGCCAGGATGGGGCTCAGCTGCCGGGCCGACTCCACCCGGTAGCCCTTCGCCCCGAAGGCGCCGGCCAGCGCGACGAAGTCCGGGTTGCCGAACGTGACGCCCGATTCCCTGCCGTGCTGCGTCTGCTGCTTCCACTGGATCAGGTTATATCCGCCGTCGCGGAAGATCACGTTGACGATCGCGAGCCCGAGCCGCCGCGCAGTCTCGAGCTCCTGGCAGTTCATGAGAAAGCCGCCGTCCCCACTCACCGCCACCACTTTTCGCTCCGGATGGACGAGCTTGGCCGAGACGGCCGCCGGCAGGGCGAAGCCCATGGCCGCAAAACCGTTGGAGATCAGCACCGTGTTCGGCTCGTACGCGGGGTAGGTCCGGGCGATCCAGAGCTTGTGCGTGCCCACGTCGGAGATCAGGATGTCGTCGCGAGCCATCTGCGCCCGGATATCCCGCAGGATGCGCTGCGGCTTGAGGGGGAAGGTGTCATCGGTCGCGCCCTCCTCGAGCTGCTCGAGAATGAAGCGTCGCAGCGTGCGATAGGGAGTCGGGTCCTTCTGCCCCTTGACGAGGCCGTTCAGGAGCTCGAGGCATTCCCGCACGTCCGCCACGACCTCGACGGCCGGCTGGTAGAAGCTGTCCACCTCCGCCGGAGTGAAGTCGATGTGGATGATCGGCTTCTTCCGGTCAGGATTCCAGAACTTCGGAGCGTACTCGACCGGGTCGTAGCCGACGGCGATGATCAGGTCGGCCTTGTCGAAGCCGCACGAGATGTAGTCCCGCGCCTGGAGGCCGGCCGACAGCAGGCAGAGCTCGTCGTCGTAGGGCATCGTGCCCTTGGCCATGAAGGTGTGGACGACCGGGATGCCGTGGCTCCGCGCCAGCTCACGGAGCTCCCTGGACGCCACGCCGCGTACCACGCCGTTCCCGGCGAAGATCAGCGGGAAGGAGGCGCCCTCGATGAGCCGCGCCGCCGTCTGGAGCGCCGGACGGTCCGGGGACGGGCGCCGCGTCCGCACCGTCGAGAGCGGGGCGCCCTCCGCCATCTCGTCCGCGACATCCTCGGGCACTTCGATGTGACAGGCCCCGGGCTTCTCCGACTCGGCGAGCTTGAAGGCCTTCCGGATCACCTCGGGGATCACGGCGGAGGTCTCGACGCGCGTGTTCCACTTCGTGAGCGGCCGCAGGTGCTCGACGATGTCGACGTGCTGGTGGGACTCCTTGTGGACCCGATCGCGGCCCGCCTGCCCGGTGATCGCGACGAGGGGGGCGCGGTCGAGATTGGCGTCGGCGACGCCGGTGGCGAGGTTCGTCGCGCCGGGTCCGAGCGTGGAGAGGCACACGCCCGCGTGCCCCGTCAGACGGCCGTAGGCGTCGGCCATGAAGGCCGCCCCCTGCTCGTGCCGCGTCGGGATGAAGGTGATGGGCGAGTCCAGGAACGAATCCAGGATGTCCATGATCTCCTCTCCCGGCAGGCCGAAGACATGGCGGACACCCTCGTTCTCGAGACACTGGACGATCAGGTCGGAGGCCTTCATCACCATCCCGCTCCCGGCATGACCTAGGCGATCCAGACGGACTTGATGTTGACGAACTCGCGAATGCCGTACTCCGAGAGCTCCCGCCCGTAGCCGGAGCGCTTGATGCCCCCGAAGGGCAGCCGCGGGTCGGACTTCACGATCCCGTTGACGAAGATGGCGCCGGCCTCGATCTGCGCCGCCATCCGCTCCGCGCGGGCGCGGTCCTGCGTCCAGATGGATGCGCCGAGCCCGAACGACGAGTCGTTGGCCAGGCGCACGGCATCGCCCTCGTCCTTCGCGCGGACGACGGCCGCCACCGGCCCGAACGTCTCCTGGTCGAAGGCCGGCATGCCCCTGTCCACCCCGGCCAGGAGGGTGGGCGGATAGAAGGCGCCCTTGCCGGGCGGGATCTCGCCGCCCAGGAGACGCTTGGCCCCGAGCCTGATGGACTCCTCCACCTGCTGGTGGAGGGAGTCCCGGAGATCGATCCGCGCCTGGGGACCGACCTGGGTCTCGCGCGAGAGCGGATCTCCCATCCGGCGCGACCGGAGCTCGTCGCCGAATCGCTCCAGGAACCGGTCCGCCACCGCCTCGACGACGATGAAGCGCTTGGCGGCAATGCAGCTCTGGCCGCTGTTGACGAGCCGCGCGTCCGCCGCCGCCTTCGCCGCAATGGCGAGATCGGCGTCCTCCATGACCACGAAGGGGTCGCTCCCGCCGAGCTCGAGCACCGTCTTCTTGAGCTCGCGGCCGGCCTGCCCCGCCACGGCGCTGCCGGCGCGGTCGCTGCCCGTGAGCGTCACGGCCACGATGCGCGGGTCCGCGATGAGGGGAGCGACCGCCGCCGACTCGAGCAGCACGGCGGAAAAGAGTCCCTGCGGGAAGCCCGCGTCCCAGAAGATTGCCTCGATCGCCAGCGCGCATCGCGACACGTTCGAGGCGTGCTTCAGGACCCCGGCATTGCCGGCCATCAGAGCGGGTGCCGCGAACCGGAACACCTGCCAGAACGGAAAGTTCCACGGCATCACCGCCAGGATGGGCCCCAGCGGATCGAAGCGGACGTAGCTCTTCGAGGCGTCCGTCTCGCGCGGTTGCTCGGCGAGGAAGGCCTCGGCATGGTCCGCGTAGTAGTCACAGCCCAAGGCGCACTTGTCCACCTCCGCCTCGGCCTGGACGATCGGCTTGCCCATCTCGAGCGTCATGGTGCGGGCGTGCTCGGCCTTGTCCTTGCGGAGCAGCCGCGCCGCGGCGCGCATCCGCTCGGCTCGCGTCGCGAACGGCACGCCACGCCACTCGACGAATGCCGCGTGCGCCCGCGTCATGATCCGATCCACCTCCGCCGGCGACGTCGCGCTGAAAGTCTGGAGCACCTCCCCGGTCGCGGGATTGACGGACTGAATGCTCATCGTGCTCTCCTCCTCCCTTCACTGTACGGCGACGGCGCCATCAGTCAATCGCGGGCGCCGCCCGGCGCGCTCAGTCACTGGAGCGCGTCCGCCCCGGCCCCGGAGAATGCACGCCAGCCTCGGCCGCGCCCGCTGCTCATCCCGCGCGCTACCATCGCGAGAGCCGCCCCGCGATCCAGCGCAGGCTCGTCCCCTCGACGCGCTCGCGCGCCAGCTCGTCCAGGACGGCCAGGGCCGCGCTCGTCGCCTCGGGAAGCCAGCGGGCGCTTTCCCCGCCATGTCCCCGCACCGCTTCCAGCGCCGCGCGGCACACCGTCTCGACCAGCTCGTCCGAGGCGTCCAGCTCGCGCGCCAGGCGGCAGGCCGCGCGCACCGCCTCCTCCACGGCCTCGCTCACTTCCCGGGCGCCGAGCGGTCCTCGCCCGATCCGCCCCACCATGAGCTCGCGGACCGTGAGACGAACGCCGTGCGCCGGCACTCCCGCGCGCAGCACCCACGCCAGCTCGGACACCACCTGGTCCTCGAAGGGCCTCACGCGACTCCCCTCCCCTCGTGCATCGTCACGCCGCGGGCTCCACGCGTAGCGCGTCACCGACGAGGTCCACGCGCACCGTCCCGGCGTCGCGAAGCTTGCCCGCGACGATCATCCGCGCGACCGGCGTCTCGACCTCCCGCTGGATCACGCGCTTGAGCGGCCGCGCTCCGAAGACGGGGTCGTAGCCGATGTGGGCCAGGTGTGCCCGTGCCGCCTCGCCGACCTCGATCGTGATGCGTCGCTCGGCGAGCCGCCGCCGCAACCCTTCGAGCTGGATCTCCACGATCTTCGCGAGCTCCGTCTCCGTGAGCGCCCGGAACACCACAACCTCGTCCACGCGGTTCAGGAACTCCGGCCGGAAGTGACGCCGGAGCGCCTCCATCACCTGCTCCTTCATCCGCTGGTAGCTCCGCTCATCGGCGCCGCGCACCTCGAGGATGAGCTGGCTGCCGATGTTCGAGGTCATGATGATCACGGTGTTCTTGAAGTTCACCGTGCGGCCCTGGCCGTCGGTGAGCCGGCCGTCATCGAGCACCTGGAGGAGCACGTTGAAGACGTCCGGGTGCGCCTTCTCGATCTCGTCGAGCAGCAGGACCGAGTACGGCTTCCGCCGGACCGCCTCGGTGAGCTGTCCGCCCTCCTCGTAGCCCACGTATCCGGGCGGGGCGCCGATGAGCCTCGCCACCGTGTGCTTCTCCATGTACTCGGACATGTCCAGCCGGACCATGTTGTCCTCGCTGTCGAAGAGCGTCGCGGCAAGCGCGCGCGCCAGCTCGGTCTTTCCCACGCCGGTCGGGCCGAGGAAAAGGAAGGAGCCGATGGGGCGCTTGGGATCCTTGATGCCCGCCCGGGCCCGGACGACGGCGTCCGCCACCGCGCGCACGGCTTCGTCCTGTCCCACGACTCGCTGGTGCAGCTCCTCCTCCAGCCGGAGGAGCTTCTGCATCTCCCCTTCCATCAGTTTGGAGAGCGGGATGCCCGTCCACCGGGAGACGATCTCGGCGATGTCCTCCTCGTCCACTTCCTCCTTGATGAGCCGCCGCCCGCCGGCCGCCT
>WNGB01014927.1_pt1 | contig 16327 bp, 13 predicted proteins | sample 5400681 | NCBI WGS metagenome assembly WNGB01 (sample SAMN13153367, study PRJNA577476) | soil metagenome | isolation source: 115 cm soil or saprolite under grassland replicate 2 | place: USA:California | collected 2016-06-15 | reverse complement strand
GCGAACAAAGCCCGTACAGCGCGTGACCTCGGCGCCGGAGCGCGGGTCGAAGACGCGGACATGATCCGCGTTCTCCCAGGAGACGGCGAGTCGGGTGCCGCGGGGGTTAAACGCCAACAACCTGTCACTCTCGGGCGGAAAGTCGGTGGCGAGGAAGAGTTCCGAGCCGGTCCTGTCTTGAGTCGCCATGCCGTGGTCCTTTGGCGCCGACCGCGGAAGTTCAGCTGCCGGGCCGCTGCTCGAACAACATGGTCAGATTGCCGTAGCGCGCCTCAGCGAACGTCAGGAAGGCGTTCTTTTCGCTGCTTGGTGTATTGCCACCACATCCACAGGAGCGAGGCGACGAGAATAATCACGCAAGCGAATACGATGTGGAAGGCGTGTGTGCTGTAACTTCGGGACAGGGCAACTTTCCAGGGATCGTCGGGATCGTACCAACACGGATACTCGACACCGACGCTGAAGTGGTCGAAAAGGCCCTTCGCGGTGGCGTGGTCGCGCGGCTGGGGATAGGCCTGGTAATACGCCCAGCCTTGGCAGGGCTCGTTCGCCCCCAGAACGCGATAGCGAACAAAGAACTTGACCTCGTACTCCCCGTAATCGTCTGTAGCTGCCCGCTCCAGGCGTTTGTCGAGAATCACTGCGTCGGCCTGGAGATAGAGATTATTGAGCCGCCATTCCCTCATGAGGTTGCAGGAAACGGCAATATAGAGCGCAATTATCCAGAATACCAGCCAGACAAGACACGCCCGCCAAAATTGACGACGCTGTTCGGCAGGGTCGATGTAGTCCTTGAACTCCATCGCAATATCCGTCGATTGTTGGCTGTCTACCAGCACGCGCTCGACGGCCGACCTATCTGGGTTGACTTGCGCACGACCGGCGACAACCGCTACTGCGGCGGTTGCATGTTACCCCTCCTATTCTCCCACCGTCAACCCCCTGAACTCTCTGGACGTGCTTTGTCTCGATCGGTTGGTGGGTGCCTGGGCCCAGGTGACCTGGCGGCTTTCCTATCCTTTGCCTCCGCGCGCTCCTACAATGCGCCTCGTTGCTCGGTGATTGTCCCCAGAACTGTGACGCCGCGACCCTCGGCGCTGTGGCGGTTCTGCGGGTTCGGGGCAGCTGAGCGTGTACGCCCCGCAGTGCGGACACGGGCACGACTCCACCGTCTGCTGTTCGTAGAGAGAATAGGGCGTCGCGACGGCCCAGTGCCGGTCGCAACTTTCGCACGAGATGAGCAGGGGACTCACAAAACACCCTCGGGAAAGAAACGATCGCGCAGGGCTTTCGTCCGCAGGGCGACCCGGCGGATCGTCTCGACACGATACATCACAGTAGTATCGGCATCTCCAGGAGAGAACTTGAATGGCCGCCTCGACGAAACGCTCGTACAGGTTCACCTTCGGCCCGTGGAACATCAGCACCGGCGCCGACCCGTTCGGCCCGCCGGTGCGCAAGGAGGTGGCGTTCGCCTCGAAAATTCGCGAGTACAAGAAGCTCGGCTTTGACGGCGTGCAGTTCCACGACGACGACGTGATCGAGGCCGACCTCGATCCCCAGGCCACGCAGCGCGGGGCGGCGAAGGTCAAGAAAATGCTCGACGGCGAGGGGCTGTTCTGCGAGTTCATCGCGCCGCGCCTGTGGGAGCACTCGAAAACCATCGACGGCGGCTATACGTCGAACAGCGCCTCCGAACGCAAGTACGCCATCGAACGCTCGAAGCGGGCCATCGACATCGCGAATGTGATGGGCTGCAAGGATATCGTCCTGTGGCTGGCGCGCGAGGGCACCTACATCCGCGAGGCGAAGGATCCCATCGCCTCGGTAGGCCGCATCGTCGATGCGATCAACGCACTTCTGGAGTATGACAAGACGATTCGCGTCCTGGGCGAGATGAAGCCCAACGAGCCGATGGATCAGGCGTACCTGCCGACGCCGGGGCATTTCATGGGTCTGGTCTATCGCACCGCTGAACCGTCGCGCGTCGGTGTGCTGATCGAGTCGGCCCACTCGATCCTCGCCGGTCTCGATCCATCGGACGACATGGCCTATACTCTCTGGCATGGTAAACTGTGGAGCGTCCACCTCAACGATCAAAATGGTCTGAAATACGATCAGGACAAGGTGTTCGGCTCGGTGGACCTGCGCCGGGCATTCAACACGGTCTGGGTGCTGGAGCGCGGCGGCTACGACGGCTGCATCGGCCTGGACGTCAAGGCGATGCGCACCACGCGCCCCGGCGATCAGACCCGGCATCTGGTCAACAGCCGCACGATGTTCCTGCGACTGCTTGAGATCGTCCGCGGCGTCGATGCCCAGAAGGTCGAGGCGTACCGCGCCGAACGCGATTATGAGGGATTGGAGATGTACATTCTCGATCAACTGACAGGGGGCTGACAGCACAAGTTTTTTCTCCCCTCGCCCCTAGAGCGGTTCACAAAATGATGGAGCACAAAATCATAAGCGAAAGGCAAAAAGGACGGGGGTTCTCGTCTCTGTTGTCTTCATGATTTTGTGCTCCATGATTTTGTGAACCGCTCTAGCGAGAGAGGGGAGAAACACGGAACTCGACCGGAGAAGCCCATGAAAAAGCAACGCTTGCTCGTTGGCGTCGGCGCTCTGCTCGGCGGTCTTGTGTCCCTGGCGATCGGGTGGCTGTTCATCTTTCGCCCCCTGTTGATCGGCCATCGTGTTGCACCGCGACCGGTCGAACACGTCGAGGAGGTGCGCAAGGAGGTGGCCGAGGCGTTCGGCCCCAAGGCCCCGCTAGCCGAGGGGGACGTGAAAGCGTCGCTGCAGGCTTTCTTCGACGAGTTGGGCGCCGCCCTGCAGGCCCAGGATCCGGTGCGGGTCGGTCCCTGTATCGACACGCGCCGCATGATGAAGGAGTTCCGCCGCGCCGGTCTCTTGCCGGGCATGACGCCGCGTCAGGAAGAACAGTTCCATGCTCGCTTCGCCGCGTCCGCTCCGGGGGGGTTCGCACAGCAAGGCCAGGTTCTACACTGGACGCTCACCGAAATCCGCTCGGTCAAGTTCCTGGACGACCCGGACGAGGCGCTCGTGATCGCCCGCCACCGCGTCGAGGGCGTGGCGACCAAGATGCGCTGGTGGGTGCGCCGCGAAGGCGGTCGGTGGCGCTTCTATGACTGTGAGGATCTTGATACAGCCATTCGCGTTTCAACCGTGGTCGGCAGTCTCGTCCCCAACCGGGATCTGCAGTTCCCCGAGTGGGTCAAGGCTGCCAAGTGGATTCAGCCGGCGAGCAACGCCCTCATCACCGGCAACCTCGATGAGGCCGAGCGCATCCTGGATGGTATCCCGGCAGTGCAATTTCCTCCACAGATCGAGGCGCTGCGCTGGTTGTTCCGCGGGCTTGTCAAACTCCAGCGGCAACAGGATGCCGAGGCCGTCGCCTGCTTCGATCGGGTGCGTGCTCTCAATGTCGAGATGCCTTGCCTTGATCGCTGCTATGGCATCGCCTACCTCGGCGTGGGGCAGCCAGAGAAGTCCCTCACCCACCTGCGCAAGTATCACGATCTCTTTGGCGACGACAGTGATACGTGTCACTACCTGGGTGTCGCGCTTGCGCGGCTCGGCAAGCCTGGCGAGGCGGCGATAGAGTTTCGCAAGAGCCTCGACGACAACAAGGAAGCCGACGGGAGTTTGGCTGAGTTGGCGAAGGTACTGCCCGCAGGCCAGAAGGGGGAACTCGCCGACCGCTTCGCCCAGATGGTCAATCCGGACCCGGTTTTCGATCACCTCGTTGGCGAAGCGTTCAAGACCAGGGACACCGAGGCCGTCGAGATTTATGTCGCCGAGATGCGGCGGCGGAAATCGACGGCCCCGGTGGTAGACTTCTGCCTGGCGCGGGCGCGGGCGCTGCAAGGGCGCGCCGAGGAAGCGCTGCCGCTGTTCACGAATGCGATCGCCCGCATGCCGAACGATCAGACCCGCAAGGACTACGTCGGCGCCTTCCTGCGCGACGTGGCCAACGCGGGCAAACCGCTGGAGGGCTATCGCGTTGCTCCCGTGCCGCGCGACGCCTTTGCCGTCATTGCCCAGGAACTCCTCGTGCAGCGCAACCTGGTCCGGCTGCGCGAGCTGATCGATGCCCACCGCCAGCGGCATCGCGAGGACGTCTGGCTGCGCTACTATCAGGGCCAGATCTACCTCAATGAGAGGGCCTACGCCAAGGCCGAGGAGGAGTTCGCCGCCGCCTGGGCTCAACCGCTCGACGCCGCCGCGCGCGAGCGCTTTCGCGAGGTTCGCGTCTACGGCCGCTACATGCTCGGCAAGTGGCGGACGGCGTACGACGAGATCGGACCGCCGCGGGCGACGTTCGCTCAGCTGGCGTTGCTGTTCGCGCAGGCCAACGACGGCAAACAACTGGCGGAACTGGTCGCCCTGCATCGCCGCGCCGACGCCGCCGACCCGAACTTGCCGCTTTGGCAGACGGAGGCGCACTGGCTCGGCAGGGACTACGAGGCCGCGGTGCGGCTGCTCCGCGAACACCGGGACACCGTCTTCGCGGACAAAGCGCAGCGGTCGAAGTTCTGGTATCGGCTGATCTACAGCCTCGCCCGGCTCAAGCGCGCCGACGAGGTCCGCAAAGAGGTTGAAACCCTGGCGCGCGACGTCAGCGCCGGTGGCAAGGAGTTGACCTTCCTCCTGAACGACCTGCTCCGCGACAAGCAGGTGGAAGCGGTGGACCTCCTGACCGCCGCGCTGCTCAAGGTGGCTCCCGATGATCCCGACAGCACGTTCCAGCGGGCACGGGCGGAATTGCTGCGCGAGCGCTTCACCGAAGCGGGGAGGCTGTTGCGTGATGCCATCGCGCGCCAGCAAGACGCGCGCAAGCGTCAGGACTACAGCACCAATTTCCTGCTCGACGCCGTGGATGTCGGCAAGCCCCTGGAGGGCTACCGCGTCGCCCCGGATCCTGATGCCGCCTTCCGCCTGCTGGCCGAGGAACTGCTCAACGATATCTTCGACGCGAGCGAGGCGCAGAGGTTTCCCGTCGAGGACCGCCTGAATGGGAAGCGTGAGTTGCCAATACTGAAGGACGACCTCCGCCGACTGATCGAAGCCCATCGCAAGAACCGCCCCGACGATGCGCTGTTGCATCTGTACGCCGGCGAGCTGCATCGCGTCGAGGGGCGCTACGACAAGGCCGAGGAGGCGTTCGCCGCGGGCATGTCCCAGCCGCTCAATGAGGAGATGCGGCAACGGTTCCAGCACCTTCGTGTCTTTGCGCGCTACAAGGCCGGCAAGGGTCTGTCGGCGTACGCGGACTTCGAGCCACGCAGGCAGGTCTTCGATCACCTCGCAGGGCTATTCCTGGCCGACAAGGATGGCCGCGGCCTGGAGGCACTGGTCGCCGCTCATCGCAAGGCCGACCCGAAGGACGACAGTCTCCCGGTGTGGGAAGCCGAGGCAAGGTGGCTGGCGGGCGACTACGCCGCGGTGGTGAAGTTACTGCACGAGCATCGTAAGGGAGCGTTTGCGGACAGGAAATATCAGTGGAAGTTCCAGGATCGGCTGGTGCGTAGCCTGGCCAGGCTCAAGCGTTTCGACGAGGCGCTGCAAGAGGCGCAGGCTATCGCCGCGGATCAGTTCGCCAATCCACTGCTGGTCGCCGTGGTGCATGCCCTGGCGGGCGACGTGCCGAAGACGGGCGCAGCGCTGGGCGAGTGCATGAAAAGGTACGATGCAACCTTCAGTTTCTACGCGGATCCCGACCTGGGGCCGATCCTGCGCAGTGAACCGTTCCGCGCTCTGCGCGAGCGCTACCCGGAACCAAAGCGCCCAGGTGCGCTCCGGTAGAGCTGTCCGCCAACCCCAAGCCGCTAGGATCGGTTCGCGGTGGCCAGGCGGCCGATGTCGATCTGAACGTGACCCAGGAAATAATGGTCCACGTCCAGATCCTTCATGACCTTGCGGTAAGATGCGATCCCTCTCGGCTTGGGAATCGGGTCGCCATCTTCTACCATGCCCTCGACCCGGTCGCAGTTTTGCCAATAACGATCAGATAGGTTTCCTTCACGGCCACCCTCATTTCGGATCACCCTTCCAGGCCAGCTTGCTGCAGGATACTTTTGGCGGTTTTCTTGTCCAGTTCTGCATTCATCTGGCCGGGGACCGTCACGCGACCTCGCTTGACGGGATGCTTGTACTGTCTGTGACCACCCTTCGCTTTGATTCTACGCCAGCCGTCGGCTTCGATGCGTTTGATGATTTCTCGGACTTTCATCCCACCATCCTCGATCGCTAATTCCCAAGCGGACGGGCAGGGAGGCGCAACAGGACGGTCGCGGCGCCCTTGACCTTGTCGCCGACCTTCACCTTGACCTCAACGTCCGCGGACGCCGGCAGCAGCACCTCGGTGCGCGAGCCGAACTTGATCATGCCGAGGCGCTCCCCCGCGCGCACCTCCTCGCCGGGGCGCAGCCAGCACACGATCCGCCGGGCGATGGCCCCGGAGATCTGCTTGACGCGCACCAGCCGTCCCTGCCGTTCCTCCAGGTCGATCCATAATTGCTCGTTGCGCGCCGCGCACTCCGGATGGCGGGCGTCGAGGAACGCACCAGGGAAGTAGCGCAGGCCGACGACGCGGCCGCTGCGCGGGAGGCGGTTTACGTGGACATTGAAGATCGACAAAAAGATACTCACTCGGAGAGCGCGGCCGCCGGGGAAGTCGGGGTCATCGACCTCGCCGACGTGGGTAACGGTGCCGTCGGCCGGGCTGAGCAGAGCGGCCTCGTCGGTGGGAATGGTGCGCTCCGGGTCGCGGAAGAAATAGATCACTTCGAGCCACAGGAGAGCCAACACCGGCAGCGGCCACCAGAAGGCTTCGTGAATCAGCAGGGCAGCGGCGGTCAGCCCCCCGGCGAGGGAGAAGAATAGCAGGCTGAAGATCACGACTTCCGCCAGGCCAGCGCGGGCGAGGCCGAGCCGTCCGCGCCAGCGGAAACGGTCATCCTCCGGCCGAAACCAGTACCCGCAGACGTTGCGACAAAACTTCAGATCGCGTGGGTCGATAATATCGTGCGGACAGCCCGCGCACTGACCCTGACGTTTTTCGGCCATGCGGCGGACGTAGCCGGGGCGAAAACGGCGCAGCAAGGCACGCCGGAGACGGCCCCAGGCCAGCTCGATGCTCATGCAGAAACCGCCGCCTGGCTGGACGCCGGTGGGTTGAACGGGTGGTGAAGGGGGAGCGCTCGGCGGGTCGAGGGTGGACATATCCTTGAAGATAGCAAACCGCGGCGGCGCCGGCATCCCGTGGCACAGGCGTCTCGCCTGTGCTCCGTGAGAAGCCGTTTCTACGCACCGGGCGGCTTGCCAGCCTCGCCAGCGAGGCGGGCACGCAGCCGCGCCAGCAGCACCGATTTGGAGGGATGGGCGGGCTTGGCAGTCGCTGGCGGCGGGGCGGCTTGTTCCACGGGCGGCGCGGCTGCTTCCGCCGCGGCAGGGGCTTCCGGAGCCTCCGCAACAGGTGTATCGGGGACAGGTTCCCCATTCTCGATGAATTGCACCGTGGTGCCCGGCTTGCCGAGTAGCGCCTGCGTCTCGGCGTCGCTCAACTTCTTGGTGAGCCCGACGTAGTTGATCTGATCGTAGGGGACGAACATGAGGCGGCCCGTGTCCTGCGAGCCAGCCATGCGGCCGCGGAGCACGACATAGTCGCACTCCAGGCGCACGATCGCTTGCGGCACGATCTCGCTGCCGTTGATGGTCACGATCATGAGGCTGTCCTGGAGGAGTGGCGGGATCCGCCCGAACAGCGCCACCCACGAAGGTCCCTGCATCTCATCCTCCTACCCGAGAGGCGCCGCGCCACTCGGACGCAGGGCGGCATCGACCCGCATCAGGCGCAACTCGCTCTCTGGGAGTCTAGCTCATGAATCCTTTCAAGGAGGAGCGGCCAGGGCCCAGCTGACAGAGGAGGCGAGGACCAGCATGGCCAGAGAGTACCTTGCCAGCGCCACTCAAGCCTTCGCCTTCCGCCACTCATCGAGGGTTTCGAGAACCGCCGCGGCGTGCTCCTCGGCCGTCGCCTGGCCCCACTTGTCGAACCGCGAAAAGGTCGAGCCACCATGCAACGGACCAGGCTCACCCTCGCGCAAGTAAGGTCCGGAGACGCCCGCGTACCACGGGCCATCGTCGCTGCGAAAGCGCCAGACGTACAGGGCGCGTTCGCCTTCGGGACTGGTCGAGATGAACACGGCCATCTTCTTGAGTTGGTCCGGCTGGCGGCCGAGTTCGGTCGGATACATCAGCCAGTTCACCATGTTGGCAGCGGCAAAGGCATCCCAGGTGCGATATTTGGGGGGGAATAAGTCGAGTTTGTTCAGGCCGCGCAGCAGCTCGAAGAGCAGTTCGCAGGTCTCGGGGCAGGCCGCAATGCGCTGCAGCACCGACTTTGCGACCTTGCCGCCACGTCGCAATACCGAGATCGCCGCGAAGGCGGCCAGCCGCGGGTCGGTGAACTGCACCGCTTCCTTGAGCAAGGGATCGAGGGCGGGCGACTTCAGATAGCCGGCGATGTCGAGCCAGGATCCCGCATGTTGGCGGACATCCCAGTATTTCTCGCTGAACCGCCAGGCGACCCCCTCCTTGCGCTGATATCGCGCGGCCGCCTTGAGAACCTGCTTCAGTTGCTTGACGGCGAGCGGGGCAATCGCTTCGAGATCACTCTTGCCACTGGCGAGGTCCAGTTTTCCCTGCGCGACGGCGGCGAGGAACACGTCAACGATACCACCGATGCAAGGACCGGCCAGTTGAATCAGCTCGGGAAAGAGGATGTCGGCGTGATCGAGGAGCTTTGGCAATTCCGTGAACACGCGGCTGTAAACACCCCCTGCCGGCCAACCGTGTTCGCGGATGCAGGCCATGAAGCCCTCGGCTGCTTCGCGGGTGCCACACGCCCCCAGGAGAGCCAAAATGGCGCATTTTGCCCGCCCGGAGAGGTGCGGATAGGCTTCCCGGGCGGGTGCCGCCAGAGTTGGGTAGGGGCTTTGGACCAGCGGGAAAATGAGTTCGTGGACGACATCCTCCCATTCGACCCGCGGCGGCGGGAACGGCAGTCCGACGGCTGCGTTGAGCAGGGCCAACGCTTCGGCCTCGCCATGCTTCCAGGTCGTGGCGATCGGATCCTCACCGGGATCCAACTGGTCCAGATCCTCCAGACGATCGTATGCTTTGTCCCGAACCTCGGCATCCTTATCGAGAAGGGCAGGTAGCAGTTTGCGGTAAGGCGATTTGGGAGGGAAGGCTGCCAGCGCTTCTTTGAGGTTCATGGCTCGGCTCGTGTTGGGAAGCGATTGCGGAGAACCCGAGACAAGCCCGGAGCGCCAGCGACGGGACCATACTACCGTCCCGTCGCTGGCGCTCCGGGCTTGTGTGTCCCGCCGCTGGCGCTCCGGGCTTGTGTCCAACCAGCGGTCGGCACAGGAAGTCAGAGTAACGAACCTGCGGGATAGCGGCCAGCCACCGAAAGCCGAGACGGTCCTCAGCGCGGTTCCTTGTTTGGTAGACGAAGCGGTGAAAAGCCGATCCCCAGTATACGCGATACTCTCACTCCGAAAACACCCTCAAAGGAGTCCCCGAAGACCACCGCCTCAGCCGGACCATCGACGATGAGTCGGCCAGCATCAAGAAGCAGCGCCCGCGGGAAGAACTCCATGGCCGGCCGTAGATCGTGTAGGGCGGCCAGGATCGTGTGACCATCGCCGTGTAACTCGGCCAGCAGGGCGAGCAGGTCAAGTTGCCGCCCGATATCCAAGGCTGCGAGCGGTTCGTCGAGGAGCAAGATCGGCGCCTCCTGGGCGAGCGCTCGCGCGAGGAACGCTCGCTGGCGTTCGCCGCCGGACAACGTCGGCACCGTCCGGTGACGCAGGGCTGTCAGTCCGACTCGCTCCAGCGCCCAATGGACACGGTCGTAATCGGCGCGCGACAGCGACCTCCACAGGCCGACGTGCGGATAGCGGCCCAGCGCCACCGCATCCTCGACACGAATCTCGAAGCTCGTGCCGGTGTGCTGTGGCAGATAAGCGCATCGCCGCGCGACGGCCTTCCGCCCCAAATCCCGTAGTGGCGTCCCTCCCAGGCGAACATCCCCGCTCGTCGGACCCAGCACCCCCGCCAGCACACGCAGGAGCGTCGTTTTGCCGGCGCCGTTCGGGCCGAGCAGGACCGTCATTGACCCCGGCGGCAGCGTCAGCGTCACCCCGTCGAGCAGCGTATGACGGCCGATGCGAACGGCGATATTTTCGGCCTGTAAAGTCGGTGGATCGATCACGGCCGTTCTCCCTGGCTGCGGCGAAGGATCAGCAGGAACGCCGGCCCGCCCAGAAACGCCGTGAGGATGCCCAGGTGCAAGGCATAGCGTTCCGACAGTACCCGCGAGAGTAACTCGCACGCCATCAGGAAGGCAGCCCCGCCGGCAATACACGCTGGCAACAAGTGAGACGTGCGCGGGCCAGTCCAGCGGCGGAGCAGGTGCGGCACCATCAGGCCGACGAAGCCGATGGCCCCGCTGACCGCCGTCGCCGCTCCGGTCGCCAGGGCAGCGAAACCAAGCACGAGCAACCGCGTCTGGACGACAGGCACGCCGACCGCCAGCGCCTGCTCCTCGCCGAGTAGCAGGGCGTCGAGCCGCCGGTGTAAGCCCAGCAGTCCGACGCACCCGAGGGTGACTGCCGGAAGGGCCAACCACAGGTGTTCCCAGGTCTGATTGCGAACGCCGCCGACCAGCCAGAACAGCAATTCCTGCACCCGATGCTGCTCGGTCACGATCATGACCAGCGACATGCCGGCAACCGTCATGCTGCCGACGGCCACCCCCGTCAGCAGCAGCGAGTGGATCGTCGGCCGCCCGCCCAGGTACGTCAGGGCGTAGACCAACAGCGCCGCCCCCAGCCCGCCGAGGAAGGCGCACGCCGGCAGCGCCAGGAACATCGCTTCCGCCAGGCCGGTATGGATCGCCAGCACCGCGCCGAGCGCCGCGCCGCCGCTAACACCCAGGACAGCGGGGTCGGCGAGGGGGTTCTCGAAGGTCGCCTGCAAGGCCGCGCCGGAACAGGCCAGCGCCGCCCCGACCACCCCGAGCAGCAGCACTTGCGGCAAGCGGACGTGCAGCACCAGGAAACGCTCCGTCGCCGGCACCCCGGCGTCGTCGCCCAGCCCGATCGCTGCTGCCAGCACATGCACGACATTTCCGAGGGGAATATGCACCGTGCCCCAGGCGATTCCCAGCGCTGCCAGTCCGACGTAGGCCGCCGCGAGCAGTCCGGTGACCAGGGCCGGGCGCGTCATGGTGCAGCCTTTGGGATGTTTCGGGTCGGTTCGCCCAGCGGAGTACCGCACGGCTCACCGTCCCTCTTGGGGAAAACACTCAGGATGCAGGCGGCGGGCCAGCCGCTCGACGCCTTCGACCGCGAACTGCGACAGACTGCTGAGATAGCGGCCCTCGATGGACAGAACGCGGCCCTTGCGCACGGCCTGCAGTTGGCGGAGGATGGGATGGCTTGCGATCTGGCCCTGTCCTTGATACGCCGCCCAGCGTGGCTCCAGGATGATTTCCGGATCGGCGGCGACGACACGCTCCGGCGCGATCTCCACGTTGCCTTCGAGGCCCAGTTCCGTCGCCACGTTCACCGCGCCCGCTTCGCGTATCACATCGTCGATCGTGGTGCGTTTGCCAGCCGTGTAGCCGCCCGACCAGAACAGCACCCGCGGACGACGGGCCAGGTTCGCCAGGGATTGTGCCAGCGCCCGGCGCCGCGTTTGCATCCGTTCGACCAGGCGCTCAGCCGCCTCCGCAGCGCCGACGCGCCCCCCGAGTTTGCGAACACCGGCCTCGATCTCGTCCAGGCTGTGGAGGGCCTCGTTGCGATAGATCGACAAGCCTGCCCGCTCCAGCAGCTTGAGGGCGTCGGCGGTATTGTACGGGGCGACGCAGACCAGATCCGGGCCAAGGGCGATGACGCGCTCCGGATCGGCGTCGCGCAGACGTGGAATCGACGCCGGGTAGCGGCCGGCGATATTGGAGATGTCCGGATCGTCGGCCAGCTGGGTGACTCCGGCCATGCGCTCGATCGGCACCAGTTCCGCGAGCATCTCGTCGGTGGCCAGCGTGAGCGAAACGATGCGCCGGGGGCTTGCTGGCCCTGCGGGCGCGTCGCCACTCGGCGGCGAGCGTGTGCAGCCTGACCACACGCTGAGCCCGGCCATCACGATGAACGCCACGCTGCCCAGCCGTCGCCAATACTTCATGGTGTGCGCTCCTGACGGTCCGGCTCGCCGGACTTACCTTGGTATCTGTGGGAAACCCCTCCCCCCAACCCCCTCCCCGCAACGGAGAGGGGGAGCAAGACAAGTGACCTCTCTTCTTCTCCTCCTCTCCCTTTGGGGGAGGGGGTTGGGGGGAGGGGTTTCGCTCAGTCACCTCAGCGATTCCTGTAAAGAGTATCCTTGCCGTCATTGGCGCTGAGATCGAACAGGCCGACCTGCTGCCGAAACGCGTCGGCGGCCGGCGTCCACCCAGAGGACGCCGGCAACGGGTTGTTCACCGGCGTCAGGTTCTCGACGCGGCCGTCGAGGAACCCGACGTTGGCCGTCCCGACGTGCCGAAAGTGAACGCCGGGGAATCGATTGGAAGGCGGATCGCAATAGTAGTTCTCTTCGAGGATCGGATTAGCGGGATTACTCCAGAAATTGACCCTCCCGGCGTCGGCGAAACATAGCGTCTGCGATGTGCTGGCCACGTCGATGAGGCGCACCCAGGTGATGACACCCGCTGGGTAACTCGGTCCCGCGCCGAGGTACTGGTAATTGTAACCATACCCGCTGGTGGCGCCCTGGAAGCGCAACTGAAACTGCCCCTCGCTGAAGTCCGGGCACACCTCGACCGCTCGCTGTCCTTCCATGAAGGGCATCAGGAAGCCGCGCGTCAGATCGACCTGCCCCGGCGCGGTCAGGGCGCCGAACCAGTAGAGTTGCGGGTAGGTGGCGCTCCCGCTGACCGGATAGACATAGGTGGTGACCTGCATGAGACGCCCCTTGCTGGCGTCGGCGTAGAGGTGCAAAGCCAGGGCCAGTTGCTTGAGGTTGTTGGCGCACTGGATGCGGTTGCCGGCGGCGCGGACGAGCTGCACCGCGGGGAGCAGCAAGCCGATCAGCACAGCGAGAATCGCGATGACGACGAGAAGTTCCACCAGCGTGAAGCCGCGGGAACGGAGACAGGGCGCGAGGGGGCATCGCATGAGGCACAGTCCTTCCTGCCGTGGCCGGGCAAAGAGGGCCTACTTCGGCCCGCTCGCAACGGCACAGGTCGGCACAGAGGGACTGTGGCCCTGCCGAGTGCTTGAGGCCGAAGCACTGAAACAGAACTCGGCAGGCAGGTTTTCTGGCTCTCGGCTCGTCGCGGCCCCGAACGGCCTTCCCGCGTCAGGCTCCGGGGAGCCTGCTGCAGTGGCGTAAACGTGTTCGGGGGCCTGGCCGATTACAGCGGCGGCCCCGCGCCGGATTTGCACCGGCTTCCCTCTTCGCCCCATCTCCCGTCGGAGATGGAGCACCTGTCGAGACGATAGGCAGAGTCTAGCGAAGAGGCCGCGATTGTCCAGCGGTCGCCCTGCCCACGCGCCAATCAGACGGCCTTGTCGAAGCGTGTGAGGATCCCCTCGATCGCGCGTGCGTGAGCTTGCCAGGACAGCGGACCGTAGCCGCCCGAGAGGACCATCGCCAGCGGCACGCCGCGCCGGCGCACCTCGGTGACGACGTACAGGTCGCGCTCGGCCATGTCCTCCGGCGTCAGCGCGAGATGGGTGAGCGGATCGGTGGCGAGGACGTCGGAGCCGGCGTTGTAGACGACGAGGTCCGGACGGAAGACGTCGAGGGCCGCCGGAACCTTCCCGTGCAACGCCGTCAGGTAATCCGCGCCGCCCGTGTCCGCCTCAAGGGGAACGGAGACGTCCTCCGCGACCTTCGGCCACGGATAGATGTCGCCCTCGAAGAAATCGAGGATGTGCGCCCACGGCCAGGGACGAATGGCGTCGGCGGTGCCGTTGCCCTGGTGAGCGTCGGTGTCGATCACGAGGGCGCTGCCGATTTTGCCTTCGTCCTTGAGCAGTTTGAGGGCGATGGGCACGTCGGCGTAGACGCAGAAGCCGCCGCCGCGCTCCGGGCCGGCGTGGTGGTAGCCGCCGCTGAGGTTGATCGCCAGGCCGCGCTCCAGAGCCAGGCGGCAAGCGAGGATCGTGCCGCCCGTCGCCAGGCGCATCGGGCGCAGCACGCGCCAGGTGCTCAGACAGACCGGCAGACACAGCAGCAGCCCCACTTCCAGGATGCGAGCGAGGACGACCCGTCGCCGTAGCGATTTGAGATATTCGGGAGTGTGTACACGCAATAGATCGGCGCGGGTGCAGGCACGCGGAGCGAGGAAGTCGCTCGCGGTGCGGAGCCCCTGACGGATGAGCCAGTCGTGGATGCGGCGATACTTGACGCTGTCGAAGGGATGGAGGTATTGCAGCCCGCAGGCGGTAATGTTGTACGCCGGGCTGTAGATGAGCGGAATCATGGTCAACTCGGCAGAGTCACTCGCCGATAGAAGGAGGGCAGCGAACAGGGGGGTTTGCGGACAGCATGGCAAGGCACGCCATTGCGAGGCTTGACAGGTAATGTGTTCTATTGTGACCGGCGGGCCGCGCCGCGCCAAGAGCAAGCCCCCGACTCGGCGCGGCTGCAAGTCTGCGCCGTCACGACCTCGCTCGCGGCCACACAAACGCGAAGCCCCCGCGAGAACCATCCTCGCGGGGGCTTCATACTGGTCGGCGTTGGCTTGCCGCGTTGCCTCACCGACCGGCGGGCAGCGGCGGCCGGGGGACCGTAGGAGGCACAGCCGGAACGGCCTCAGCGGCAGGCGGTACGATCGGTTGGGGGAAGCTGGATTGCTGGGGCGGCCTGACTGGCGTCTGGCCTCGCAGAGCACGACGTAATTCTTCGACCTCCTTCAGCAGCCGATCGACTTTCTGCTCGAGGTCGCCGCGCTTCGCCGGGGGCAGCGGGGGAACGGCCACGGGGGCAGCCGTCGTCTTCGGGAGGGACCGGTACTGAGTGCCTGCAGGAGCGGGCGCGTACTGAGTGCCTGCAGGAGCGGGCGGGTAGCCCCCGAGAACAGGGGTTCCCGGGACAGGCTTGCCCTCCAACTTGGCCAGGTGCGCCAGGGCTTCGCGGTACTTCGCCTCGACGTCCTGGAACTCGGCCCGCTTCATTTCGTAGAGCTTTTTGAGATCCCTGACCGCGGCCCGTGCCTTCGCCGACTCGACATTCTTGGTCTCCGCGACCAGCTTGTGCTGCGCCTGCTGTTCTGCTTCCAGGGCGCGAATGGCCGCCTTGAGTGCCTCGATCTGCTGCGCCCGCGTGTCCTGGGGTGCTTGAGGACGCTGGGTGGTCTGCTGCGCGGTCGCGGGCAGCAGCGGCAGCACCAGGGCCAAACCGAGGACCGCCGCCACGCCCAGGCGCGACAGCGTTCGCGGTGTGTTCGCTCGCATGATCATCGTTAATCTCCTCCGCAAGTGATGAACCCGCCCGACCCCGCTGGCCGCCACCGGCAGCGCGGACCGAGCGTTGGAAAGAAAAGCCACCGTCTCCAGCAGCGCCAGCGCGTACGTATGACCGGCGCCGCCCAGAGACCAGACCGCCCAGGCGTCACAGCATTGCTCCTCGGCCTCGTGCAACTCGCGCCGCGCCCACCAGACGACCGGATGCCACCAGTAGAGCACCAGCGCCGCCAGCTCGATCAGCCGCACCCAGTGATCGCGCCTGCGCCAGTGCGCCAGCTCGTGCGCCAGCAGCGCCTCCTGCTGTTCGCCTTTGAGCCGCCCGAGCAGTTCCGCCGGGAAGAGCAACCGCGGCGTACGGCCGATGGCCCACAACATGGGCGACACGACGCCGGGCACCAGCCACACCGCTGGATGGCGGGACAATCCGAGCCGCGTCGCGATCGTGCTGGCCAGCGTTTGCAGTTCCGCGGGCGCGGGCCGGGCGAGGCGCAGCAACCTCCGAAAGCGATACACGTGCAGGACCACCCAGGCGAACCACAGGCCCGAGGTCGTCAGCCACAATGTCGCCACCACCGCCTGCCAGGCAAACGGTGCCGCGACCGGCTCCGGCTGGGCGGGCACGGCTTCCAGTGCCAATGCGTCCGGCCAGGGGGGCAGCGCATGGTCGGCGAACGCAACCTGCGGCGCGGCGCCCCCGAGCGCATCAGCCAGCGGCTCGGCGGGCGGCGCGGAATTCGGCTCGCCGGGCCAGGGAAGGGGAA
>WNGB01014919.1_pt1 | contig 16328 bp, 15 predicted proteins | sample 5400681 | NCBI WGS metagenome assembly WNGB01 (sample SAMN13153367, study PRJNA577476) | soil metagenome | isolation source: 115 cm soil or saprolite under grassland replicate 2 | place: USA:California | collected 2016-06-15 | reverse complement strand
CCAAATGGACGGCCATCGACGTGCGATATCGGGGGGAGACTGTCCGGTCGCACGGCCACGCCTTCTCGGCCATAGCCCGGAAGCGGTTGCTGGAGATCCTGCAAGGGCGATGCCGCGAGCTTGGGATCGAGCTCTCGTTCGAACATGAAGTGGCCGACCTCGGGGAGTTCGGGCGAGCGGACCTGGTGGTGGGAGCGGACGGAGTAAACAGCCTGGTCCGCCGGACCCACGAGGAGGTGTTCAGGCCGACCCTCGACGTCCATCCCACGAAATTCGCGTGGTTCGGGACCGATCTCGTGTTCAAGGCGTTCACCTTCATCTTCCGAGAGACCGAGCACGGCCTGTTTCAGGTTCACGCGTACCCGGTGGACGCCGGAACCAGCACGTTCATCGTGGAGTGTCCGGAGCCCGTGTGGCGGCGGGCCCGGCTGGACCGTGTGGGCGAACAGGACAGCCTCGACTTCTGCCAGAAGCTCTTCGCCCAGGATCTCCTGGGCCGCTCGCTCCTCTCCAACAGATCCATCTGGATGAGCTTCATCACGGTGAGGTGCGAGACATGGCATCACGGGAACGTGGTGCTGCTGGGGGACGCCGCCCACACCGCCCACTTCACGATCGGCTCCGGCACGAAACTGGCGATGGAAGACGCCATCTCGTTGGCCGAGGCCCTGGAGCGCACCGCGGGTGACGTCGAAGCGGCCCTCACCGACTACGAGATGGAACGCCAGCCCGTGGTGGAGCGGTTCCAGCAGGCGGCGTCGGAGAGCGCGGCCTATTTCGAGGGCGTCAGTCGGTACGGACGGTTCGAGCCGGTGCAGTTCGCCTTCAACCTGCTCACCAGGAGCGGCAGGATCACCCATCTCGAGCTCCAACGGCGGGATCCGGACCTGGTGGCCCGCGTCGACGGATGGTTCGCTGCGAACGCTCGGGGAGTGGCTTCCGGCAACGGCATCCATGCAGTGGTGGCGCCGCCCCCGATGTTCTCCCCCTTCGCGCTGAAGGAGGTCATCGCTCCGAATCGCGTGGCGCTGTCACCCCCTGGCCAGGACACGGCGGTAGACGGAGCCCCTGGAGCCGATCACGTCGAACAGGTGGTCCGAGCCATGAGGACCGGCGCGGGCTTGGTCCTGACCGAGCTCGTGGCGGTCTCGCCCGATGGCCGGATCACGCCCGGGTCCGCCGGGCTGTGGCGCGAGGAGCACGGCGAGGCGTGGGCCGGCATCGTGGAAAAGGTCCGCCCACACGGCCGGGCGATACTGGCCCTGCAGCTCGGGCACGCCGGGCGCCGCGGCGCCACCCGGCCGAGGCGAGAGGGGGTCGATCGTCCTCTACGGGAGGGTGGGTGGCCGCTCATGTCGGCCTCGGCAATGGCGTACGCGCCGAGGGGCCAGGTGCCGAAGGAGATGGACCGGACCGACATGGATCACGTCAGGGAAAGGTTCGCTCGTTCTGCCGGGATGGCTGCCCTCGCCGGCTTCGACCTGCTCGAGTTGAACTTCGCCCACGGATACCTCCCAGCGAGCTTCATCTCGCCCCTGACCAATCGACGCGCCGACGACTATGGGGGCAGCCTTGAGAACCGGATGCGCTTCCCCCTGGAGATCCTCGGCGCGGTCCGCGCCATGTGGCCGGAGGACAGGCCGCTCGCCGTATCTCTCTCCGTCACGGACTGGGCCCGGGGCGGCCTCGACGTCGACGAGGGGGTCGTTGTGGCGAAGAGGATGAAGGAGGGGGGCTGCCAACTGATCCAGGTTCAGGCCGCCCAGACCACGATGCGGACGAGCCCAGCGTACGGGCGGATGTTCCTTGCCTCCTACAGCGACCGGGTTCGCAACGAGGTCGGTATTCCCACTCTGGTAGGGGGAAACATCACGACCCGCGACGAGATCAACACGCTCCTGGCCGCGGGCCGAGCCGATCTCTGCGTGCTGACCTCAGCGATGGACTGACCGCCGGGCCCAGACTCTGGAGAGGGCCAGACCCGAGACGACGCTCACGAAGATGCCGTACACGAGCATGTACTTCGCATAGGGGAAGAACAGGGCGTCCGAACCGGCAGCCACGAGGACGATGAGAGAGGTGAGCCAGACCCTTCCACGCTCGCCCAGCGAGGTCACGCTGCTCGACCCTCCGGAGGCGAGGGTGATGAGGAGGTCGGGGGGGATGGCTGGGACTCCCTGCGTCAGGGCGGGACCGGACGCCGATTTCAACGGAGCCGCGGCTGGTGAAACCGCAGCCGACTCTCCGTTCGGGCTGACCGGGGGCGCTTGGGCGGGTTCCGCAGGAGGGAGCGGCGCGCCAGGCCGCTCGGGTACAGGCGAGCCGACCAGCGCATAGCACTGGCCGCACCATTCCGCGTCGGGGCCGAGCAGCGCCCTACAAGCTGTGCACCGAGCCATCACTCATCCCATCGGCCTATTCGCGGGAGCACCTTGAGGAGGGACAGGATCCGATCTGCGAAGGGCCGGCGAGGCGAAGGCGGGCTGTTCACCCGACCCGGGCTCGTTCCCATATGTGCTTGAACGACCACACGGCTATCAGGCCGAACGGAAGGCCAAACAGGAGCAGGATGCGGCGGTTCCCCGTTGCCGCGTAGGGGAGGATGGCGGCAAGCACCGCGAGGAAGGTCATGATCATCTTGGTCTCACCCCGGAACGTGAAGATCCCGGCCCGCCACCGCAAAGAGGCGGGTGGGCGGCCGCGGTTAGAGGTTTTCCGCGGCGTGGGCGCTGGGGCGAGCTGGCCGGTCCATACGTGGGCCGGGTGAGGAAGGAAGTCCAGATCGGCGGGGCCGTCCTCGGGCGCGTCGGGCCGCACGCCGGCGTGACACAGCCAGCATCGCGTCGCATCTCGTGCGAGCCCGGTACCACAAAACGTGCACCGCATCTTCGAGCCCCCTACAAGCATCGGCGAAAAGGACGTGAGAGCTTGAGCACCCCGGCAGGATTACCCGTGTCTAGGTATGGCGAGAGCTCTTTTTCTTCTCCCCCTCAGGCGCCGAGCTCGTAGACCTGGCCGGGGTCCAGGTCCAACCCGTTCATGACCTGCCACAGGGCTGCCAGCGCCTTCACGGCGTTGCGCTCTTCGTAGGGCGCAAGTTCATCGCGATGGCCCATCAGCACGTTGGACAGGAGCCGGTAGGCCTCGACGAGCTTCTCCTGAGCGTGGTTCAGCTCGTCTCCCGAAACGTTCTTCATCACGCCCGCCCCCTCTGCTCGCCCTCGGTCCCGATGAGGATCCGCTCGTCCAGCAGCCGCTTTGCCTTCAGCTCGAAGCGCGGCAAGGTCTCGTCGTCCACTTTCTTCACGGCGAATCGCAGGCCCTCGTGGGCCTCGGCGAGTTCCTTCTGCAGCTGGGAGACGAGTTGCTCCGCGTCAACATTCGCGCCGGGGATCTCGACGAGGAGCTCGATCTCGTCACGGCGACCTTCCGCCGTGTACAGGTGGATCTGGAACTCGTCGATCTCCGGGTGTTCTCGAACGATGGCCTCCACCGCTCGTGGGTACACGTTCGTCCCTCGGACCAGCTTCATGTCGTCGACCCGCCCCCGGATCCCGCCTTCGAAGATGTCGAAGGTCCGGCCGCACGGGCAGTTCGAACCGGGGATCTTCACCACGAAGTCCCGGGTCCCGTACCGGATCACCGGGATGAAGCCGCGTCCGAAGCTGGTGACGACGCGCTCGCCCATTTCGCCGTAGGGAACAGGCTCGGCCGTCTCCGGCTCGAGGACCTCCTCGATGTAGTGATCTTCGATGATGTGCGTGCCGCCGGGCTGTTCCGCGCACTCGAAGATCATGATCGTGCCCAGCTCGGTCATGCCGGCAGTGTCGCCCGCCCTCGCCCCCCACTCGGACTCGATGAGCTTCTTGGTGGCCGGAATCGAGCCGGCCGGCTCTCCGGAAAGGATCAAGCGCTGGACCGGTCCCTTCGCCAGGTCGATCCCCAGCTGTTTGGCCTCCTGGGCCATGCGGAGCGCATAGGTCGGCGTGGACGCGACGACCGTTGCCCCCATATCCATGATCTGTTTCACGCGCTGTTCGGTGGTCATGGCACCGCCGGGAAGCGTGAGACAGCCAAGTTTCTCGCAGGCGTAATGCAGGCCCCAGAACCCGATGAAAGTGCTGTAGCCGAAGGCGACGAAGACGGTGTCGGCGGGACGGACGCCGAACCCCCACAGGCCGTAGCACCACATCTCGGCGATCCATTCCCAGTCCTTCATCGAGTCCAGGACCCGGATGGGAGTCTTGCCGGTGGTGCCCGACGTCATGTGGTAGCGCGTGGCCGCCTCCTGCGGGGCCGCCAGGATGGGGCCGAACGGAGGGTGCTCGAGCTGTCCCTGCATCCACTCATCCCGGGTCATCACGGGGATGCGCCGGAGGTCCTCGAGCGATGTGATCTGGTCTGCGGTCACCCCTGCGTCCCGCAGGCGCTTTGACTGCCATGGCACCTCGGAGTCGGCCCACTCCACCAAGTGCCGCAGCCTCCGGACCTGGAGGGCCTCGAGCTGGTCTCGGGGCATCGTCTCGTGGCGCGGATTCCAGTACGGCGTGTCGTTCATCGAGCCCCCTTACACGCTTCCGGGGCGGGGGCTACCGCTTCGCTGCTGAGCCCCCGCACCCCTCGTCGAACGCATCGTAGCGAGTGCCGCTCTTCCCGTGGTAAACCGCTCCTCGTGACGTTCTCTCTCACGCCCGACCAGGAACGGCTCCTCGACGATGCCCGCCGCATCGCTCGGGAGAACCTGGCGCCGATCGCCCTTCGCGGGGAGCCGGGGAGAGTCAACCGTGAGCTGTTGCTCGCGCTGAATCAAGTGCGCCTGCTGCCGCGGCTGTTCCCGGAGCGGGTGGGAGGATCTCAGCCGGGGAACGTTCCGGCCATCGAAATCTGTTTGCTCCGTGAGGGCCTGGCCCAGGGATCGACCGAGGCTGAGAACGCGCTGGCCATGCAAGGGATCGGGGGCTACCCAATCGTCGCTGCGGGGTCCGAGGGGCTGGTTCAGCGGTGGATCCCGGCGGTGGCTCGGGGAGAGGCCGTTGCGGCGTTCGCCCTGACCGAGCCAGAACACGGCTCGGACGCGGCTGCCATCGAGCTCTCGGCGGAGCGAGACGGCGATGGTTACAGGCTGACGGGCGTGAAAACGTGGATCTCCAACGCCCCCGATGCCGACATCTACACTGTCTTCGCCCGGACCACTCCCGGCACCGGGGCCAAGGGTGTGACGGCCTTCGCCCTTCCTGCCGATTCACCGGGGGTATCGGGGAAGCCACTCGAGCTGATCTCTCCCCACCCGATCGGCACGCTTGAACTCGACGGGGTGTTCGTGCCGTCTTCGAGTCTCCTCGGAGAAGTCGATGCCGGTTTCAAGGTCGCCATGCGGACCCTGGATGTGTTCCGCCCGAGCGTGGGCGCGTTCGCCGTAGGGATGGCTCAGGCCGCACTCGACGCGTCGGCTGAGCACGCCGGAACCCGGACGGCATTCGGCAAGGCGATCAAGGAATTCCAGGCCGTGTCGCACCTTCTCGCGGAGATGGCCACCAGGACCGAGGCCGCTCGCCTGCTGGTGTATGCGGCCGCAGCCGCCTACGACCAGGGGGCCCCGGGAGTCACGCGGTCATCGGCAATGGCCAAGCTCTTCGCCACGGAGACTGCGCAATTCGTCGTGGACGCGGCGATCCAGATCCACGGAGCCGTTGCTCTGGAGCGCGGCCATCTCCTGGAGCATCTGTATCGGGAGGTGCGAGCGCCCCGGATCTACGAAGGTACCAGCGAGATCCAGCGCGAGGTCATCGCTCGCGAGTTGTACCGATCCCGCTGAACGTTGTAGGGGCAAGAATTGCTTTCTACTGTGACAAATTTCACTGGCGAACGCGCCGCCGAGCCTCCATTATCGAACACATGTTCTATAGCAGCGGAACAGAAGATCAGGTGCGGCTGGTCCTGGATGCCTTTGCGGATGATCCCTCCGCCCTGACCGAGGACCAAGCGCCAACCGGGTTCGCCGACCCGGATGGTCCGGGTGGAGGGAGAGCTCGACCCGGAGGGAGGAGAGGCCGTCCTGACAGCGCTTCAGGCCAAGGTCGATGCCGAGCTTCGGGCGGGAGGAGGGAGGGACCTGCGCACCCCCGCCCAGCGCCGGGCCGACGCCCTGTGCGAGCTGGCCCCACCGGTACCTCGACAGCTCCGAGCGTCCCACGGTGGGAGGGGAGCGGCCCCACGTCACGGTGACCGTGGACGTGCAGACCCTGCGCAACGGCCATACCACTGGGCCGACGGGGGGCAGACCGCCCTGCACAACCTGGTGCTGCTGTGCCGTCCCCATCACAGACTGGTGCACGAGGGGGGATTTCGCCTGCAGCTGGTCGACGGCAGGCCGGTGTTCAGACGGCCCGATGGCTCGGTGATCGAGGACGGGAGGGCTCCGCCGTAGCCAAGCGGGTCGGCGCTGGTTGGACGCGGTTGATCCCAACAACCATGTGGAGACCCGCCCGTGCCGCGTGGAATGCCTGAGCGAGTTAGATGGACTCCTCGTCCCCAGTCTCCTCAGGGATGACGGCGGTGCACATCAGCTCGACTCGGGCGCCGGGATCGAACAGGCCCTTGACCTCGAGGAGGCTCATCGCGGGATAGTGCCGGTCGAAGTGTCGCCGCCAGTGCTCGCCGATCTCCTCCAGAGAAGCCCGGTACTCCTCGGCATCGGTGATGAAGATCTCCATCGCCACGATGTGCTCGGGCTTCCCTCCGGCCGCGGCCAGGGCTTCCACGACGTTGCCGCACGCCTGGTCGAACTGCTCGAGCAGTGATTCGCCCGCCAGCGTTCCGTCGGGGCGGTGGCCAGCCTGGCCTCCCAGGAAGATGAGCAGCCCCTGGGCCGGCACGACGACGTGGGCGAATCCCTTGGCGGGAGGCAGCCAGACCGGATTCAGGATGAGGTGGGGGCTCGTCGGCGGATGGATCCTCCGGCGCGCCACGGCGCCCCCGGCAGCCACCGCCCGAAGATCGTCATGGATAGATGGTTCCTGCCCCGGGCTCACAGGTCCCTCGTCGTCGCTCATCGGCCTGTCCATTTCGGGTCGCGGCCCAATTGGAATGCCTCATAAAACTCGGCGTGATCGGCGCTCTTCATAAGCAATGCCTGGGTCATTGCTTCGAGCTCGATCGAGCCGGCCAGGTTCATGTCCAACTCCTTGGACAGGAGCATCTTTGTCGCTGCGTATGCCAGAGCCGGCCCAGTGGCGAGGCGCCGGGCCAGCTCTCGGGCCCTCGCGGGCAGCTCTTCGTCCTTGACAACCGAGGTAGCGAGGCCGATCTCGGAGGCCTGCCGTGCGCCGATCTTCTCTCCCAGCATCAGGAGCTCGGTGGCCCGACCGAACCCCACCAGCCGCGGGAGCAGGTACGCGGAACCCATGTCGGCCCCGGCCAGCCCGACCTTGGTGAACAGAAACGCAAACGACGCCGAGGCGGCCAGCAAGCGAATGTCCGCGGCCAGTGCGATCACTGCCCCGGCGCCCGCGGCCACTCCGTTGACCGCGGCGATGATCGGGAGCGGGGCCTCCCGCATCCGCTGGACAACGGTCCCGGTCATACGGGTGAAGTCAAGGAGGTCCCGGGGATCCATCTCCAGGAGTTTGCCGATGATCTCGTGGACGTCCCCGCCAGAGCAAAACCCGCGGCCGGTCCCGGTGATGACGAGCGCCCGGACGTCCTCCCGATTGGGCAGCTCGGCCAGGAGGTCGCGAATGTCGGAGTAGACCTCGAACGTCAGCGCATTCAGTGTGTCCGGACGGCTGAAGGTCAGCGTGGCCACCCGGTCTTCGTCCACCTCGAAGTCGAAGTGTCGCCACTCCTTCGTGAATCCCGGCGACGCCCGGAACGGGCTCATTCGTCGACGCTCCAACTGCGCATCGTCACTCGAAAGCCTCGATGCCCGTGATGGCCTCGCCTAGGATCAGGGTGTGGATCTCGTTGGTGCCCTCGTACGTGTACACCGACTCCAGGTTGTTCATGTGGCGGATGATCGGGTACTCGAGGGTGATGCCACTTGCTCCCAGGATCGACCGGGTCTCGCGAGCGATCCGCAGGGCCTCGCGCACATTGTTGAGCTTCCCGAAGCTGACCTGCTCCGGCGAGAGGCGACCGTCGTCCTTCATCCGTCCCAGGTGCAGAGCCAGGAGTGTTCCCTTGTTGAGCTCCAGGAGGATGTTGACGAGTTTTTCCTGGGTGAGCTGGAAACCGGCGATGGGCTTGCCGAACTGGACTCGGGACTTAGCGTACTCCAGGGCAGTTTCGTAGCAGCTGCGAGCCGCGCCCATGACGCCCCATACGATGCCGAACCGGGCCTCGTTCAGACAGGACAGCGGCCCGCGCATTCCCGAGACCTCGGGGAGAACCGAATCGGCAGGGAGCGTGCAGTCGTCGAAGACAAGCTCCGACGTCACCGATGCCCGAAGCGACAGCTTGCGCTCGATGTCCTTCGTGGTGAACCCGGGAGTGCCCTTGGGGACGAGGAACCCTCGCACTCCCTCCTCGGTTCGAGCCCACACCACTGCGAGGTCGGCGATGCTGCCGTTGGTGATCCACATCTTGGTGCCGGACAGGATCCAATCGCTCCCGTCCTTGCGCGCACTGGCACGCATCCGCGCCGGGTCGCTTCCGAAGTCGGGCTCGGTCAGCCCGAAGCATCCGACAACCTCGCCCCTGGCCATCCGGGGAAGCCACTCCTGCTTCTGCTCCTCCGACCCGAACTTCCAGATCGGGAACATGGCGAGGGATCCCTGCACGGAGATGAAGCTCCGAAAGCCGCTGTCGCCCGCCTCCAGCTCCATGCAGGCGAGTCCGTAGCTCACCGCGTTGGCGCCGGCGCACCCGTAGCCCGAGAGGTGCATCCCCAACAGACCCAGGCCGCCCAACTCGGCGGCGATGTCCCTGGGGAACTCGCCGCGGTCGAACCAACCCTCGATGCCCGGGAGGACCCGATCGCGCACCCAGTCGCGAGCGGCGTCACGGATCATCCGCTCTTCATCGGTGAGCAGCGCCTCCAGATCGAGGAAGTCACCGGGTTTGGGTTTGGGCCTGGCGCGCTTTGCGTCGGCCCTCGGGCCGGCCTGGTCCTTCCCGGCCCTCGATTCCCTCTTCCCCGCTTTGGTCTCCGTCTTCGCCATCTCAGTCACTCTATACGCGCCGGGCGAACCACCGGGTAAGCTTCGATCGTGGCATCCGAGGGGGACATCGGCGACCTCTCGTACGGGCGATACCTTCGGGTGCCCGAGCTTCTCTCTCTCCAGACGCCTCTGTCCAGGCCCGTGGCTCACGACGAGCTGCTGTTCATCGTGGTCCACCAGTCCTTCGAGCTGTGGTTCAAGCTCATCCTGTTCGAGCTGGAGACCGCCCGGAGCGAACTGTTCGGCGGCCGGTCCTTCCCGGCCCGTCATTACCTGAAGCGGGTGCAGGCCATCGAACGGATGCTCGTCGAGCACCTCGGCATCATCGAGTCGATGTCGCCCCAGGATTTCATGGAGTTCAGAGACCTCCTCGCCCCGGCCAGCGGATTCCAGTCGGTGCAGTTCCGGGAGATCGAGTTCCTGTCTGGCCTCAAGGAGCCAGGGCTGCTGGAACGGCTGGCCGAGACGCCCGAGGAACGCACCCGCTTGAAGCAACGGCTGGCAGAGCCCACCCTGTGGGATGCATTCTGCGCGCTGATGGGACGGTCCGGCCTCCCAATGCCCTCGGACGACGAGGAGATCCGGCGGAAGAGCCTGATCGAGATGATGAAGAGCAAGGACGCCTACCCGGAGATCTTCTACACGGCCGAGTCGCTGCTCACCCACGACGAGCTGTTCAGGCAGTGGCGGCTGCACCACGTGGTGATGGTGGAGCGTCAGATCGGTTCCAAGACCGGAACCGGCGGCTCGGCCGGCGTGCCGTATCTGAAGACGACACTGGACAAGCGGTTCTATCCGGAGCTGTGGGAACTCCGCAACCACCTCTAGGGGGAGGAGCGACCGTGTCGAGGTCGTTCGAGCGGTTCGCGGGAGCGTCTGCTGCGCTGGTGGCCGTGGGCGGAGTCGGGTATGCGATCGCCTTCGTGATCACCGTACGAAGCGCCCCCCGAGGCGCCGGCTATGCCAGTGCCTTCTTCCTCCTCGGAGGTGGGCTCGTTTCGACGGTGGTGATGATCGCCCTGTACCAACGGCTTCGGATCGCCGACCCGAGCTTCGCGATGCTCAGCCTGCTCCTGGGCGTGGCCGGCGCTGTGGGATCCTCGATCCATGGCGGATACGACCTGGCCGTGCTGGCAAAACGCCCGGCGAACTCTGTCACCAATTTTCCGCCAACTTCGTGGACCCTCGCGGCCTTCTGACGTTCGGCTTCACAGCGTTGGCCTTATTGGTGATCGGGCGTGGGTCGGATCCTTTGGCGAGGCCCGGAAGTAGCCACGGAAGTACCGGTGGCGACTGCGACGTGGATCAGGCCTTCGGCGCCGAGCCGTCCACGACCTTGCGTCCGTGGATCGGCTGATCCAACGCGACCCGGACCGCCTTGAGCACCGCCATTTCGACGCACACCCCGGCGTTCGGCACCCTGCCCTCGTACAGGGTCACGGTGATCTCATCGGTGCCGTAGCGCACGTCGACATGGTCCAGTCGGTAGCACTCCTCCACTCCCCCATAGAACTGGATCAGTAGCGTGCGGTCACCCTCGATGTCGACGCTTTCCCAAGCGTGAGGACGGGGATCGACCAGCCCCGGACTCGGAGTGACCAGGAGGGGAGTGGGCCCGGGTCGGGGTCCACCAGGGTTGGGACTGGAGGTGACCGGGGAGCCCTTTCCGGGGGCCCCGCCCGCATGCTGGCCTCGATCCGCGCAGGCCGCGAGCAGCGTGACAGGACAGAGCGCCAGCACGATGAACGAGGGAATCCTTCTCATGATGTCGTTAGATCGGGAGGGGCCGGTCTTCGGTTCCCGGCGGGTCGGAGTCATCGCGCTCGGGGTGAACTTCGGCATCCGGTTGGCGAGACGGAGGCGGGAGCGAGCCTTACAGCCGGCGGCGACCGAGGCGGCGACCGAGGCTGCGGCCGATTCCCGTCTCACTGACCAGGAACGCTGCTGCGAACAGGGCGAGGCCGGCGGCGATCCACTTCAGGGGGTTCCGGTCCACGAAGATCGCCACGGTGAACACGACGACGGCGGCCAGCAACAGGATCGATCTCAATTCGAGCCTCACGTGGTCCTCCTCGGTCGGATTGGGCCGCACAGGTTCTCTCCACATCCGTGCACGCCAAACCATCTTCAGGGCACGCTATTCGGACGGACCTTCGACCTTGTGCCCTTTGAATTCCTCGCGCAGGACCTTCTTGTCGAACTTACCCACGCTGGTCTTGGGGATCTCTTGGACGAACACCACGTCGTCCGGCAGCCACCACTTGGGGAGCTTCGGAGCCAGGAACTCGATCAGTTCCTCCTTGGTGACCTCCCGATCGGGCCTCTTGACCACGCAGGCAACGGGACGCTCGTCCCATCGCTCATTGGGCACTCCGATGACCGCCGCCTCGAGGACGGCCGGGTGGCCCATGAGCGCACTCTCCAGCTCTACGCTGGAGATCCACTCGCCGCCCGACTTCACCAGGTCCTTCGTGCGATCGACGATCTGCAGGTACCCGTGCTCGTCAACCACCGCCACGTCTCCGGTTCGCAGCCACCCCTCCGCGAAACGCTCGTCCGACTCGGGATCGTTGTAGTAATTGGCAGCAACCCAGTTCCCCTTAACCTGGATCTCGCCCATCGACTTGGTGTCCCAGGGGACCTCGGTCCCGTCCTCGGCCACCACGCGGAACCTGACGCCGGGGACCACCCGGCCCTGCCGGGCTCGCTGGCGGAACTGCTCCTCCTCGGGGAGCTGTTCGAGCTCTGGAGTGAGCCAGGAGAGCGCGGCCACGGGTCCGGTCTCGGTCATGCCCCAGCCCTGGATGAGCTTCACGCCGAGCTGCCGGTGGAACCGCTCGATCAGCGACACGGGAACTGCCGATCCCCCCGCCGTGATGTAGCGGATCGAGGACACGTCTCGCGGGTTCTTCTCCAAGTGCTGCAGGAGGCCGATCCACACCGTCGGGACCCCCGCGAGAACGGTGACACGCTCCTGCTCGATCAGCTCTGCAAGCGCGGCCGGGTCGGCGCTGAGGTGACCAGCGAAGACCTGCTTGGCTCCGGCCAGCGTGGCCGCGTAGGGCATTCCCCACGCGTTCGCGTGGAACATCGGCACGACCGGCAGGACTGCGTCATGGGTTCGAATCCCCACCGTCTCGGCCAGATTGATCATGTAGGAATGCAGGACCATCGAACGGTGCGAGTACACGACGCCCTTGGGGTGGCCGGTGGTCCCGGACGTGTAGCACATGGCCGAGGCCGTGTTCTCGTCGAGATCCGGCCAGGGGAAGCTCGGGGAAGTCGCATCGAGCAGTTCCTCGTAGTCGACGGGGTTGACCAGATCGCCCCTGTCGCCGGGGCCCATCACCACGACGTGCTCCACACTCTTCAGGTGCGGCGCGATCTTCGTGAAGACGGGAACGAGCACATCATCGACGAAGATCACCTTGTCCTCCGCGTGGTTGGCGATCCATGCCACCTGGTCGGGGTGCAGGCGGATGTTCAGGGTGTGGAGCACCGAGCCCATGCAGGGTACGGCGAAGTACAGCTCCAGGTGACGGTACGTGTTGAAGCCGAACGAACCCACCCGGTCTTCCGGTCCGACCCCCAGGTCGTTGAGAGCATTCGCCAGTCGCGCCGCCCGCTCGCCAAGCTCTTCGTAGGTCTCGCGATGGTCCCCGGTGGGCGTTCGAGTGACGATCTGTTGCCGCGGATAGAAGGCGGTGGCCCGCTCCAAGAACCGGGTGAGGGTCAGCTGATCGTCCTGCATGAGCCCGCGCATGGCCGGCCTCCTTCGGAGACGAAGGTCCTCAGGCGGATTGTATGGGGAGGGTCAATCGACCGCCGGTACGATCGTCAGTACCGTGGGCGGCGTGGAGGCGGCGAAGCCCTCACAGGTGGGCACGGCGGAAAGCAGGTGGCTGCTGGCCAGCCCGAACTGGCCGCGCTGATGGCGGAGGTCTCATTCACTGAAAGGACCTAGGCAGGCCTTTCCGAGACGGAGATGTGCTGCTGGCTGGAAGAACCGAACGGCTGCCGGTCCCAGCTACCCCAGCGTTCCCTGAGGCGGAGACCGGCCAGCCTGGCCATGAGATCCAGCTCTGAAGGAAAGGCGAACCGGAGGCTCACCGGGAAGAGGCGCGTTCGCCCGTCCTCGACGACCATGTGCTGACTGGTTACCCTCTGGTTGACCGGGTCGAGTCGACTGGCCTCCAAGTGGACGATGTCGGCCCCCACGTCCATCGCCTCCACTCTCTGGCCGCGGTCGAAGCGAGTGAGGTCCGGCACGAATGCCTGCATCAGGAAGACGCCGCCGTCGGCCAAGTGCTGCGCCACACCCTGGAAGCACCGCACCTGATCATCCTGGGTGAGCAACCCGAAGAACGTGTTGAAGACCACCAGCAGCAGAGAGAACGCGCCATCCACCAGCTCGCCAACATCTGCGAAGTTCCCCATGGATACCTTGATGCGATCGCCGCCTGGCTTCTCCCGAAGCTTCGCCACCATCGCCTCGGATGCATCGACTCCGTGGACCTCGATCCCTCGCTGGACCAGTGGCAGAGCGATCCGCCCAGTCCCGATCCCCAGCTCCAGCACTGGTCCGTCGCCCACCATGCCCGCCAGGAACTCGACAGCCTGATCCGTGTCCGTCGGCAGACCGAACCAATCGTCGTACACCCCGGCTATTCGGTCTCCGTACGTCGACGGCCCGTATTCGCCGGACTTGCCCACCTACCCGGGTATGGGGACTTGAGGAACGTGAGTCATTGCTTCGTCCACGTCCTCCTGGCGGAACTCCACCTCGGGCAGGCGCCCGGCCAGGTAGTCGTCGTAGGCCTGCATGTCGAAGTGTCCATGCCCTGAGAGGTTGAACAGGATGACTTTCCCCAGGCCAGATTCCCTCGCCTCGATCGCCTCGTCGATGACCGCGCGGATGGCGTGAGCGGGTTCCGGCCCGGCGATGATGCCCTGAGCTTTGGCGAACTCGATCGCCGCCTCGAAGATCGGGTTCTGTGTGTACGCCTTCGCCTCCATGTGGCCTCCGCGAACCAACAGGCTGAGCGACGGCGCGTCTCCGTGGTAGCGAAGGCCGCCCGCGTGGACGGGGGCAGGGACGAAGGTGTGCCCGATCGTGTACATCGGGAGGAGGGGCGTCATCTGCCCCGTGTCGCCGAAGTCGTAGGCGAACTTTCCTTTGGTCAGGGTTGGGCACGCGGCAGGCTCGGCCGCGACGAATCGGGTCTGCGTCTTGCCCTGCAGCCGATCCTGCATGAACGGATAGGCCAGACCGGCGTAGTTGGAGCCGCCGCCGACGCAGCCGATCACCACGTCGGGCTGCTCGCCGGCCAGCTCCATCTGCTTCTGTGCCTCTTGGCCGACCACCGTCTGGTGAAGCAGGACGTGGTTCAGCACGCTCCCCAGCGAGTAGTTGGTGGTGGGATCCTGGGCGGCCACCTCGATGGCCTCGCTGATGGCGATGCCGAGCGACCCGGGCGAGTCGGGGTTCTCCTCCAGGATCTTCTTCCCTGATTCCGTGGTTGAGGTGGGGGATGGCCGGACCTCGGCACCGAAGGTCTCCATGAAGATGCGCCGGTAGGGCTTCTGGTTGTAGGACGCCTTGACCATGAACACGAGGCACTCCAGCCCGTAGAACGAGCAGGCCATGGCCAGAGCGGATCCCCACTGGCCCGCACCCGTCTCGGTAGTCAGCCGCTTGATCCCGGCTTCCCTGTTGTAGAAGGCCTGGGCCACGGCCGTATTGGGCTTGTGCGAACCGGCCGGCGACGTTCCCTCGTACTTGAAGTAGATGTGTGCGGGAGTCTGGAGAGCCTGCTCCAATCGTTGAGCCCGATACAGGGGGGTTGGCCTCCACAGCCGGTACATGTCCAATACGCCGCCCGGGATGTCGATCCAGCCATCGGTGGAGACCTCCTGCTGGATCAAAGCCATCGGGAAGAGAGGTGCCAGGAGGTCGGGTGTGACCGGCTCCCCCGTGCCCGGGTGCAGCGGCGGGAGGGGCGCGATCCCCGAAGCAGCGAGGTCCGGCAGGATGTTGTACCAGGCAGTGGGGAGGTCGTCGGTCTTCAGGTTGAACTGGATCGGCTCGGCCATGGTTTCCTCCTTCCCCGGCTTCAGGGTGTTCGTGGATTCTATGAGAGATGACCAGACGACGCCTCGTTCGCCTGATCCCGTCGGTCGCCTTGGTCCTTCTGATCCTTGTGCCGTCGTCCGGACCGCGGCTCAGGTCTCCGGCTGCGCATCCGAGGCCTTCCTTGCCGTCGTCATCACCCCGGGGGCCGCCCTCGAACCAGCCGAATGGCCTCCAGGCTCAGGAGATCGCGCGAGACACCGTGGTCGGACCAGCGGGATCCGAACCCGACACGGCCGTCGAGCCCTATGTGGCGATCGACCCGAACCACCCACGCGTGGTCGTGGCCGTCTTCCAGGTTGGCCGCTTCCCCGACGGAGGGGCGGCCGCCATCGGCTTCGCCAGGTCGCACGACGGAGGGAGGACGTGGACCTCCGGCGTCCTTCCCGGCCTGACCAGGGGATTCGGCGGCTCCTTCTTTCGGGCGTCCGATCCGAGCGTGGCGTTCGGGCCGGACGGCTCCGCGTATGCCTCGAGCATCGTCATCCGGGGGCCTGATCGGGAGGAGGGCATCGCCGTCAATCGCTCGGACGACGGCGGCCGAAGCTGGAACTCGCCCGTCTTGCTCGAACAGGTTCCCGCCCGTTCCGGTGACGACTTCCCCCGGATCGTGGTGGACACCGGCGCGTCCACCAGCCACCTGGGCCGGGTGTACGTGACCTACATCCAACGTAACCGCGTCGTGGTGAGGTGGTCGGACGACCGGGCGATCACGTGGAGCTCTATCGGCTTCGTGTCCGTCGGCAGGGGGTTAGTGCCGAACGTGATGCTGGGGCCAGGCGGAGTGCTCACGGTCGTGTACATATCTCCTCACCCGAGGCAGCGCCCCCACCTGGTCTCCAGGACATCACACGACGGGGGCACGTCGTTCGACTCTCCGGTCGACGTGGGCGTGATGCGGCCCCGGGCCAGTCGGGGTTTCCGCGCCACAGGGGTCGAGGAGTCCGCCGCCGATCCAGTCACAGGGACACTGTTCGTCGTCTGGGAGGACGCGACGGATCGAGCGGACCGGTTGAACGACGTCGTCGTGTCCCGTTCAC
>WNGB01011712.1_pt1 | contig 16329 bp, 17 predicted proteins | sample 5400681 | NCBI WGS metagenome assembly WNGB01 (sample SAMN13153367, study PRJNA577476) | soil metagenome | isolation source: 115 cm soil or saprolite under grassland replicate 2 | place: USA:California | collected 2016-06-15 | reverse complement strand
GGTGGCGAAGTACTTGTTGTAGATGTCGTCATACGTACCGTCGTCCCGCATCTTCTGCAGCTGCTCGTTGACGTCGTCGACCAGCGCGGTGTTGCCCTTCTTGATCGCGAAGCCGTACTCCTCGTCGGTCTTGAAGGTCTGCACGACGCTGTACTTGCCGGCCTGCTTGGGGTCGTTCTGGTGATCCAGGTTGACTGGGAGGTCTTGGAGCAGTGCGTCGACCTGACCGGACTTGAGCGCCTGGTACATCTCGGCGTCGCTGGGGAAGGAGACGATGTTGGCGTCCGGCGCGTTCTCCTCCGTGTACGTCTTGCCGGTGGTGCCCTGCTGAACGCCCACCTTCTTGCCCGACAGGTCATCGATGCTCGCGATATCGGAGCCGGTGGGGACCAGGAGCGACTGCTCGGAGTCGTAGTAGCCGTCGCTGAAGTCGAGGTTCTTCTCGCGGTCAGGAGTGATCGTCATGGCGCTGGCCGCCAGGTCGCACTGGCGGGAGTTGAGGGCCAGCCCGCTCTGCAGGGCGTCGAAGGAGGAGTCCTTGACTTTGAGCTTCAGGTCGAGGCCCTCCGCGATCTTGGACACGACGTCCATGTCGAAGCCCTTGAAGCCGCTCGGCGCGGACTTGTCGAAGTCCTCGAACGGCGGGTAAGGGACGTCGGAGCAGACGGTGAGGGTGCCGTCGGTGATGAGGTTGGCGCCACTCGCGGTGGTGCCGCCGCCGTTGCCGCCACAGGCGGTCAGGGCGAGAGCGAGGGCCGAGGCGGCCAGAACGGAAGAGAAGGCACGGATCTTCATGGACATGGACCCTAGACCCGGCGCGCGGCTCGCGTCACGCGCCCCTCGGTCACGGTTCGGGATCGCCGGTAAGTGCTGTGTTGCGGCAGGATGAGTGTCATGCCGTCGTACGTCGCGTTCCTGCGGGCCATCAATCTCGGGGCGAGTCGGAAGTTCCCCCAGGACGACATCCGGGCCTGTGTGGAATCCCTGGGGTGCACAGGGGTGGAGACCCACATCAACACCGGCAACGTGCTGCTGACCACCGGCGTGCGGTCGCGGTCGAAGGTGGAGGCGACGCTGGAGGAGGCGTTCCTGGCGGACCGGGGGTTCGAGGTGCCGACGATCGCCTACTCGCTCGCCGAGCTGGGGACGATGGTTGAGGACGCCGACGAGGTCGCGGCCGCGCTCGACGAGCCGGTGCTGGGGCACTACGTCACGCTGCTCAAGGACGAGCCGTCCGATGAGGTGGTCGAGGCGGTCAACGCTCTGGAGTACGACGGGGAGCGGGCCGCGGTGCGCGGGCGCGCCGTACACCTGGTGTTGGCGAAGCCCTACAGCGAGGCGCAGCTGTCCAACGCCAAGCTGGAGCGGCTGCTCGGCGTCGCCACCACCCGCAACGTCACCGTGATCCGGGCGCTGGCCGCCAAATGGACCTGAGTCGTGATGCCCACGACGCGCTGGGCCGCGTCGTGGGCATCACGACCGACTAGGCGCGGCCGAGGTTGCGGACGGAGGACGACGTCAGCGTGAGGAGTACGACGGCGGCGTACACGATCGCGCTGACCACCAGCACCGGCTCGTAGCCGAACCACTCGCCCATCGGCCCGTAGAGCAGCTGCCCGACCGGCATCGCCACGAACGAGCCGAGCGCGTCGTAGGAGAAGGCGCGCGAGAGCATCCGCTCCTCGATGTTCTCCTGCATGGCGAGGTTCCAGCCGAGGTTGAACACCTCCAGCCCGGCGCCCGCGACGAAGATTGCGATGGCCAGCGGCCATACGTGGGGGGCGAGGCCGAGCAGCCCCAGCGGAGGCGCGAGAAGGAGGCAGCCGATCATGCCGATGCGCAGCGGGTGCGTGAACTTCAACCGCATCAGGGCCAACGTCATCACGAGTACGCCGACCGCCTCGGCGGAGACGACGTACCCCCAACCGCGCGCCCCGAAGGTCTCGTTGGCGACCGCCGGGCCCAGGGTGTTCCACGCACCAGCGTGGATCGCGTTGAGCACGCCGAAGGCCAGCACCACCACCCATAGCCAGGTCGTGCCGGCGAACAGCGACCAGCCCTCCTTCATCTCGGCAATCACGCCGGCTGCGGGCTCCGAGGACGCCGGCCGGGCGGGGATCTTCACCGGCAGCAGCAAGAGGTATGACGCCAGCCAGGTCGCCGCGTCGACCGCGAGCGCCCAGCCCGGCCCGACCGTCACCACCAGCAGCGCGGCGACCGACGGTCCGATGATCGCCAGGCCGGCCCGCGACATCGAGAGCAGCACGTTGGCCGGTTGTAGGCGCTCGCGGGGGACCAGCTGAGGCACCAACCCCTGCAGGGCCGGGAAGCTGGCCGCCGAGACCGTGCCGTTGATGCCCTCCAGCACGATCAGCTGCCACAGCTCGGCGTGCCCGCTGATCACCAGCCCCGCCACGATGCCCTGGGTGAGCGCGGAGAGCAGGTTGGACCACTGGATGACGGCGGTCCGGCTGAACCGGTCGGCGATCACGCCGCCGATCAGCAGGAACGCCACCAGCGGGATGCTCCGCGCGGCCAGCACGTAGCCGAGGTCGGCCGCGGAGTTGCTGAGATCGAGGACCGCGAAGGCCAGCGCGATCGGCGCCATCATCGAGCCGGCGATGCTGACCGCTCGGGACGCGAAGAACCAGCCGAAGTTCCGCTCGCGGAGTACGCCGAAGGAGTCCCGCCAGGTCACGGGCGGCAGTCTGTCCCACGCGTAGATGCAAAGTCCAAGCAATTGCTCCCGGGCCGCGCGCGACTGGCGAGAAGCGCCGAAATTTCCGCACCAGCACGTGGAGTGATGACCTGGCCGGTCCGCGGGCGAGCGGATAGAAAGGCGAGGTTGTCGCTCAGTCCCCCTCAGGAAGGGCCACCCATGTCGCTGACCGAGAGACCCACCAGCCGTCGTACCGTCCTGACCGGAGCTGCCGCGCTGACCGCCGCCGGCTTCGTCGCAATCCCGGAGAGCGCAGCTGCGGACAGCACTGCTGGGAACGCGACCGGCATCCCGCGGGCCCGGCTGACCGTGCTCGGCACCACCGACCTGCACGGCAACGTCTTCAACTGGGACTACTTCAAGAACGTCGAGTTCGACAACAAGCTGCACGACGACATCGGCATCGCGAAGGCGGCCACGCTGATCGAGGCGGTGCGCGAGCAGCGCGCGGGCGAGCCGATCCTCACCATCGACGCCGGCGACACGATCCAGGGCACGCCGCTGGCCTACTACTACGCCAAGATCGACCCGATCACCGGCGGAGCCACGCACCCGATGGCGGCCGCGATGAACCTGGTCGGGTACGACGCCGCCGCGCTGGGCAACCACGAGTTCAACTACGGCATCGAGACGCTGCGCGCGTTCGAGTCGCAGCTCAGTTTCCCGCTGCTCGGCGCCAATGTGGTCGACCCGGTGACGAAGCGGCCGGTGTTCCCGCCGTACGTCATCAAGACTTATCGGCTGCCCAACGGCCCGCGGCTCAAGGTCGGCGTACTCGGCCTGGTGACGCCCGGCGTGGCGATCTGGGACAAGGCCAACGTCGAGGGCCGGATGGAGTTCCCGGGGCTCGTCGAGCAGGCCAAGATCTTCGTGCCGAAGCTGAAGGCGCTCGGCTGCGACATCGTCGTGGTGTCGGCGCACTCCGGGTCGACCACGTCGTCGTCGTACGGCGACGCGCTGCCCTACCCGGAGAACGCCTCCTCGCTGGTCGCCGAGCAGGTGCCCGGGGTCGACGCGATCCTGGTCGGCCACGCGCACGTCGACGTGCCGCAGAAGTACGTCGCCAACGCCGCGACCGGTCGCGACGTCCTGCTCTGCGAGCCGCTCTACTGGGGCATGCGGGTGGCGCTGATGGACCTCGCGCTGGAGCTGCGCGACGGCCGCTGGAAGGTGGCCTCAGCAACGTCGCAGACGCTCAACTCCAACGCGGTCGAAGGGGCGCCGGCGGTGCTGGCCGCCGTACAGGCTCAGCACGACAAGGTGGTCGCCTACGTCAACTCGGTCATCGGCACCTCGACGACCGCCCTGTCGGCGGCCCGGGCCGTGGTCGAGGATGTGCCGATCATCGACTTCGTGCAGTTCGTCCAGGCGCAGGCGGTCAAGGCCGGGCTCGAGCCGGGCGACGCCGCGCTGCCGGTGCTGTCGATCGCGGCGCCGTTCAACCGGGCGGCATCGTTCCCGGCGGGCGACGTGACGTTGCGCGACGTGGCCGGCCTCTACATCTACGACAACACGCTGCTGGGGGTGAAGGTGACCGGCGCGGACGTGCGGGCGTACCTGGAGTTCACGGCGCGCTACTTCAAGCAGGTCAGCGGGACCGGGCCGTTCACGATGGACGAGGTGACCAACGCGGTCACGCCGACGGCCCCCAACGGCACGCCCGACTACAACTTCGACTCGGTGGCCGGGCTGGACGCGCCGCTGACGTATGACATCGACATCGCGCAGCCGGTCGGCTCCCGGATCCTCAACCTCGCGTACGCCGGCGCGCCGGTCACCGACGCGCAGGAGTTCGTGATGGCGGTCAACAACTACCGCCAGTCCGGTGGCGGCGGCTTCCCCGCGGTATCGACGGCGCCGGTCGTCTACAACCGTCAGAACGAGATCCGGCAGCTGATCATCGACTGGGTGAGCGCCAACCATGTGATCGACCCGGCCGGATTCGCGTCCGCCGACTGGCGGCTCGTCTCGGGCGGTCAGCCGATCACGGTGTCGTAGGGGCGCCGCCGACTCACTCGCCGCGAAAGACCGGACGCCGTCGCTCGGCGAAGGCGCGGATGCCCTCGGCGGTGTCGGCGGTCCGGAGCAGGACGTCCTGGCCCCGCTTCTCGCGAGCCAGGGCGTCCTCGAGGTGGCCGAGGGTGGCGGTGTTGACGGCCTGTTTGGTCGCCGCGAAGGCCAGCGGCGGGCCGGCCTCGAGGCGCCGGGCGAGCTTGTCGACGAGTACGTCGAAGTCGTCGCCGGCCAGGTGCGAGACCAGCCCAGCGTCGTACGCCTCCTGCGCGCTCAGCGGCTCGGCCAGCAGCGCCATCCGCATGGCCCGGGCCCTGCCGATCGACGCGGCGACGGTCGCCGACGTACCGCCGTCGGGCATCAGCCCGATCCGCGCGAAGGCGAGCAGGAACGACGCCGACTCGTGCGCGACCACCAGGTCGGACGCCAGTGCCAGCGCGCAGCCGTACCCGGCCGCGACGCCCCGCACGGCCGACAGCACCGGCTTGTCGAGTGAGCAGATCGCCCGGATCAGCCGGTTGGCGCGGTCCATGGTGGAGGCGTCGAAGGTCTCCGGTCCGCCGCCGATGTCGGCGCCCGCGCTGAACGCGCCTCCGGCGCCATTGAGTACGACGAGCCGCACCTCGTCGCGTCGCCGGCAACCCTCGAACGCCTCGGTCAGCCGATCGATCATCCCCGCCGTGAGCGCGTTGAGCGCATCCGGCCGGTTGAGCGTGAGCCGCAGGATGCCCCCGTCGAGGCGCTCCTCGAGGTCACTCAACGCTGACCCCGGCCTCGCGCATCTCGGCGATGGCGGCCGCCGTGGTCTCCGGCGCGACCCCCGCGCACAGGTGGGTGAGCAGCCGGGTCGTGAAGCCGTTGCCGACCGCGTCGAGCGCGGTCGCGCGCACGCAGTGGTCGGTGGCGAGGCCGCAGACGTCGACGTCGGTGACCTCGTGCTTGCGGAGCCAGTCGGCGAGTGCGTCGCCGGACGTCGTACGCCCCTCGAAGCCCGAGTACGCCGCCGCGTGCTCGCCCTTGAGGAAGATCGCGTCGAACGGCTGGGGATCCAGGTTGGGGTGGAACGCCACCCCGTCGGTGCCGACCTTGCAGTGCACCGGCCACGAGTTGACGAAGTCGGGCTCGGCGGACCAGTGCGGGCCCGGGTCGATGTGGTGGTCCTTGGTGGCGACGACGTGTGCGTACTCGGCGGCACCGATGTCCTGGTGGGACCAATGATGGAGGAGGTCGCCGAGGAGGTGAGCGATCTGGGCCCCGCCGGCGACCGGCAGCGAGCCCCCCTCGCAGAAGTCGTTCTGTACGTCGACCACGATCAGCGCGCGCTTCATGGTGCTGAGGCTAGTCCTCTCGGCGCTGGAGATTGCGCAACTGCACGACTCACGACGCGCGCACGACTCGACGGTCAGACGTGGAGGGTCTCGATCACCGGCTCGCCGCGTGACAGGTGCCGGGCTGCGAGCGGCAACTCGGCCCGGGCGAGCAGATGCCGCTCTCGGGCGGTCTCGAGCGGTTCGCGGCCGACCACCTCGCCGCCCTTGACCAGCGGCACCAGGAGCGGCCGGTCGTCGCCGTCGTTCGCGGGCGGGACGCCGATGCCGACGACCTCGGCCTCGGCGACGCCGCGGCGGTCGCGACGGCGCAGGGCGTACTTCCGTCCGCCGATCGAGATCTTGTCCAAGCTCTGCTTGGCGACGTCGACCATCTCCCCGGTCGCGGACTCGCGGGCGACCAGCTTGTAGACGAAGCCGCAGGTCGGGTGGCCGGCGCCGGTGACCAGCTCGGTGCCGACGCCGTACCCGTCGACGGGCGCCGCCGCCAGCGCGGCGATCGCGTGCTCGTCGAGGTCGCTGGTGACCACGATCCTGGTGCCGGTCGCGCCGAGGTCGTCGAGCTGCTCGCGCACCCGCTCGGCGAGTACGCCGAGATCCCCGCTGTCGATCCGCACCGCACCGAGCTCGGGGCCGGCGATCTCGATGCCGAGCCGGACCGCCTCGGCGATGTCGTAGGTGTCGACGAGCAGCGTCGTACCCACCCCCAGCGAGTCGACCTGGGCCCGGAACGCGTCCGCCTCGGTGTCGTGCAGCAGGGTGAAGCTGTGCGCGCTGGTGCCGGCGGTGGGTACGCCGTACCGGTGTCGTGCCGCGAGGTTGGAGGACGCCGTGAAGCCGCAGATGTACGCCGCCCGCGCGGACGCGACCGCCGCCTCCTCATGGGTACGACGCGAGCCCATCTCGATGCAGGGCCGGTCTCCGGCCGCCTGCGTCATCCGTGACGCCGCCGAGGCGATCGTCGAGTCGTGGTTGTAGATGGAGAGCAAGAGCGTCTCCAGCAGCACCGCCTCCGCGAAGCTCCCCTCGACCACCAGCAGCGGCGAGTAGGGGAAGTAGATCTCGCCCTCGGGGTAGCCCCAGATGTCGCCGCCGAACCGGTAGTCGGCCAGCCACGCGAGCGTGTCCGCGTTGACGACGCCGTCGAGCGCGGCGAGCGTCTGGTCGTCGAACCGGAACCGCTCCAAGGCGTCGAGCGCCCGCCCGACACCGGCCACGACGCCGTACCGGCGGCCCTCGGGAAGCCGGCGCGGGAAGAGCTCGAAGACCGACCGGCGATGCGCCGTACCCGAGCCGAGAGCGGCCTGGACCATGGTCAGCTCGTAGTGATCTGTGAGCAGCGCCGTACTGGCTGGTGCGTGGGTCACGGCGCCCACTGTGCCACGATGGTGACGTGTCAGCTGCAAGCCCAGTCGAGGTCGACCCGACCCTCGCACCTGACGAGATCACGTTCCTTGCCAAGCCTTGGGTGACGATCGTGTGGAACGACCCGGTCAACCTGATGTCGTATGTCACCTTCGTGTTCCAGAAGTACTTCGGCTACGAGAAGAAGAAGGCCGAGAAGCTGATGCTCGAGGTGCACAACGACGGCAAGTCCGTGGTCAGCACCGGCAGCCGCGAGGAGATGGAGCGCGACGTCCAGGCCATGCACGAGTACGGCCTGTGGGCGACCATGGAGAAGGCATGAGCGGCTTCGCCAGGCACAAGAAGAGCGGGCTGGTGATCGCCAACTTCACCGGGTTCGAGGCCGACCTACTGCGCTCGCTCGCCTCGCAGATCGTCGAGCTGCTGCGCAACGAGCGCGCCGTGCCGCACGACGGGGGCGACCCGTTCGAGGCGATGATGGACTTCTCCGGGCCCACCTCCGAGCCCGAGGACCCGGTCCTGGCCCGGCTGTTCCCGACGGCGTACACGGATGATGACGAGGCCGCGGCGGAGTTCCGCCGCTTCACCGAGGGCACGCTGCGCGACGGCAAGGCGGCCGCGGCCGGCACCGTCATCGACGCGCTCGAGGACGCCGGACTGCCGCCCGAGCTGTCCGAGGACGGCCTGCACATCGACGTCGAGCTGACGCCGGACGACGCCGAGATCTGGATGCGCTCGTTCACCGACATCCGGCTCGCGCTCGCCACCCGGCTCGGGGTCGAGGAGGGTGACGAGGCGTACTGGTACGCCCTCGAGGACGACGACCCGCGGGCCCAGGCCCACGACATCTACGAGTGGGTCGGGTACCTCCAGGAGACCCTGGTCGCGGCACTCACCGCCTGAGTACCCCGTCGAGCAGCCGTGGCGGATCCGGGGCTGCCCGTGTCCGAGTCGCCCGACGACGTACTAGAGGTCGACCTGGACGCGGGTGCAGCGCGTCGTCGAGACCTGGCTGTCCGCGCGCTGACCTTCGGGGGTCCGGGCATGGGCTGATGGGGCTGGAGTTACCACACGTGAAGTCGTGAGGAAAGTGGGGCTGTCCGGTTTCGGTGCCGCGTGCGGGTGGTAGCAATTCCCTGACCCACGACGGCGCTATGACGAAGGGACGAGGGATGACGGGACCAGCAGATCTGCCCGGCAAGATCCAGAACATCATCGACGAGGCGATCCGGGCCGATATGCGCCAGATGCTCTTCTACCCCGCGCCGGGTGGCGGCTTCTCCCGCCACCGCGTCGGAAGCATGGGCGAGGGGGTGGTCGACGACCCGATCCCAGGTCCGGGCCAGGGGCCGACGGGTGACATCCCGCGGTTCATCCCCGGCGACGGTACGACGTTCAACCCCACGCACGACGTCTACGAGAAGTGGGACGGGGCCATCCGCGGGGTCTTCGAGCCGTGGCTCTCGATCCCCCAAGGGTCGGACTTCGACGACAAGCTCGGCGACGTCACCGAGGTGATGCGGAGGCTGGCGACGACGGCCCAGCCCGACGACGGTGAGAACGTGATCGGCGCCAACCTCGAGCTCAACAAGGTGACCGAGACCGCCAAGGACACGCTGGCGCAGTTCAGCGGCAAGGTGGTGCGCACCTTCAAGGAGAACTACATCGACAACTTCGAGGACATCGTCACCGGGCAGTACCACCTGGCCCGGATGCTCAAAATGACGATGGCCGCCGAGCGCGAGGTGTGGATCCGGGCCTGGGACGACCTGGGCAAGCTGGCCGACGACTGCGCCCAGGCCATGTCGGAGACCTATGACTTCGGCGACGTCGACTGGGAGACGGTGGTGAAGGTAGTCGGCTCCTGCCTGGCCGTGGCCGGTCTCTACAGCGGGGCGGGCGTCGTACTCAAGGGTGTCGGCACGGTCGTCAACTCGGTGCTGGCCAAGTGGGTGCCCAAGCACCAGGAGGACAGCACCAAGCGCACGTTCTCGGCCGGCACCAGCACCGACAGCGTCTTCGAGGAGCTGAAGAAGGCACTGACGGGGCACTCCACCGACATCTCCGACCAGGAGATCGAGATCTACGACAAGGTCAACGACGTGATCGCGCTGACCAAGAGCTACCCGGAGTCCTTCGACCTGCAGCGACCCGACGACATGCTCGACACCACCAACCCCGACGACGTGGTGACCGACAAGGACGTCATCGCGCTGGAGTCCTCCGAGCTCCGCGACGTCGGTCGCCGGCTGCTGCCCGCGGTCGCCAAGGAGCTCAATGCCGCGGGTGACAAGCTCGAGGCGTCTACGTACTCGATGACCTGGATGCGCGAGGGACCGATCGGCATGGGCTACTACGGGCCCTGGGAGCAGTGGTACACGTTGGCGTACACGCTCAAGACCTATCTGACCGACACGGCCCAGGAGCTTGTCCAGTCGGGCGAGATCCTGGCGATCTGCGCCGACAGTTTCGACCAGACCGACGCCTCGGTCTCGGAGCACCTGAAGAAGTACACCAAGGAGATCGCCCCGCCGCCGCCCGCCCCCGGGCCGCGGCATCGCCCCGACGGCTACTGAGCGCGCGCCACGGCCCAGGTGGGCCTCGTCCAGGCAGAGGTCCGGCGACCACTTGGCCTATGGAGCCACGCGGCTCCATAGGCCGAGTGCGCGGAAGGTTGCCCTCCGGCAGGGCCCGCGGGGTCACCCGCACCTGGGAGAGACGAGGAGCCGGAGCTCCGGCGCCGAGCTGTGCTAGCACCTCTCGGCATCCGGACGCGGCCCCGTCCGTGTCGCGAGCAGACTTCGGACCGTGGCAGGCGCTCACCTAGTCTGAAGACGTGTTGACCATCGACCAGGCGACGTACGACGCGATCGTCGCGCATGCGAAGCGGGACCACCCCGACGAGGCCTGTGGCGTCGTCGCCGGCCCCGAGGGCAGCGACCGCCCCGAGCGGTTCATCGAGATGGTCAACGCCGCGGGCAGCCCGACGTTCTACGAGTTCGACTCCACGGACCTGTTCCAGCTCTACAAGGAGATGGACGCGAACGACGAGGAGCCGGTGATCGTCTACCACTCCCACACCGCCACCGAGGCCTACCCGAGCCGCACCGACATCGGCCTGGCCAGCGAGCCGAACGCCCACTATGTGCTCGTCGGCACGCGCGACCACGGGAATAACGACGGCCCCGTGGAGTTCAGGTCCTACAGAATCGTCGACGGCGAGGTGACCGAGGAAGAGGTCGCCGTCGTCCCCACCCTGACCCCGGCAACGACCGAGCCGGCAACGACAGAGAGCGAAGTCTGATGGCCATCGAGGTCCGCATTCCCACCATCCTGCGCACGTACACCGGCGGCGAGAAGGCGGTGAGCGCCGAGGGTACGACGCTGACCGGCCTCATCGACAACCTCGAGGCCAATCACCCCGGCCTCAAGGACCGCCTGCTGGACGGCCCGGACCTCCGCCGGTTCGTCAACGTCTACATCAACGACGAGGACGTCCGCTTCATCGGCGGGCTCGAGGCCGAGCTGACCGACGGCGACCAGGTCGTCGTACTCCCCGCAGTCGCTGGGGGCTGACCCACCTCATGCGCTACGACAACCTGCTGGCGTCGGTGGGCGGTACTCCGCTCGTCGGGCTCCCGCGGCTGTCCCCGAGCGCCGACGTACGGCTCTGGGCCAAGCTCGAGGACCGCAACCCGACCGGGTCGATCAAGGACCGGCCGGCGCTGCAGATGATCGAGCAGGCCGAGAAGGACGGCACGCTGCGTCCCGGCTGCACGATCCTCGAGCCGACCAGCGGCAACACCGGCATCAGCCTGGCGATGGCGGCCAAGCTCAAGGGCTACCGGATCGTCTGCGTGATGCCCGAGAACACCTCCGAGGAGCGCCGCCAGCTGCTCCGCATGTGGGGCGCCGAGATCGTGTCGTCGCCCGCGGCCGGTGGGTCCAACGAGGCGGTGCGCGTCGCCAAGAAGATCGCCGCCGAGCACCCCGACTGGGTGATGCTCTACCAGTACGGCAACGCCGGCAACGCGCTCGCGCACGAGCTGGGCACCGGTCCCGAGCTGCTCGCGGACCTGCCCTCGATCACGCACTTCGTGGCCGGGCTCGGCACCACCGGCACCCTGATGGGCGTCTCGCGGTTCTTCCGGACCGCGAAGCCCTCGGTCAAGATCGTCGCCGCCGAGCCGCGCTACGGCGAGCTGGTCTACGGCCTGCGCAACCTCGACGAGGGCTTCGTCCCCGAGCTGTACGACGCGGGCCTGATCGACGCGCGGTTCAGCGTGGGCCCGCGCGACGCCGTACGCCGCGTCGACGACGCCGAGGAGCGCCTCGAGGGCCAGCTCTGGGCTTAAGGGTCCGGGCTTGAGGGTCTGGGCTTAAGGGTCTGGGCTTAAGGGTTTGGGCCCGAGTGGGTTGCTCGGCCCGACCGGGGCGCCGAACCTGGTGGGTTCGGCACACCCCGGCCTACTTCCGGAGATGACCACTGGCCTCGCCCCGGCAGAGCGAAGGCGATCAGCCGAGCGCGGTCTTGATGGCCTCGCTCAGCGTGGTGGGCGAACGGCCGATGAGGCGCTCCAGATCATCGGAGTCGGTGAACAGGGCGCCGTGCTTGAGGCCGGTGTCGCTGCTGGCCAGCAGCTCGGCGTACGCCTGAGGGAGCCCGGCCGACGCGAGCGCCGCGGCGTAGCCCTCCTCGGAGAGGTCCTGGTAGGCCACCGGGGTCCCAGCCTGGGCGGACAGCTCGGCGGCGTACTCCGCCAGCGTGAACGCTTCGCCCCCGAGCTCGTAGACCCGACCGGCGTGATCATCCTCGACGAGGACCGCCGCGGCCGCGGCAGCGTAGTCGGCCCGAGTAGCGGCGCTGACCTTCCCCTCGCCGGCCGCGCCGAGCACGGCCCCGTGCTCGAGGGCGACGGGGACCTGGGCGGTGTAGTTCTCGGTGTACCAGCCGTTGCGCAGCAGCACGTGCGGGAGGCCGGACTCGACGAGCGCCTCCTCGGTGGCCCTGTGCTCGGCGGCAAGGGACAGGTCGCTCGTGTCAGCGCGCAGGACGCTGGTGTAGGCGACGAGCGAGACCCCGGCGCGACGCGCTGCGTCCAGCACGTTCCGGTGCTGCGGCACGCGCTGGCCGATCTCGCTGCTGGAGACGAGGAGCAGCCTCGTGACGCCGGTCAGAGCGGCGTCGAGCGAGCCCCGGTCGGCCAGGTCGGCGACCGCCGAGGTGGTGCGCGCGGTGGCGACGATGTCCTGCGCGGGGACGCCGCGCTCGAGGAGCTGCTCGACGACGAGCCGGCCGAGGTGGCCGCTGGTGCCGGTGACTGCGATGGTCATGGGGGTTCCTTCCGGAGGTGGATGTGCCTTGCGGCTGCTCCAACCCACCACTCATCCGGAAACTTCCCAATGGTTAGTACCCACTTTGAGGTAAGGTACCTACATGGAAGTAAGTAACGTGCTCCGCCGGCACTTTCCGGACGGCGTCTACGCGGCCGGCTGCCCCACGCGCACCGTGCTGGACCACGTGACCTCGAAGTGGGGCGTCCTGGTCCTGCTCTCGCTCTCCGACGGTGCGCCCCTGCGCTGGAGTGTCCTGCGGCGGCGGGTCGAGGGGGTCAGCGAGAAGATGCTCGCCCAGACCCTCCGCACCCTCGAGGCGGACGGGCTCGTGGTCCGCGATGCCCGGCCCGTGGTCCCGCCACACGTGGAGTACTCCCTCACTCCGCTCGGGGAGGGCCTGGCTTCACGGCTGATTCCGCTGATCGACTGGGTCGCCGAACATGCCAGCGAGATCGTGGGTCCGCAGGCAGCTCGCCCGTAGGCTCCCGGCCGACACCATGGCCAACACCATGGCCGACCCAGGTCGGACTCTCGGGCTACTACCCGGGTTCTGGACGCGGCTGCGCCGACCCGGCTCGGGGATGGCAGTCTTGGCGCACCACGACCGAGAGGGAGACCGGGTGCTCTACGAGACCTTGCATACGGTGGTGCCTCCGCTGGCACGCGCGATCTGGCGACCACAGGTCGAGGGCCTCGACAACGTGCCGAAGAGCGGACCCGTCATCCTGGCCAGCAACCACCTGTCCTTCGTCGACAGCGTGGTCATCCCGATCGTGGTGCCGCGCAAGGTCGTCTTCCTCGCGAAGTCCGACTACTTCAACGGCACGGGCGTCAAGGGCAGGCTGTCCAAGGCCTGGTTCGAAGGGCTCGGCATGGTGCCGGTCGACCGTGAGGACACCCGGGCCGCGCTCAACTCGCTCGACATCGCGCTCGAGGTGCTGGGCCGCGGCGAGGCGTTCGGCATCTACCCGGAGGGCACCCGCTCGCGCGACGGGCTGCTCTACCGCGGCCGGACCGGGGTCGCACACCTGGCCCTGACCGCGGGCGTGCCGGTGGTGCCGGTGGGTCTCACCGGTACCGAGAACCTGCAGCCGGTCGGCACCCACATCCCGCGGCTCGCCAAGGTGACGCTGCGGTTCGGCAAGCCGATCGAGGTCACCGGCCGGTACGACGGCGTACCCCTCGGGCGGGCTCGGCGCGAGGTCACCGACGAGATCATGACCGCGATCCAGGCGCTGTCCGGGCAGGAGCTCGCGGGCCGCTACAACGACCGCGCACCCGACGTCTGACGGATCGCATGACGCCCGCGTGACGACCGTCGCACGGTGACCTGGGTCGCCATTTGACGCGGTCGCGGGGACGCCGCCACTAGATTGTCGCCCGTGGTGGAGAAACCGATCGGCATCTTCGACTCAGGCTTCGGCGGGCTGACCGTCGCGCGGTCCGTGATCGACCAGCTGCCCCACGAGTCGATCCTGTACGTCGGCGACACCGCTCGCCAGCCGTACGGGCCCAAGCCGATCGCCGAGGTGCGCGAGTACGCCCTCGAGTGCCTCGACCACCTCGTCGACCTGGGCGTCAAGGCGCTCGTCATCGCCTGCAACTCCGCCAGCGCGGCCATGCTGCGCGACGCCCGCGAGCGGTACGACGTCCCGGTGGTCGAGGTGATCCTGCCGGCCACCCGCCGGGCCGTGGCCGCCAGCCGGACCGGCCGCATCGGCGTCATCTGCACGCACGCCACCGCCGAGTCCGAGGCGTACGACGACGCGTTCGCCGCCGCGCCGCACGTGCAGCTGTTCACCCAAGCCTGCCCGCGGTTCGTCGACTTCGTCGAGCAGGGCATCACCGGCGGCGACGAGCTGCTGGCGGTCGCGCACGAGTACCTCGACCCGCTCGTGAGCGAGGGCGTCGACACGCTGATCCTCGGTTGCACGCACTATCCGCTGCTGACGGGTGTGATCTCCTACGTGATGGGTGACCAGGTCACGCTGGTCAGCAGCGCCGAGGAGAGCGCGAAGGAGGTCTACCGGATGCTCACCCGGACCGGCACGATGCGCGCCGGGGGCGAGGCGTCGTACAACTTCTTGACCACGGGCAGCCCGGGCGAGTTCGAACGGATCGGCCAGCGCTTCCTGGGGCCCGAGCTGCATGGCGCCAACCAGTTCGTGGGTGGTCTCGCGTGAGGCTGACCGTGATCGGGTGCGCGGGCTCCTACCCCGGACCCGACAGCGCCGCCAGCTGTTACCTGCTCGAGACCGAGCAGCACGGCCGGATCTGGCGGATCCTGCTCGACCTCGGCAACGGCGCGCTCGGCGTGCTCCAGCGGTACGTCGACCCGCTGGTCATCGACGCGGTGCTCGTGAGCCACCTGCACGCCGACCACTGCCTCGACCTGTGCGGCTACTACGTCATGCGGAAGTACCACCCGCTCGGCCCCGCGCCACGGCTGCCGGTGTGGGCGCCTGAGGGGGCGGCCGGCCGGATGGCTCGGGCCTACGACCTGCCCGAGGACCCGGGGATGACCGAGGAGTTCGAGTTCCTCGCCTACCCCGAGGGGAGCTTCTCGATCGGCCCGTTCACGATCACGGCCACCGAGGTGGTGCACCCGGTGCCGGCGTACGCGCTGCGGGTCGAGACCGCGGCCGGCGTACTCACCTACAGCGGCGACACCGGCCCCTGCGAGGCGCTCGACCGGGCCGCGGACGGCGCCGACCTGCTGCTCGCCGAGGCGAGCTTCTACCACGGCGTGGACAACCCCGAGGACCTCCACCTGACCGGCCGCGACTGCGGTGACACGGCGACCAAGGCGGGCGTCGGCCGGCTGGTGCTCACCCACGTGCCGCCCTGGCACGACCGCGGTCGCGTCCTCGAGGAGGCCCAGGCGACGTACGACGGTCCCGTCGAGCTGGCCGCCACCGGCGCAACCTTCGTGATCTAACCCAACCCCCGCGAGGTGGCGAAAATGGCCCCGCGAGGTGGCAAAGCGGCCGCGCGAAGCGGCAAGAATGGCCCTAGGAACCCCTCAGGTCGGCGGCCGACCCGCCGCGATCAACCTGGCGTCGGTGTCGGCGTCCGCCCACCCTCCCGAGATCCCGATCACGGCGAGCGCGCTCGTGGGCATCGGCCGCCAGCGTCCGGTCAGCCGCGCGAGCAGGTCCTCGAGACCCGGGTTGTGGCCGACCAGCACGACCGAGTGCAGGTCGTCGGACAGCTCCCGTACGACGTCGAGCAGCTCGCGCTCGGTGGCGGCGTACACACGGTCGTCGAGGCGGGCCTCCGGCGCGTCGGCGAGCTCGGCGGCGACCAGGTTCCAGGTGGCCGTGGCCCGGGCGGCCGGCGACACGATCGCCAGGTCGATGGGGTCGAGGTTCGCGGCCATCCAGGCGCCGGCCTCGGGGGCCTGGCGCAGGCCGCGGGGGGCCAGCGGGCGGTGGACGTCGGCCTCTCCGCCGGACCAGTCCGACTTGGCGTGCCGGAGCAGGATCAAGGTCCGTGAAACCGGGCGCGACGGGATCATGCGGACAGTCTGCCCGCGCATCCACCGCCAAGGGAACGGCCCGATCTTCG
>WNGB01008770.1_pt1 | contig 16336 bp, 4 predicted proteins | sample 5400681 | NCBI WGS metagenome assembly WNGB01 (sample SAMN13153367, study PRJNA577476) | soil metagenome | isolation source: 115 cm soil or saprolite under grassland replicate 2 | place: USA:California | collected 2016-06-15 | reverse complement strand
TTTCCAGCTTGAGCGCCTTTATCCTCAGCAGAGGCCCTTGTCTCAGATCGAATCCCCTCTCCGCTTCTTCTTTCGCTATCCGCTTGGCTTCTGCTTCTCTCTCCTCCTTAGCCAAACTCGTCAAGTCTATGCACTCCGAGCCCCGGCATTCCCATTCCTCTATCACCTGCACCGGCACGCCTGCCTCTACTTCGATTCTCGTCCTGAGGACTTCATGTCTCCTGACCACCTCACCGAGCGCGCCCTCCAGTAGTTCCCGCCTCAGCTCCCCTCTCACCCGCAGGGCTGTGGGCACGTTGTACATCGCGCCGCCGGGCTCCAATTGGTCGATGAACCACAGTCTCTGCTGCGCAAACGACAGCGGCAAGCTCCCCACTCTCGACACTCTCTCGATCGGCGGTATCTGTAACCCCGCTCTCAACTCCGCCTCCACTCTCCGGCTTAAATCGGCGAGCCTTTCCTCTTCAAAGATCGCCCTCAGCGCCAGCTCGACTTTGAACACCTCTCTTATCCGTGAGATAACCCGGGTCGCCAACAGCGAATGCCCTCCCAACTCGAAGAAGTTGTCATCTGCGCCCACTCGCTCCACCCTCAGGACCTGCCTCCAGATTCCCACCATCACTTCCTCGACTTCGGTCCGCGGTTCCCGGTAACTTTCTTCCAGCTCTCTTCCCGCCATCTCCGGCTGTGGCAACGCCTTCTTGTCAACTTTCCCATTCGGCGTCAGCGGCAGCTGTTCCAGCTTCACATACGTCGCTGGCACCATGTACTCCGGCAGCCTCTCCATTAAATACTTCCTCAGCTCCTGCTCTTTTGGCAACGCATCATTATGTATAAGAATGTATGCAACCAATCTCTTGTGCTCCGTTCCATCATCTGTGGCTAGCACCAAAACATCTCTTATTGCTGAATGCTGCTTCAGAGTCGCCTCTACCTCTCCTAACTCTATTCGATAGCCTCGCACCTTAACTTGATTATCAATTCTTCCAATGTATTCTATCTCTCCATCTGCCTTATACCTGCCTAGATCACCTGTCTTATATAGTCTCGCACCGCCTTTCATACTGTATGGGTCGGGGGTGAATCGCTCCCCAGTCAAGTCTTCTTGCTTTAAATACCCGCGAGCGACTCCGCCTCCTCCTACATAGATCTCTTCAGACACGCCCACTGGCGTCAGTCCCAGATGCCGATCGAGAATGTAAACTCGCAAATCCGCGATTGCTCTTCCAATACTACTTCGCCCTCTTCTTAACTCATCCCCGATCGCTAACCAATATGTTACGTGGACAGTTGTCTCTGTAATTCCATACATGTTAACTAACAAAGGACTCTCACTACCCCGCGACTCTATCCATTCTTCTACACTTGCCGCATCCATCGCCTCTCCACCGAAGATGATCTGCCTTAAACTCCGGCCTACCATTTGGCCCTTTTCCCCTTTTATCTTCGCCAATCCACGGAAGGCCGTCGGAGTTTGATTCAATATACTCACTTGTTCTTTATCTAATAATACGCTTATTGCTTCGCTCGACTGGCTCACCCACTTGGGCGCCACTATTAAGCGGCCTCCGTATGCAAGTGCCCCCCACATTTCCCATACTGAGAAATCGAAGGTATATGAATGAAGCAATGTCCACACATCGTTCCTATCGAATTGGAACAACGGATTTGTACCATATAACAACCGGACTATATTATAGTGTGTTATAATTACGCCTTTCGGTTGACCGGTCGACCCTGATGTATAGATTACATATGCCGCGTTATCGGGGCTTACCGCTACATTGGTATTACTTGAATCTTGTAACGATATCTGGTCCCAATCACTAACCAAATAGATGACTCGGGTGGTGACCTCTGACTGGTCTTCCAGGAGATGTCGTTGAGTCAACAATAGATGGGCCTGCGAATCAGTGACTATGGTCTTAAGTCTTTGCCTGGGGCAATCGGGATCTATGGGGACGTATGCTCCGCCAGCTTTAAGTATCCCGAGGATCCCCAATATCATTTCAGTGCTGCGCTCCATGCAGATTCCGACTCCACCTGCTCCTCGAATAATTGATGGATGCACTTCTCGAATGGGTATTCTCTCGCCGTCTGATTCCACTCAAAGCACAGTTGATGCTCTTCTTCGGCGCTCAGCATCCGCAACTCTGATACCTTTTGCTCAGCCTCTTCCCCTAATCCCTCCAGCAATCTCCGCAAATGCCCTGCCATACGCCCCATCACTACCTCATCATACCGGCGCTCCTGATAGGTCAGCCTCAACTCCATCCTCTGGCCGGCCCAGGCCGCCACTGTCAACGGATAGTTCGTTCTCTCTTCTCCCCTCACTTCTCTCACTTCCAATACCCTGCCTTGCCTGGCCTCTTCCAGCATCGCGCGGTCTACAGGATAGTTCTCATACGCCAGGAGGCTCTCAAACAACCTCTCTCCCACCACGGTCTCGCTCCACTTCTGCACCTCCGCCAATGAACTGTACTCATATTGGCGCGCCTCGGCCTGCTCCTCCTGCAACTGCTTGAGCAGGCCACTCACTTCTCGCCCGCCTCGCACCCTCACCCGCACCGGCAAGGTATTGATGAACACTCCTACCATGCTCTCGATTCCGGTCAGACCCGACTCGCGACCCGAGACCGTCGCCCCGAAGACCACATCCTCTTCTCCGCTGTATCGACTCAAAAGCACCGCCCACGCCCCTTGCGCCAGCGTGTTGAGGGTTAGTTGATGACCTCGCGCCACTGCCCTTAGCCTCTCGCTCATCCCCTCGCTGAGCGTTATCCTTTGGCTCTGGTAGCCTCCCGACGCGCGACGATTGTCGGCCACTCGCAGCGCGGTCGGTGTTTGAAAGCCTTTGAGCGCCCTTCGCCAGTAGCTCTCCGCTTTCTCTCGATCTTGTCTCTCCAACCACTCGATGTAGTCGCTGTAGGCCCTCGGCTGCTCCAGCTCCATTTCCCGGCCCTGCCTATATGCCTCGTAGTAGACAAAGACTTCCTTGATCACCAGAGCAGCCGACCAGCCATCCAACAGCACATGATGGTGGCTCCAGATGAAGTAATAACTCTCCTCATCGACTCTCATCAGTCCCATTCTCATCAATGGCGCCTGATCCAACCTAAAACCGCGCTGTCGGTCCTCTTCCAGGTGTCGCTTCAGCCGCTCGCGGCGCTCAGCATCGCTGAGCTCCCTCCAGTCCCCCTCTTCCCACGGCAGATCGACCCGCCGATGTACCACCTGCACTGTCTCGTTTAACCCTTCCCAATGAAAACTCGTCCTCAGCGCCGGATGCCGCTTGACCACAGTCGCCCAGGCCTTCTGAAATGCTCCGACTTCCAACCCTCTCAGCAGGCAACTCGTCCGCTCGAAGTACTGTCCTGATCCGGGCTCATATAAGGTGTGAAAGAGCAATCCCTGCTGGAGCGGCGAGAGCCGGTAGATTCCTTCAACCTCTCGCTCGGCTTTGACCAACCGATCCACCTCCTCCTGAGTCAGTCGCGCCAGGGGGAAGTCCGAGGGCGTATAGCCCCCCGCCTCCGGCTCCCGACAGTGCTCGATGACCCTCTCCACCGCCTCCTCGAACCTGCCCGCTAATTCCTCAATCGTCCGCCTCTCGTGCGCCTCTGGACTGTAGATCCATTGCAACACTAAGCGCCCGCCTTTGACGATCGCAGTGATCTCCAGCTGATGGCTGCGCTTCCCTTTTTTACTCCGAGTCGCACCACCACTCTCGCCGGCTTCGCTGAAGATTCCTCCCGGCTCGAGCACCTGATCGACCTGTCCCAGGTAGTTGAAGCTCACCTCCGCCTCCGCCATTCGCCTCATCCGCTCCCCCGCCTCCCCACTGCGCGCATACCTCAACCATCCATGGCCGATCCCTCGCCCAGGAATCGCTCGTAATTGCTCCTTGACCCGCTTGAGCTCATCTCCGATCCCGCTTCCGGCCGCCCCCAGCTCCAGCGCCACCGGGAAGATCGTGGTGAACCATCCCACGGTCCGTGAGACATCCACACTGCCCTCCAGAGCCTCGACCTGCTCGCGTCCGTGTCCCTCCAAATCCACCATCACTCGTCTCGTTCCCGTCCACTGGCTCAAGACCTGCGCAAGACAGGTCAACAACACTTCATTGATCCGCGTGTGATAGACCCCGGGCGCCTCCTGCAAGAGCGCTTGCGTCTGCTCACGGCTCAGCTGGCTGACTACCGCCTGCCGCGTCTCGACCAGGTGAACTGCTCCACCTCTGTGATCCACGGGCAATGGTTTGACGGGCAACATCCTTGTCCAATAGCTCAATTCGTGATCGAAGAGTCCGGCCTCCACCTCTGCTCTCATCCGTTCGGCCCACTGCTTGAAGGAACTGGTCTTGGCCGGCAACCGGACGCTCTGCCCGGCTCGCCATTGCTCATAGCCGCGCTGCAAATCTTCCAGCAGGATGCGCCAGGAGACGCCATCGACCGCCAGATGATGGATGACCATCAAGAGCCGTCCGGCTCGCCCCCGCCCGCAGTCGAAGTAGATGACACGCGCCAGCGGCCCTTCACTCAGGTTTAAACTCCGCTGCGCCTGCTCAGCGGCCCCCTCGATCAATCCGGACTGCCGCTCCGGCGCCGCGGCGGCCAGGTCGATAATCGAGAAGACCTGATTGAGTTCGACCGCCGCATTGAACTGTCGCCAGCCTTGAGCCGTGTGAGCAAAGCGCAGCCGCAATCCGTCATGATGAGAGAGAAGCTCCCGGACGATCCGGGCCAGAAATTCGATCTCAAGCTCAGTCTCGACTCTCAGCAAGACGCTCTGGTTATAGTGATCCGGCTCAGTCGGCTGTTGAGCAAAGAACCACTGCTGGATGGGAGTCAGCGGCAGCTCGCCCGAGACCGGGGCCTGATCGGTAAGGGCTCGCTGTTCGGAGGCCGCCGTGATCACCTGAGCCAGTTGGGCGATGGTCTGATGCTGGAAGATGTGTTTTGGAGTGAGGTCTAAGCCGGCCTGCCTGGCGCGGGCGATGATCTGGATCGAGAGGATCGAATCCCCTCCCAGTTCGAAGAAGTTGTCGTCTGTCCCCAACCGCTCCAGTCTGAGTACCTCCGACCAGATACCTGCGAGTATCTCCTCAACCGGATTACGCGGCGCCTGGTAATTTTCATCCGACTCTCGTCGTGGCGACTCGGGCGCCGGGAGAGCGCGCCGATCTACTTTGCCATTCGGCGTCAACGGAAATTCATCGAGCGCCATAAAGGCAGAAGGCACCAGGTATTCCGGCAGTCTCTCCTTCAAGAAATGTTTCAGCTCGCTCGCCGATGGAGCCTGTTCCGGATTACCGATAAGATAGGCGACCAGCCGCTTCTCCCCAGGAGCCTCCTCCCTCGCGATGACCACACACTCTCTCACTGTTGGGTGAGAGCTGAGTTGAACTTCAATTTCTGCCAGCTCGATACGAAAGCCCCGGATTTTCACCTGATAGTCTATCCGACCTAAGAACTCGATGTTCCCATCCGCTAGATAGCGCGCTAGATCGCCGGTCCAATAGAGCCGTGTTCCGATCTTTTGGCTGAACCTGTCGGGCAAAAATCGTTCCACTGTTAATCCCGGTTGCTTCAGATATCCACGAACCACGCCATTACCACCAATATATAATTCCCCCGGCACACCGACTGGAACAACATTCAGTTCTCGATCTAGAATATAGGCCTGAGTATTTGCGATGGGCCGGCCGATCGGAATGCTGCTCTCCTCACCGTGCAAGGGATAGGTCGCTGACCAGACGGTGGTCTCCGTCGGACCATACATGTTGCGGATCTCTGCCGTCATCAGTTGATTGAGATCGTCAGCGAGACCCATAGGAAACGCTTCTCCTCCGATCAATAATTTGCGGATGGAACTCAAAGCAGAGATCGAATCGGCCTCCAGGCTGAGCATCTTAGCCCTCGAAGGAGTGCACTGAAGATGAGAGACCTGGTGCCTGATAATGTGTGAGACCGCAGAAAAATCTCCGCCCCTTGCGGCTCTCTTTTTCTTCTCTCTCTCCGCCAGATTGCCGTCTGGTTCGTTGACAGGCTGGTGGCTTCCCCACTCCCCCTGGACCACGACTCGGAAGCCCCGCGCCAATGTCCAGAGCAGTTCCAAAACAGATATATCAAAAGAGATGCCAGTGACCGCCAGCCAGACAGCAGACGGGTCAGGCTCAAGATAAGCATCCATCGCCGTGAAGAAGTTACTCGCCTGTTGATGCGGAACTGACACGCCCTTGGGACGACCAGTGGAACCCGAAGTGTAGATCACATAGGCCAGGTTCTCTGCCTTCGCTCTGCTAAGCAGATTCTCCTTATCCTCAGCGGCAATCATTCGCCATTCCGCATCCAGAGTGACGACCCGCGCACCGCTTGCCGGCAACCCTTCTAATAGCTGTTGCTCCGTCAGTAGCACCTTGACCTCGGCATCTTCCAGCATCAATGCGATCCGCTCCACTGGGTACGCCGGGTCTAGAGGAACGTAGGCTCCGCCGGCTTTGAGGATAGCCAGTAATCCTACAACCATCTCCAGACATCGCTCTGTACAGATACCAACAAGAATCTCTGGTCCGACGCCGAGTCGCCGCAGATAACGCGCTAGTTGGTTGGCTCGCGCATTGAGCTCTCGGTAGTTGACCTGCTGGTCTTCGTAGACCAGGGCGATGGATTCAGGCGTCCGTTCCGCCTGCTCCTCAAACAACTGGTGGATGCACTTCTCAGATCGATACTCTTTGGCCGTCTGATTCCACTCGTAGAGTAACTGATGCTCTTCGGCTTCCGTCAGGAGCGGCAACACCGAGAGGCGGCGTCCGGGATCATTAATGACAGCTGCCAGCAAGTTACAATAATGCTTCGCCAGGCGATTGACTGCCTCCCGTTCCAATACATCTGTGTTGTAGACAAAGGTGACAGTCAACCGCCCTCGTCTTTTGGAGGTATTAAGTATAAGATCGAAGTTGGTTATTGGTTCGGGTTGCGCAATTTGAGTGATTTTTAAACCAGGTATGGAGAACTGGTTAGAGCCGAGGTTACGCAGGTTAAACATTACCTGAATCAGCGGTGAATAAGCTAGGTTTCGCGCTGGTTCCAATTCTTCCACTAATTTTTCAAAGGGAAGATCTTGATGCGCGTAAGCGCCGAGGCACACTTCACGCACACGCTTTAATAATTCTATGAAACGTGGAGCGCCTGAAAGATTCGTGCGCAACACTAAAATATTTACGAAGAAACCAATCAACTTCTCGACCTCTGCGAGTGTTCGACCAGCAACTGTGGTCCCGATAATGATATCTTCCTGCCAGGTGTAACGCGCCAGTAAGGCCTTGAATGCCGCTAGAAGGGTCATAAATAACGTCACATCCTCTCTTAGACTCAACGCCTCGAGCTGGAAGCTGAGGTCCGGAGGGAGAATAAGAGTCTCGGCTGCTCCGTTATAACTCTGTGCCGGTGGCCGTATCTTAGATATGGGTAGTTCTAAAATGGCTGGGGCGCCATTCATTTGTTGTTTCCAGAATGTTAAATGGGATGCAAGTAGGTCGCCCCTTAACCTTTCCTGCTCCCAATTTGTAAAGTCCCCGTACTGAATAGAAAGCTCTTGCAGAGGTGAAGGTCGGCCAGATGTGAATGCCTCATAGAGGGTATTCATCTCCCGAATGAATATACCCAAAGACCATCCATCACTAACGATGTGATGGATGGTCAAAATAAGCAAATACTCCCTAGGGGCTTTATGAAGCAATTTAATTCTCAACAATGGACCTTGACTTAGGTCAAATATTTGTCTTCTCTCCTCATTAACCAGCCGTTCGATCTCTTCTAAAGTTTTCGTTTTCCCAACTCCTTGTAAATCTATGATTGGTATTCTTGTCCGGGTATATGGGTTGACGATCTGAGCTGGTTGCCCATTGATCATTGTAAAAGTCGTCCGCAATATTTCGTGCCGCCTGATAATTTCATTGAGGCTCCGGCATAGAGTCGGAACGTCCAGCTGACCTCTAAATGTAACTGTCTGTACAGAATTATAGGTCGAACTATCAGGCTCCAGCTGACTAAGAAACCACAGTCGCCGTTGTGCATATGAAAGTGGGAAATAGGTAAATGTAACATTCCTGGGTACCCTAGGGATCTCTTGGGTTTTATGGATATTTTTACGTTTTTTTCTTAGCTGTAACATCAACAGCGCACGCTTGTCCGCGGATAGTTTTCCAAGGCTATCTGAAATAATTGTTTGTTCCGGGCGCTTTGTCTCTGTCTTCATTGCCCTGCTACCATTACCCGCGTTATTTTTAGCAACCAAGTCAAGGCTATGAAAATATTCTTCGAGAGGAGTTATACTCAAATCCGACACATGCCTTAGCGCCGCCGCCCTCGAGGCGATTGATAGCTGGTCATAGCGTTCACGATCCGAGATCAATGTTTGCAAAGCTTTCAACCAAGGACCGATGTCTTGAGGCGGCACCTTCGGGATTGGGATCATTCTATCGTCCAGAGATTCCTCATATCGTTCAATCGCACTCACGGGCAAAATATAATCCATCCCTAACATGGATTCTTTTATCCCGCCAACATCACTTGCTAACACAGGTATCCCGCGGAGCATTGCTTCTATAGGTATTCTACCCTTTGCTTCCGCCCACAGTGAAGGCACAAGAATAACTCTTGTCCGGGCAAAGATTTCATCGACCTCGTCGACTGGATGCATGATTTTGACGTTGGGCAATTCTTTAAGGGCGGTCAGATCAGTACGACACGTCCCCCAGGTTGGGACTGCCGCAAATTGTATTAGCGGTAACTGTCGGGCCAGCGCTAAAAAGATAGATATCCCTTTGACAGCGCAAGGGTTTATCATAGTGATAAATCCATGGTCGAAATTGTTATAATTAGAGAATGGCCCGAGACCGTAGAATTGGAGCGGCAGAACGACCGATTCGCAACCGCTCCATCGCCATATATAATCTTTGAGATAGCTACTTATGGCTATTATACCGGCTGCTTCACGTACTAACTCGGTCTTGAGTTGGCTTGATGAAGCGCATCCAGGGCCGAACGGGAGGGCCATTGTTGTACGAGCAATATAAACTACCCTTGAAGGGGCGGCCTCTAGCGCTTTTTCCAACAGCAACTGCCCCGGATCTTCAGATGACACCAGTACCCATGTAGGATCAAACCGTTGAATTTGATCCTTTAAATGGGCGTGAATCCGAGATATGTCTGTTACGGCATGAATCTCGACATTTTGATGATGGAATACCACCCCGCCAGAAAATACACGGCTAGGGTGGACTCCCCTGATTTCTAGCTCACGTAAAAATGCGGACTGACTTCGAAATCCTTGTACCGGAGTTGCCGTAGTCAAGGCCAGGCAAGAATGACCTCTTGCCGCTAGAGCTTCGAGAACTAGTCTATTTGACTTATTTGCTCCGCCAAAGGTGGGAATATAGGTCGCGTTCTGTACCAATAGAAATTTCATGGTTACCTTTGAATAATAACAGCCCTAACCCCAGGGTCTAAAAAGCAGGCATCTTGTTCGGGACTCTGACCCGCCCTATAGAGAGCTTGTCGAAGAACTGTTTATCGCACGCCCGATCGCACCATGGCCTTCTTCGCTACAGTCACAATTCGAACTTTTTCCTGGAGAGAGGCCTCCCGGCGTGTAGCCGATATCCTCAATGCGATATGATAGAAAATAACGAGGCGTCAGCCGGCCAAGATCGCTCGTGGCTGCTGAATGAACCCTGTAATCAAGTGATAATAGAGAGCTTATAAGGCGACTGGCAAACATCTGTTATTCCGAATACTAACGCATTATAAATTCAGGAATCGCAGCGTGAGTTCCCTGCTCATAGGGGATATTTTGCGACCCGTGTCGAATTCCATGAGCCTCTTCAGACTCATAAGAAACGAGGCGTTCGCGTAACTCACGATCCAAGTTCTCATCGGTTTACAGCAGCCGATATATCAACTCGATGGATCAATGCGTCTTAGCTCGTCTTTATCCATGAGGCGGGCAGCCATCAACACAGGTACATCTTAAGCGGCGCGCCAGTATCGCACTTGTTTCTTGCGGTAGGCCATTTAGTAGAAAGGTGATTGTCGTCTTCCTCCATTTTCCCCACTCTCGCTGTTTTGATTTAGAGGCGTATCCAGCGTGATGGGGTGATGTTCTCGGATGCTACGTGGTCATCGCGAAACCAGTTCATCGGCGCAATAACAATATTGTCATCGTTCGAACCGATCCAAGCCGCCCACCACGAGAAGGAGCTATTCGCCATGATGAAATGCCGGCAGATAGTCATGAGGCGAAGGTCTTGCGCTGTGTACTTCGCAGCTGGCTGGTCGCGGCTTACAAATGTATGTGGATAATCAAGTGACAAATTCTCTACACACCAATTGATGTCATCAGAGAAGACATAAAAGTGAGGATTCCGTACCGCTGCTGCAATCAATTCTATAGCTTTCTTGTAATAGTCAATTCCCACATTGACAAAGTTCGAACCTTCGGGCAGTAGATAATCTCCTCGCCGAACGTGTACGCAAACCGCTGCGGTTGAACTAATCTGCTCACGAAGGCGCAGGTCTGTAGTCTTGTAATCGAGCGATTTAAACGTAAGCTCTTCCCGGATAATATTTTCTATTTCTTTAAAATAGAGTTCATTTTGCCAATATCCCTCTAGGACAATATTTCCGTAGCGCGGACATTCTAGAATCCCCTTATGAAAGCCCCGCTTAATCTGACAAATACGGAACAACACGTCTGAAGCTCTAATAATTTCGTCCGCATTCGTGAGCTCAGCACGGATATTAAAAATATCTAGACCATACTCTCTCGGAGTAGCCCATGGTCTCAACAGCGAACTTGTTTCTAAGTACAACTTGTCTTCATGCTTTTCTGCGAGGCTTCTTCCCACGGCATATTGGAACATTTGATTCCCGAGCCCCCCTTGTAGTTTTGCGATAATCATCTGACTTAATCTCCCTTATAGATCGCTGCATTGATAGATTCCCCCTGTCACAGGTCTAAACCTGCTCCGGCAAAGAATGACCGGATCAGATCAGGTCTTCGGCGCGGCCGTCTGACCGTCAGATGAAACTCATTGCTCAAATGGTCAAAGTCAGCGCAACAGAGGTTGCGGACTTCGACATGCTTGAGATGCTGCCAGACACCTTCATCCGGATTCAGTTCCGGGGCGTAAGCCGGGAAACGCTCCAGGTGAGTTTCCTTCGACCGGCCATCGGCGAGGAAATTTTTCACCTCGTTCGAACGATGGATACTCCCGCCGTCCCAAATCACCGGCAGCTTGCAACCGAAATAACGCGACAGATGACGCAGGAAGGTCACACTATCCGAGCCGGTCAAGGCGCGTTCCCGCGTCAAAGTCGCCAATCGTCCGGCAGGTGTAATCCCGCTCATCACCGACAGGTGGTCGCGCGTCTCAAAAACCTTCAAGATCGGCGTCTCGCCGCAGGGAGCATACGTCCTGACCACGCCGGCCAACAAAGCGCGGCTAATCGGCTTTTGGGGCGGCTACAGGGCCAATCACTCTTCATGGGCGACAAAAGCTCGAATAGATGGTTGATTGGCGGCCGCTATCCGCTGATCGAAGCTGAAGTAGGTTTTTATGTCTTCTCTGGTCCATTCAAAGGGCAGTGATTATTTTTATCGTCTGCATTTTTGCCGCCAATTTGGCGGTTCAGGTAGGGTGTTGCAATTTTTCACTTGACACCGTCACCTGCTTCATAGGTGGACAAAGTCGAGCTTAGAGATCTCATCAGTGGAGAGTCCTTTCTGTTTCAGTTCGATCACTTCCTAATGATGTTTTCTCACTTCCGTCAATCCCCTTCACCAACTTCCCGCCAGAGCCGGTATACGGGGAAAGTCGAACGCGCCGCCATCAAGTTTCGTAACATAATCTCTCCTCATTGTGCCGCTTTTGAACCGCCTCCTAACAGCGTCTGCTCGAACCAAGCCACCATCGCAGCGTCGGCTTTCTTTGCGTCGTCGCCGCTGAATCCGTGGCCGGCGCCTTCAATGATAATGAGTTGTGTCTTGACGTTATTCTTCCGGAATGCTTCATGAATGATTTTGCTGTTGCTCACGGGGACCAGATCATCCTTGTCGCCATGAATGAGCAATGTCGGCGGATCGTCGGGCGATACATGAACAATCGGCGAATAGTCCGGCGCTTTCTCTCTTTCGAAGTTGAGGGCTGGAAACTGCCTGAGCCTTCCATCCATACCGGCAGCAGGCGTCCTTCGAACTCCGCGCGCGCGTGGCCGGAGGTCGACCGGCGGAAAATATACCACCACAGAGGCGACGCGATCACTCTCCTTCATGAAATCCTCTTTAGCGTTCGGATCTCCACTATCAGCTGCAGTCCCAATGACGAGTGATAAATGGCCGCCCGCACTGCCTCCAAAGACGCCCAAACGATTCGGATCGATCCCCCACCGCTTGGCGTTGAAGCGGATGAATCGCACAGCGCGTCGCACATCTCCGACGATCTCTGGAATCAGGTACTTTGGACTGCTTCCATGTCGAACTATAATGACCGTGAATCCCTTGTCCAGCAACGCCTGAAATCGCTCAGCCGCTTGCTGTGGCGGTGTATAGTGTGAAACCCACCCTCCACTGACAATGAAAATAACGGCTGAACTATTGGCATTTGTCTTCGGTCTCAGAACATCGAGGGTGAGGGCGAGACCATCTTTGTGCCCATAGACGACGTCTGGAATAATTTCCACCTCGGCCACAACAGCAGATCGCATAGCCGCGAAAGCGATCAGAAACAAAATAAGCGAAATCGAACGTGTGACTGTCTGCATAGCTGTTTTTTCTCCGAATATTCCCGGGCTCTCACTCATCCTTCCGATACGCTCCTAGGGCTTCAATAACGTCGATAGGTTCCTTTGAGTGGAACACATTCCAACCCGGGTTGTTGAAATTGCAGACGCCCGCCGGAGGATAGCTGCCAGCCGCGTCTTCCGCACATCAGTGATGGTTACCATATACTCAACATAATTGATCGGTTTCAGATGGCGCCTGATGATGTCATTCGCGAGCGATGGGCCGGCTGCTAAGCGTAGTTCGCTGTCCGCCGTGTATTGCCCGTTCCCCACCTTTCAATCCGTGGAAGCTGCCGGTTGCCGGACCGTTCTTCAACTATTCAAAGAAACATTTATCCCTCATGCGCAAGTAACTGCTCCACCTCTTCATCAGATAGTTTATCCAATTCTCCAATAATTTCTCCTAACTCTTCAGGCCCCAACTCTTTAATTAATGCGCCCTCAATAGACGACGCCAGCTCTGCTATAGTAGGCGCTTCGAAAAGTTGAATTAGAGGTAGCTTCACGTCGAATACCTCATGAACTCTAGCCATAAGTTGTGTAGCTAAAAGAGAGTGCCCCCCCAACTCAAAGAAGTTATCGCGAACTCCTATCCGTTCATGACCGAGAATCTCCGACCAAATACTCGCCAACGTCTTTTCTGTCGGTGTACTGGGGGGCGCGAAAGGCACGTTAATCTCTAACCGCGCCGTCTCTTGTAATTTCGGCGGCTTATTGTTGGCTACTTCAACATGGCCCTTAAAAGTCCGAGATCCTTCGCTTAAAACGCTTTCCTGGCCCACCTTGGATTTTTTCTGAGCATTAATCTCATCCATTATCCTACCGACATTAAATAGCCCCGTAGCAATTCGATTCAAACAGTGGGATGTATATCTCGTCGTGGAGCCAGATGAGATGGCTGGGGGAGTAATAATAGGACCGCCATTAAGCTCTCTCTTTGAAGATGCAAATTCAGGGCTTGGCGATTCCTGGTTTAACGATATTACTTCAGTGGGAATCTCAAAGATCCAGCCATCACTGGTAGGCCGCTTGAACCTCTCGCCTACATTACAAAGAAATAGGTACGCGGACTGGTTCCTCTCTGATTGGACAAAGGGGATATTCAGATTGTTCGCTCCACGTTGATTAGCAATTGCCCCCAATTTCGCCAACATTTGATACTCAACCCCTCTGCCTAGAGCACGGCAACTAAGCAAGAAAGTGTCCACCTCCATCGCATTACCGGCAATTTCATAAATGATGAGCCCAACCACCCCGTACTCCCCAAAGCGATCACGAACGTCAACAACCAAACACTCAAATTTATCCGATTGGCATAGCATCTGCAGAGCGGCTGTAGACCGCCTGATTCTTGTAATATTAAATTGGCTGGTTCGGTATGTCAGCTCAGAGGCCCTAGCTAAGTGCTCTGGTGACAGTTCGGATATCTGGACTTTCAGCCCAAGGTTTCTTATAAAACTATCGAGCGTTAAAGACTCTTTCCGTAACTGCTCACGTTGCGCATTTCTATGATATAAAGTTGTCCGCAGTTTATTCACCTCGGTGACTTCCAAATGATCAAAAGCCCAGGTGTGAGCAAGTAGTGTACTAATGTTATTCGACTCCCGAGGCAGTTGAAGAGTTAAAATTTCAGGACAGTTGAGACGCATTTCCTCACACTCAATGGGGTCATCATCGATAAAAATAAAACTATCAAGGGCCAATTGGAGTTCTTCCGACAGAGACTTGATGTTTTCAGACTTTGGCTTCCAGTTAATCCTAAAGGCAACCAGATGGTCACGCCTCAAAACCATATCGGTATTTCGCTCAAACACTTCGATCACATCCGCTTCGTTGTTTTTGCTGCATAGGCAAATTAGCATCCCGGCTTGATGCTGAGCGACCATAAACTCTTGGAACGCTTTCATGGGCTGAATTTCGACCCCAAAAGGTCCGTCTTCCGCGCAATAACCTTTCCATAAAGTCTGATCACAGTCTAAGACGATAACTTTATATGGCACACTCTTTATAGTGTAGATTTTTCTGGCAATGCTTGTTCCGAGAGCGATAAAAAAGTCAGCGGTAAATGGAATACTGCTCAATTCATCCCTATACTCATCATAGTAATTAATAACTGGATAAGTTGACATTACCTGAGAGGAATTAATTATATAAATGCCGCTTACGTTACTCAGCTCATCAGAAATGTACGAATTCAGCTTTTCAAAAAAGGCCAGAAAATCCGTGTTTCGAGCAATACGAGTCGAAGCTGGGCACAAACATATAACAAATGGAACCGCCGAACGGCTAACGGCAGCCCTCAACGCAATGATAAACTCTCTTATATTTCTCTCAATCTCCGCATGGGCAGCGGGTAGCAATACTATTTCAATCTCTGAACCGCATCTCAACCAGTCCTCATACCTTATAAGGATTACGTTCACTCCATTCCTGTTGTTATTTACTAGGCTTGAAGAGTCAAGCAATTGCTGAAATATTTGATTAAAAGGCGCAAACTCGATTGCGGTTGGGAAACCAAGCTCCCGCACCCAAAATGTAAGAGCTTCGGAGAGCGGTTCTGCTGTAAACGTAGAGGCTACTATAATTGTCTGCCTTTCTGTAGACTCATCTGTGGCATCGGATTTTACATCTAGCTCTTCAGCTAATTTCATTTGAGAAATTACAGTTCTCGAGTTTTGCGCGCACTTATCGAGTACTTTTCCGTAAGTATTAATAATAGATGTCACTGCGTTAGGATCGAACAGATCCGGCGCATAATCAAGCGCCACATGGGCTCCCTGCTCTGCTTCAGCTACCGTTAAGAACAGAGGGCAGCCCATTGTCCCGGTCCAGATGTCCTCCAGGTTAATGATCAATCTCGATTTCCTCAGGGATTTGGCCGGCGCTTTGACAAAACTGAACATTACTTGAAATAAAGGGTTATAATACGTGTTCCGATTGTGTCTCAAAACCTCTACAATCTTGACGAATGGCACTTCCTGATGATCAAATACCGAGAGAACTTCTTTGCGGACACGCATGACCAACTCCTGAAATGTCGGGTCACCCGATAGATCGGTGCGAATTACCATTGGGTGAGCGAAGTACCCGATCAGATCTTCTGTAGAAGAGTCAGGTCGCCCTTTGACCGGGCATCCCACAATAATATCTTCTCTCCCGAAAAAGCAGTGGAGCGTTAACTTAAACCCTGCCAACAAAATCGTAAAGAGAGTGACCGCCTCGTCACAGCTCAGTTTTCGAAGCGACTCATAGGTGTCAGGAGACAGATCAAAAAAACAATGCCCACGCTGAAAGGGCTGAAGTTTTGAAACCATTCCACCCTCTAGTTGAATCAACGGTGGTGGAACAGTTTCCAGGTATTTCTTCCAAAAGGATAAATGATACTGGTAACTATCGCTCTGCAACGACTGTCGCTGCCGGTATATGAAATCGGCATATCGCATTCGCAGTTCCGGGAGTTCGGCGCGAGTTCCGGTGAGGAGGGCTTCATA
>WNGB01007052.1_pt1 | contig 16337 bp, 16 predicted proteins | sample 5400681 | NCBI WGS metagenome assembly WNGB01 (sample SAMN13153367, study PRJNA577476) | soil metagenome | isolation source: 115 cm soil or saprolite under grassland replicate 2 | place: USA:California | collected 2016-06-15 | reverse complement strand
ACCGGGATCCCGCTCGGACGGATCGCACAGCCGCGCGAGATCGCCTACGTCGCCCTGTTCCTCGCGAGCGACGAGTCCTCGTTCATGACGGGCGCCGAGTTGGTCGTCGACGGCGGCTTCACCGCCGGCTAGAGCCGGCGTGCGCCTGTTTCAGGCCACCCTCGGCAATGCCGTGCTCACGGCACCCGCTACAACGAAAGGCGACTGAGATGCGGATCGAAACGATCGCGGTCCACGCCGGGGCGCACGTCGATCCGGGGACCGGCGCGGTGACGCCCGCGATCCATCCGTCCACGACCTTCGAGCGTGATGCGGACGGCTCGTACCCGCGCGGGTTCCTGTACTCGCGCAACAGTAATCCCAATCGCAGCGCGCTAGAGGAGTGCCTCGCCGCCCTCGAGGGGGGCGCGGCGGCCGCGGCCTTCGCGTCGGCCTCGGCCGCGACCTCCGCGATCTTGTTAACCCTCCGGCCGGGCGACCACGTTGTTGCGCCGATCGACGCGTACCACGGAACCTTGCGACTGCTGCGCGAGACCTTCGCCGGGTGGGGGCTGGACACCACTTTCGTCGACATGACCGACGCCGCGGCCGTGCGGGGGGCGATCAGGGCGAGCACGCGCATCATCCTGGTGGAAACGCCGTCGAACCCGCTGTGGAAGATCACGGACATCGCGGCGATCGGCGAAATCGCCCGCGAGGCGGGCGCGCTCTACGTCTGCGACAACACGACGGCGACGCCGGTGCTCCAGTCGCCGTTCAAGCTCGGCGCCGATCTGGTCCTCCACGCGACGACGAAATACCTCGGCGGCCACGGCGACGTGCTCGGGGGCGTGGTCGTTTCCAGGACTCGCGACGCCGGGTTCGACCGGATCCGAGCGGTCCAGGCCTCCGGAGGGGCCGTGCCGTCACCGTTCGACTGCTGGCTCGTTCGCCGCGGGATCCGGACGCTTCCGTACCGGGTGCGCGCCCACTGCGAGAACGCCCTCCAGGTCGCCGCGTTCCTGCACGGCCATCCGCGTGTCGAGGTGGTCCATTACCCGGGACTCCCCACGCACCCGGCGCATGACGTTGCCCGCCGCCAGATGACGGCCTTCGGCGGGATGGTATCGGTCCAGGTGCGGGGGGATCAGGCGCGCGCGATGGAAGTCGCCGCGAAGCTGCGCGTCTTCACGCGGGCGACGAGCTTCGGCGGCACGGAGAGTCTCGTCGAGCATCGGGCATCGATCGAAGGCGCCGGCACGCGCACCCCTGAGAACCTCTTGCGGCTGTCGGTCGGCCTCGAGCATCCGGACGATCTGATCGACGACCTCGGCCGGGCGCTGTCATGAGGCTCGACGTCTACGATCTCCCGGGCGGTTGCGCAAGGTACTGCAGCAGGGTCATCTTCGAGACCGACTCCGTGATTTCGCCGTCGATGGCCATGCGCACCGCGTCCGCGAGCGACACGACCCGCCGCTCGAGGAACTCGTCGTGGTCGGCGGGCAGGGGATCGGGCGTCAGGCTGTACGCCGCGTAGCAGTACGCGATCTCGTCGAGGTAGGCGTTGGACGGATAGAAGCGCGTCAAGAACGCGAATCGATCGGCCCGATAGCCTCCCTCCTCGCGCAGCTCGCGCTGGGCCGCGACCAGCGGATCCTCGCCGCCGTGGGTGCCGCCCCCCGGCAGCTCCCACGAGACGGCACCCAGAAGGTGGCGGTACTGCCCGACCAGGAGCACCCGGGTTGCGTCCACGAACGGCAGCACGCCCACCGTCACGCCGACCGCGAGGACCGGATACACGACCTCCTGGCCGTCCGGCAGCCGCCACGCGTCCTCGCGGAGCGTCAGCTTCCCCCGCGTATAGTGGGCGGACGACGACAGCCGCGTCCAGGCCGCGTTCATCGCCCTATGATATCGTAGGGGGCGCGATGGCCCGGGAACGTCAGGTCGACGCGCTCCTCAAGAAACTCTTGCAATCGATCGAAGTCTCGCTCTCCGCCGCCGACGCGGCGCGCGACGCCGTCCAGGAGATTTTGCGCCGGGGCGCCGACACGGGCATCTTCTTCGCCGGCAGCAAGAAGGGTGTCACCGTCTCGTCCGAGCTGACCACCCAGGACAAAGAGTTCCTCCGGGCGGTGTCGATCAAGCCCGACCGCTGAGTCTCATGCGGCTCCTTCCGATTCTCCTGTTCGTGGCCGTAGCCGTCGTGTTGCTGCTCCCGCTGCTGCGGCGGATGCGCTTGCCGGCGCGAAGCGCGCCCCGTGCCCTTCCCGACGAGCTCGTCAAGGATCCGGTATGCCAGACCTACATCGTGAAGTCGCGTGCCGTCCGCCGCACGGATGCCGGCCAGGTGCGGTATTTCTGCAGCGAGCAGTGCGCCCGCCTCGACGCCGGCGGCTGACCCGCTCCGCGTGAGACTCCGCCGCTCGGGCGCCGCGGCGGCGGGGGCCGCGCGCGCATGACGCGCCGACACCCCGATCCGTGGCGCGACGCCGATGCCCAGACGAACATCGAGCAGATGGCGGCCGGCCTCGAGTCGCGCGGCCGGACGCCGGCGCAAGCGCGGCTGCGGCGGCGCTTCCTGAGGTTCGTCCCGGTCAGGGCGGGTGATCGTGTGCTCGAGGTCGGTTGCGGCACGGGCGTCGTCGTCCGCGACTTGGTGACGCTCGTGGGCCGACGGGGCGCAGTGGTGGGCGTCGACTCCAGTCGGCTCCTTCTCGACCGGGCGCGTCGGCTCTGTCGTGAGGCGGCGGGCCGCGCCCGTGTCACGCTGCGGGTCGGTGACGGCGCGCGCCTGCCGTTCGCCGCGAGGCGCTTCGACTCCGCGCTCGCCATTACCGTCATCTTGCACGTCGCCGATCCGCTGCGGGTCGTGCGTGAGATGGCTCGCGTGACCCGGTCGGGTGGGCACGTCGGCGTGCAGGATCAAGACTTCGGGGTCGTCGCGGTCACGCATCCCGACCGCGAGCTGACGGATCGCATCATGCACGGAGTCGCTGCGCACATCTATCACGAGCCGCACAGCGGTCGCCGCCTTCCCGGCCTGCTCCGCAGCGCCGGCCTCCAAGGCGTTCGCCTGCTGACGGACGTCTACCAGGACACGACGCTCGAGCCGTGGACCAAGACCTTCCTCGAGCGTCGCGCCGAGCGCGCCGTCAGCTTCGGCATCGTGAACGAGAGGACGGCCGCGCGGTGGCTCGACGGGTTCACGGAGGTCGTGGCACAGGGCGCCTTCGTGCTGACGCTGAACTACTACGGCGCGGTCGGGACGAAACCGATATGAGTCGCGTGCGCGCTGGCCGGGCGCTCGTCACGGTCCTGGTGGCCGGGCTCGCATCGCTGGGCGCGCAGGAGACGCGCCCCGCACCGTCTTTCAACGGCGCCGCCGCCTTGCGGCACGTCGAGCGGCTCGTGGCCATCGGCCCGCGCCCCGCCGGGTCGCCGGGGGCCGTGCGGGCGCGCCAGTACGTCGTCGAGGCGCTCCGGACGGCCGGGATCGCGGCGCGGGTGGAGCCGTTCGACGGCGACACGCCCCACGGACGGCTCCCGATGGCCAACGTCGTCGCCGCGCTGCCGGGCCGCCGTCACGACGTGATCTTGATCGGCGGACACTACGACACCAAGTGGTTCCGTGAGTTCACGTTCGTGGGCGCGAACGATGGCGGCTCGAGCACCGCGCTCCTGATTGAGCTGGCGCGCGGGCTCCGCGAGCGACCGCGCGAGTACACGTACTGGATCGTGTGGTTCGACGGCGAGGAGGCTCGCGAGGCGTGGACTGCGGTCGACAGCCTCTACGGATCACGGCGGATGGCGATCGAGCTCGACAAGGCGCGACGCCTGCCGCGCGCCGTGATCGTGGCCGACATGATCGGCGATCGGAATCTCGGCATCCGGCGCGAGGCCTCGTCCACCGGCTGGCTGACCGATATCATCTGGGCCAGCGCGGCGCGGCTCGGCCACGCGCCCCACTTCCTCCCCGACTCGCTCGCGGTCGAGGATGACCATGCGCCGTTCATGCGCCTGGGGGTGCCCGCGACGCTGCTGATCGACTTCGACTACCCGCCGTGGCACACGCCGGAGGACACGCTCGACAAGGTGTCGGCGCGGAGTCTCCAGATCGTCGGCAGCGTGTTGCTCGACGCGCTGCCCGCGATCGAGAACGCCCTCACACGCCCACTCGGCGGGCGGCCCTGAGCGGGCCGAGGGTATAATCACGCCATGCCGCGCGTGAGAGAGATCGGCGATCCCGGCAACGATCCCGTCCTGAAGGAGACGTTCGCGAAGGAGACCGACACCTTCGGCTTCGTCCTGAACACCACCAAGATCCAGGCGCACACCCCCGGGATCATGCGGGCCGCCAAGCAGCTCGCGGCCGCCGTCGAGCGATCGGGCCTGCTTCCGCCCCAGTTGCTCGCGCTGGTCTACCTGCGCGTCGCGCTGATCAATGGGTGCCCCTTCTGAATCGACATCAATGCATCCCGTGGGATGCAGGCGGGGGCGTCGGAGGCGAAGATCGCCGAGGTCACCGACGCCGCGACCAGCCAACTCTTCGACGCGGGCGAGAAGGCGGCCCTCGAGTACGCGGAGGCGATGACGTTCACCGATCGGAAGATCACCGACCAGCTGTTCGCGCGCGTGCGCGCGCACTTCACCGAAACCCAGATCGTCGAGCTGACTGCTGCCGTGGCCCTCGAGAACTTCCGCTCGAAGTTCAACGTCGCGCTCGGCATCGCGGCGCAAGGGTTCTGCGCGCTCAAGGCTCACGGATGAGGCGCAAGAGTTCAGCGTGATCCCGCGTTGAGGCTGACCGGGCCTCACCTCCTCCCCGTTCTACCCTTCCACATTCGGCGCATCAGCACGATGGATCCGGCGGCCACCCTCCGCTGGACAGGCTGGATCCTCGCGACGCGCGAGGCCGGAGCGCGGGCGTGAGCACCGCCACTCGGCCGCTCGTCGACATCCGGCTCGACGGGCTCGACACCCGCGGGGGGACGCCCCCCGGCCTGCGCGGGGTCTCGGTGCACATCCGCTACGGGGAGTTCTTCACGTTCCTCGGGCCGCCGAACTCCGGCAAATCCGATGTCCTGCGCGCGATCGCCGGCTTTCTGCCCATCACGCAAGGGCGGGTCTTCGTCGACGGCGACGACATCTCCACCGTGCCCCCACGCCTCCGCGGCGTCGGGTACGTGTTTCAGGACGGCGCGCTCTGGCCACACCTGCCCGTGTGGGAGCACGTCGCCTACGGCCTCCGCCAGCAGCGCCTGGCGGCCGACGAAATCGAGCGCCGGGTCGTGACCGTGCTCGGTCGGCTCGCGCTCGCGGGCGCCGAGACGCTCCGACCCGAAAGTCTGACCCTCGAGCAGCGTCGTCGCCTGGCGCTGGCGCGGGCGCTCGCCGTCGAGCCGCGGGTCCTCCTGCTGGACGAGCCGCTCGCCAACCTCGATCCGACGGCGCGCAAGGCGCTCCGGCTCGAGCTGACGAAGCTGCACCGCGACCTGGCGGTGACGACCGTGCACGCGACGCGGAACGCCGCGGACGCGCTGGCGCTCTCCGATCGCCTCGCGGTCATCGACGGCGGTCGCGTGCTGCAAATCGGCGAGCCGGCCGTGCTCTACCACCAACCGCAGAGCCGGGCCGTCGCCGAGGCGCTCGGGCCCGCGAGCTTTCTCCCAGTGCAGGTGGTCGAGGTCCGTGACCTCGGTGTCGTCGTCGAGACGCAGCGCGGCGACCGCGTGCCCGTCGCCGGCAGCGGCGCCTACCGGCTGGGCGATCGCGGGCTCTTGGTCCTGCGGCCGGAGACGCTCGCCATGACCGAGGCGGCCATGGCGCGGGGGCCGGGCATCCCCGGCCACGTCGCGTTGCGCGTCTTCGAGGGCGCCCGCCATCTGTACGAGATCGAGATCGGCACCAGTGTGCCGCTGCGTGTCGAGTTGCCCGCCGTGGGCGAAACGCGCGTGTTTCGCCTCGGCGACCGCGTACGCGTTGAAATGTCAAGCGAGACCGTCATCCTTGTCCCCGACGCCTGACGCCCCAAGCGCTCGAGATCCGCGAAGTTCTGTTCACGATGACGCTCTACCGGAGGCGGCGGGCGGGTGCGGTAGGGGGCGCCGGGATCCGTTCCCGCCTCGCCCGATGCGGACGTGATGCGCCCGGATGGAGCCCAGCCGCACCCGAGCAGCGCGCGCGTGCCGCGTGGTCCCGGCGCCCCCTACCGCACCCGCCCGCCGCCTCCGCCTGCTGCGAAGTTCCGGACGGGGACACTAGAGCGAGTAGGTGCGGTCCTGCTCGAGGATGGACACCCGGTCGCCCTCGATGCGCGCCAGCTCCTCGGAAACTTCCTCGTGGAATTGCGGCTTCACGTGGAAGATCCACACCGGAATGTCTGGCGGAAGCTTGTCGATCTCGCGCCGGATGAGCGCGGGGGTCATGTGCTTGGCGACCTGCGCGAGCGGGCCGAGCCGGTTCGGGAACGCGCACTCGAGGATGACCGCGCGGAGACCCCGGAGGCCACGGGCGGTCCGCCAGAGCGCCTCGGTTGGGCCCGTGTCGCCCGAATAGATGATGCCGGTCGAGCCGTCGTGCACGATGAACCCTGCGGTCGGCACCGTGTGGTTGACGGCGACGGGCGTGACCCAGAGATCGCCGACGCGCTGCTCGACGTCTTCGATCAGTGTCCGGTACTTGACGACGGGAACGTCAGGGTGGGGGATCTTGCTGAAGTCGGGCCAGAGCGTGTTGTTGAAGACCCCGGCACGGAGCGTGGTGATCACCGGATCGATGCTGGCGATCGTCACCGCGGCCCCGACCTCGCAGAACCCGAGGGTCTCGCTGAGGTACACGAGCCCCGCGATGTGATCCAGGTGGGCGTGCGAGACGATGGCGTGTTCGACCGCGAGCTGCTCGGGCACGGTGAGGGCGCCGCTGACGCTGCCGCCGTCGATCAGGATCTTGTCGTTGACGAGGAAGGCCGACGGCCGCTGCCCGAGACCTTCGCTGCCGAAGGCGCCGAGCACGCGAATCTTCATGCTCTCGCGATACTAGCACACACCGTTGTAAGATGACGTGGAGCGCATGGGCGACGAGACGTTCGACTACCCGACGATGGCGCGCGCGTTGATCCTGGGCGACAAGGACACCGTGGCCCGCAAGACGCGCGAGGGCCTCGACCTGTCGCTGGATCCGAAGGTGCTCATCTTCAAGGGGCTCATCCCCGGCATGGACGTCGTCGGCGAGAAGTTTCGTCGCAACGAGTACTACGTCCCGCAGGTGCTGCTCTCCGCGCGCGCCATGTACGCCGGGCTCGACCTGCTGAAGCCGCTCATCACCGCCTCCGCCCGCGGCGACGACTACCTCGGCATCGTCGTCATCGGCACCGCGCAGGGCGACCTGCATGACATCGGTAAGAATCTCGTCGCGATGATGCTCGAGGGCGCCGGGTTCAAGGTGGTGAACCTCGGACGCGACGTCGCGCCCGAGGTGTTCGTCAACGCGGTCGGCGAGCACGGCGCCAACATCGTCGGCATCTCGGCGCTGATGACGACCACCATGCCGGCGATGAAGCGCACGATCGACGCCCTGATCAAGGCCGGGCTGCGCGAGCGCGTCAAGGTCATGGTGGGCGGTGCGCCGGTGAGCCAGGCGTTCGCGGACGAGATCGGCGCCGACGGCTACGCCAAGGACTCCACGGCGGCCGTCGTCAAGGCCAAGGCGCTCGTCGGGACCGAGGTCGCCCCGTGAAGGCGCGTGGATGGGAGGTCGTCGAGCGGGTCCGCGACGGCGAGACGCTCGTGTTCGACGGCGGCTACGGGACGATGCTGTTCGCCGCGGGGCTGTCGAACGGGGCCTGCCCCGAGCTCTGGAACGACACCCACGCCGAGGTGGTGCGCGGAATTCACCGGGGATATTTCGACGCCGGCAGCCAGATCGTCGAGACGAACACGTTCGGCGGCACGCGACTCAAGCTCAACGAGTACAAGATCGGTGACCGCACGCGCGACCTGAACGAGAAGGGCGCCCGGCTGGCGCGGGCCGCGGCGCCGCGGTCCGGGTACATCGCAGGGTCGATCGGGCCGACCAGCCGCCTGCCCCTCGACTACGCGCTCGACGCGGGCGTCACCGACGAGGAGTATGTCGACACGTTCCGGGAGCAGGCGGAGGCGCTGGCCGAGGGCGGCGTCGATCTCTTCGCGGTCGAGACCATGATGTTCCCGCAGGAATGCACAGCCGCCGTCCGCGCCTGCAAGGCCGTGGCCGACCTGCCCGTGATGGCCACCATGTTCTTCCAGTACGAGGAGATCCACGATCGGGACCGCACGATGTGGGGGGAGAGCCCGGCGGAGGTCGCGAAGAACCTCGTCGCCGCCGGCGCCGACGTGATCGGCATGAACTGCGGCCGCGGTCCGGACCGGGCGATCGTGATCATCAGGGAGATGCGGCAGGTCACCGACGCCCCGCTCGTGGCGTATCCGAACGCGGGGCTTCCCATCACGACGGGCGACACCGTGACGTACGAGCTCGGTCCCGAGGAAATGGCGCGCGAGTACCCCGCGCTCCTCGACGTCGGGTGCAACATCGTGGGCGCCTGCTGCGGCTCGAACCCGGAGCACATCCGCCGGATCGCCGAGATCGTGAGCCGACGACGCCCTCCGAAGTGACCGCGCAGCTGTCCTCCGCGCCACGAGTCCTCACGGCGCTCCCGCTGGCGATCGACCCCGACGAAGTGCTCCGCTTCCAGGGATACAAGGCGTCCGTCGACACCCCCGACCCGGAGGTGCTGGCGCTCTTCGCGGACGCGCTCGCCCTGGGGCAGAGCCTCATCACGCCGCGCGCCGTCGTCCGCTGGCTGGCGGTCACGCGGCAGGGCGCCGACACGATCGACGTCGGCGGCGTCACGTTGACGATCCCGGACGTCGGCCGCCTGTGGGGCCCGGTCGAATGGGTGGCGGCCGCCGTCTGCACGATCGGCGACGGGCTCGAGCGGCGCGCCGGCGAGCTGTGGGAGGCGCGCGAGCTCCCGCTCGCGGCGATGCTCGACAGCGTGGGATCGGGCGCCGTCGAGAGCCTGGCCGAGCACGTGAACGACCTCTTCTGCCAGGAGGCGATCCCCCTCGGCCTGCCGGTCACGAATCGGATGAGCCCCGGCTACGGGCGCTGGGACGTGGCCCAGCAGAAGCTGCTGTTCCGCGTGTGTCCGGGCGACCCGGTCGGTGTCAGCCTCAACGCGGCCTGCTTCATGACCCCCGTGAAGTCCATTTCCCTGATCGCCGCCGCCGGAGCCCGAGCGAGGGTCGACCACTACTTCAGCCAGTGCGCGCGGTGCTGGATGCCCGACTGCGCGTACCGCCGCCGGCCCGCCCGCCAGACCGTGCACCGGTAGACCGTGCGGCGTCACCCCCGGCCTACCGTCTCGCGGGGGCACGATCTGATACGATGCGGGGATGCGGCGGGATAACATCGTGCTCGTGGGATTCATGGGTGCGGGCAAGTCGATGTGCGGGCGGCTGCTCGCCCGACGTCTCGGGCGTTGCCTGGTCGAGACCGACGACATGATCGTCGCGCGCGAGGGCTGCTCGATCCCCGAGATCTTCCGCGAGGCGGGGGAGGAGCGATTCCGCCAGCTCGAGGCCGAGGCGCTCGAGGCCCTCAAGCTGAAGTCCGGCGAGATCATCGCGACCGGCGGCGGACTGCCGTGCCGCGAGGGCCGGATGGAGCTCTTGCGCGAGCTGGGAACCGTGGTGTGGCTCGACGGAGACGTGCGCGAGTTGCACGCGCGCGCGAGCCACATCGGAAACCGGCCCATGCTCGACGGACGGTCGATCGCGGAGATCGCAGAGCTGTATCGGGTGCGCCAGCCCTATTATCGGCGGGCGCACATTGCGATCGACACGACGGGGCTCGGCGCCGACCAGGTCGCCGCACGCGTCCTGGCCGCGCTGCGGGAAGCGCATGCCGTACGAGCTTAGCCGCCGCCTGGAAGCGGCGCCCCTCTTGTGCGACGGCGCGATGGGCACGCTGCTCTACGCGCGCGGTGTCTCGCTCGACGCGTGCTTCGACGTCCTCAACCTGAACACCCCGCGGCTGATCCAGTCGATCCACGCCGACTACATCGCCGCCGGCGCCGACTGCATCGAGACGAACACGTTCGGCGCGAACCGGTTCAAGCTCGCCGTGCACGGCCTGGACGGGCAGGTCCGCGAGATCAACCGCCGCGGCGTCGCGCTCGCCCGCGACGTGCGCGAGAGCTCGGGCCGCGACGTTCTCGTGCTCGGCTCGATCGGCCCGCTCGGGAAGTACCTGGCGCCGCTCGGAACCGTGACCGCCGACGACGCGCGCGCCGCGTTCCGCGAGCAAGCGGAGGCGCTGCTCGAGGGCGGCGTCGACGCATTCGTCGTCGAGACGTTCTCCGACCTCGAGGAGGTCGCGCTCGCGGTGATGGCGATCCGCTCGGTCACCGACGTGCCGATCGTCGCGCAGATGGCGTTCACGGACGACGGCGTGACGTTCACGGGCCGGCCGGCCGCAGAAGTGGCGCGCACCCTCCGCGCGCTCCCCCTCCAGGCGCTCGGGGCGAACTGCTCGGTCGGCTCGAGCACGCTCTACGAGGTGCTCGAGCAGCTGCACGCCGAGGCGGACGGCCTGCCGCTGGCCATCCAGCCCAACGCGGGGCTGCCGAGCCGGATTGGCGAGCGCCTCATCTATCTTTCGTCGCCGGCCTACATGGCGGAGTACGCGGAGCGCATGGTGGACGCCGGCGCACGGCTCGTCGGCGGCTGCTGCGGCACGACGCCCCAGCACATCGCGGCAATGCGCGACGTGCTCGACCGGAAGCGCCCGATCCAGCCCGGGACCCGACGCGCGGCGGTCACGGTCCGCCCGGTGACGGCCAGCGCGTCCCCCGGGCTTCACGTCGCCCGTCCCGCCACCGTGCTCGGACGCAAGCTCGCGGCCGGAGAGTTCGTCGTCACGGTGGAGCTGGATCCGCCGCGCGGCCACACCGCCGAGAAGCTCGTCCAGGGCGCAAAGCTCCTCCGGGAGCGCGGGGTCGACATCGTCGACATCAACGACGGCTCCCTCGGGCGGGTCCGGATGGCGGTGCTGCCGACCGCGCTCCTCGTGCGCGACGCGACCGGGCTCGACATCAACATGCACTTCACCTGCCGTGACCGGAACCTCATGGGCATCCAGGGAGACCTGCTCGGCGCCCATGCGCTCGACGTGCGCAATATCCTGGCGATGACCGGTGACCCGCCGCGCGCGGGCGACTACGCGGACGCCACCGCCGTCTTCGACGTGGACGGCGTGGGTCTGATCGAGATCCTCCGCCGGATGAACGAGGGGCACGACGCGACCGGCAGCAGCATCGGCGAGCCGACCTCGTTCTGTGTGGGCGCCGCGCTGAACCCGGCGGCCGAGGACGTCGCGCGGGAGATCGACCGCTTCCATCGGAAGGTCGAGGCGGGCGCGCGCTGGGTGCAGACGCAGCCCGTGTACGACCTCGAGCTCCTCGACCGCTTTCTCGACCGCGCCGGCGGCTCGCCCGTCCCGGTGGTGGTCGGGATCCTCCCGTTGCACAGCGCGCGGCACGCGGAGTTCCTTCACAACGAGGTGCCGGGCATCACGATTCCCGACGCGGTCCGCCGCCGGCTCCGCGAGGCGGGAGACAGCGCGCTCCGGGTCGGGATCGAGATGGCGCAAGAGCTCGTCCGTTCCGTGCGGCCGCGCTACGCGGGCGCCTATCTGATGCCCTCGTTCGGGCGCTTCGAGGTCGTGGCGGAGGTTCTCGATGCGATCCGCTGAGCTCGCGGCGCTCGGCCTCCGGGAGGTGACGGAGGCGATCCGCGCCGGAACCGTGAGCCCCGTCGAGCTGGTGGACGCGTGCCTTGCCAGGATCCGCGCGCTCGATGGCGAGCTCAGAGCGTGGGCCCACGTCGACGGGAGCGAGGCCCTCGCGACGGCGCGCGAGCGTCTGGCGGAGGCCCGCGCGGGGACGCTCCGGGGCCCGCTGCACGGCGTCCCGGTCGGCGTGAAGGACATCTTCGACGTCGCGGGCATGCCGACCACCGGCGGCGCCAAGCCCTTCGCCCACACCCGCCCGCGCGTCGACGCCCCGGCGGTGGCGCGCCTGCGCGCCGCGGGCGCGATCATCGTCGGCAAGACCGTGACGACCGAGTTCGCGTATCGCGATCCAGCGCCGACGCGGAACCCGTGGAATCAGGGGCACACTCCGGGAGGCTCGTCGGCCGGGTCGGCGGCCGCCCTCGCGGCGCGGATGGTGCCGCTGGCGCTCGGCTCCCAGACGGTCGGCTCGGTGCTGCGGCCGGCCGCCTATTGTGGTGTGGTCGGCTTCAAGGGCACGCACGGGCTGGTGCCGGTCGCCGGCGTCATCCCGCTCGCGTGGTCGCTCGATCACGTGGGCGTGCTCACCCGGAGCGTCGCCGACGCCGCCCTCGCGATGTCCGTGCTCTCGGGAAGGGACCTCGATCCGGTGCCCGTGACTGCGCCGCGCCTCGCGCTCGCGCCCGAGCTGTTGGGCCGCGCCTCGGGCGAGGTCGCGGGCCACGTCGAGGCCACCGCCGACGCGTTTCTCCGCGCCGGCGCGACGGTGTCGAAGGTCGAGCTCCCTCCATCGTTTCGCGGGAGCCACGCCGCGGGACTGACCGTGCTGGAGGTCGAGGCCGCCGCCTATCACGCCCGCTGGTTCGGCAAGCACGGTGGCGACTACGGCCCGGAGATGCGGAGCCTCGTCGAAGCCGGGCTGCGCCACTCGGCGACCGCGTACGTCGACGCGAACCGCGCCCGCCTCGCGTTCCGCGACGACGTGATGCCTCTGCTGGCGGCGCACGACGCGCTGCTCTGTCCCACGGCGCCCGCGCCCGCGCCGTCTGGACTCGGGTCCACGGGCGACGGTTCGCTCTGCGCGCCGTGGAGCAATGCCGGCGTTCCGGCGATCTCGCTGCCGAGCGGGATCGCCGCGTCGGGGCTCCCCCACGCCATCCAGCTCGTCCAGGCGGCGAGAGGGTCGGCGCGCCTCCTCGGGGTGGCCGCGTGGTGCGAGCGGGTGCTCGCATTCGCGCAGGCGGCGATCGTCTAGCCCGCCGCCGCCCGTGCTTGATCTCAAGATCGAGGGTGCGCAGGTCATCGACGGCACCGGGCGCCCGGGGGCCCGAGCGGACGTCGGGATCATGGACGACCGTATTGCGGCGATCGGCGATCTGCACCGCGAACCCGCCGGGAGCAACCTGCACGCGTCGGGAAAGGTCGTGGCACCCGGCTTCATCGACATGCACTCGCATTCGGATTGGCGACTCTGGGAGAACCGCCGCGCCGAGTCGAAGGTGAGACAGGGCGTGACCACCGAGGTGGTCGGCAATTGTGGATTTTCACCCGCGCCGGTCTCGGACGAGTTCCTGGACGACCTGCGCGGATTCGCGCTCCACGTGCCGGCGGGCATGGACTTCCGCTGGCGCTCGGTCGGCGACTACCTCCGGGCGTTCGATGCGAGCGGCACAGCCGTCAACGTGATCCAGCTCATCGGTCACGGCACTCTCCGGGTCGCGGCGATGGGCTTCGCGAGACGCGCGCCGACGCCGGCCGAGCTCGGCCTGATGCAGACACTCCTCGCCGACGGGATCGAGGACGGCGCCTGGGGACTCTCGACCGGACTCATCTACGCGCCGGGCTCGTACGCCACGACCGAGGAGATCGTCGCGCTCGCCACCGTCGCCGGACGCCATCGCGGTTTCTACGCGAGCCACATCCGGGGGGAAGGGGCGACGCTGCTGGACGCCGTGCGGGAGGCGATCCACGTCGGGCGCGAGGGCGACCTGCCGGTGCAGATCAGCCACGTGAAGGCCGCCGGCCGGCCGAATTGGGGCAAGGTGGCGGACGCGCTCGAGCTCGTCGACGCCGCGCGCGCCGAGGGACTCGACGTCATGGCCGACGTGTACCCGTATACCGCATCGAGCACGACGCTCCGGACGCTCCTGCCGGACTGGGCCCTCGAAGGCGGGATCGACGCCATGCTCACACGCCTCGCCGACCCGGACGTCCGCGCGCGCATCCGCCGCGACGTCGAGGCGCCGGCCACCGGCCCGGGCCTGCTTGACCGCATCGGGTGGGAGAACATCATGGTCGCCTCGTGCACCCGTTGCAGGGACGCCGAGGGACGGCGGATCTCCGAGCTCGCGGCCAGCCGCGGTATGGACGCGTTCGACGCCGCGTTGGAGCTGATCATTGCCGAGGGCGGCAAGGGGTCCATGATCCTTTTCCAGCTCGACGAGCGCGACCTGCGGCGGGCCCTTGTGCACCCGGCGGTGATGATCGGCTCCGACGGCTCGGCGCTCGCGCCGTACGGTGAGCTGGCCGCGGGCAAGCCGCACCCCAGGAGTTACGGTACCTTCCCGCGCGTGCTGGGGGAGTACGCGCGCGAGGAGCGCGTGCTGACGCTGCCCCAGGCAGTTCACAAGATGACGGCGCTCCCGGCGCGCCGCCTCGGGCTCAAAGACCGGGGTGTCGTCGCGGTCGGGGCGAAAGCCGACCTCGTGGTGTTCGACGCGCGCCGCGTCGCCGATCGCGCGACTTACCAGGAGCCCCACCAGTACCCGTCGGGCATCGAGCACGTGCTCGTCAACGGATGCTTCGTCATCAAGGACGGTGAGCACACCGGGAGCCTCCCGGGGCGACTGCTCACACCGGCGTGATGGCATGACGAGCGCGCGAGCGTTTCACGACCTGGTAACCGTGATCTCCGCCGCTCCCTCGGTGACGGAGGGGCTCGCCGGGACCCTGCGCCGGCTGGTGGACCTGACCGGCGCCACGGCCGGTGCCCTCGCGTTCCGGCCGCGGTACCAGGCGCCCATCGTCGTCACCGCCCGCGCCGGACGCGCACCCCTTGCGCTCCGGCACTGGCTGTCGACGGTCGCCTCGACGCCGTCGCGCGGCACGCGACTCACGCGCATCGTGCCGCCGGGCGCGTCCCGGAGCCGGCCCGCGGCGCTGCTGAGGATGCCGCTCGGCTCGCCGAGCGGGCGCGTCGGCGAACTGGTCCTGCTCGGTCGAATCGGGGGCCTGACGGCGGCGACGATGCCGGCGGGCTTCCCGCATGAGCTCGGGACGGCCATCGTCCATCGGTGCGATCGTGAGCGGCTGGCCCTGCGCGCGTCCGTGCTTGACAGGATCACGGGGCTGCTCACGTCGCGCCACACGCTCGACGAGGTGTTCGCCGCGTTCGCCGAGGGCGCGGCCAAGCTCGTGCGGTTCGACGCGATCAACGTGTTGCTGCGCGACGCCGAGCGCGGTGAGTTCGAGGTCATCGACCTGTCGGCGCCCGGATTTTCGGCACACCCGCCACGCGGGACGAGGATGGCGCTCGAGGGGACGCTGCTCGCGCGCGTCGTGGCCGCTGGCGCCCTGGTGCGGGTTGACGACCTCGAGTGCGACCCTGAGCCCGAGGCGAGCCGCCGCGTGTTCGCCGCGCTCGGCTACCGAGCGGTCGCGCTCGTCCCCCTGACATCCGGCGGCACCGTGTTAGGGGCGGTCACGCTCGCGGCCGCACGTCCCGGAGCCCTCGACGACATGGACCTCGATGTGGTCGCCGAGCTCGCGCGCCCCCTGGCCCTGGCGATCGAGCAGCGGCGCCTCGCCGACGAGAGCGTTCGGGGCGCGCGCGAGACCCGCGCGCTCCTCGCGGCCGGCCGGGCGGTCACCGCGAGCCTCGATGTCGGCCGGACGATCCAGGTCCTTCTGAAGGAGGCGCGCGGCGTCCTCGGCGTCGACTCGTGCGGCCTGTAGACGATCGACCCCGCGACGGACGAGCTGGTGATGGTGGCCAGCCTCGACATGCCGGCGGAAATGGTGTCGACGGTTCGGCTGCGCCCGGGTGAGGGGGTCATGGGGCTCGCGGTGCAGCAGCGACGACCGATGCAGAGCCCCGACCTCTGGGCCGACGCGCGCGCGAAGTTTCCCGGTCTCGCACGCACCAGCGGCTACCGCTCGATGCTCGTGGCGCCGCTCCTCATCGGCGACCAGGCGATCGGCGCGATCAGCGTCTTGCGGCACGACGTCCACGACTTCTCGGCGCACGAGGAGGAACTGCTGGTGGCGCTCGCGGACCAGGCGGCGATCGCGCTGGAGCATGCCCGCCTGTACACCGAGCTGGAGGGTATGGTCGCCGACCGGACCCGCGAGCTCGACACTCAGAAGCGGTTCGTCGAGGTGGTGCTGGAGACGCTGCCGCTCGGAGTGTTCGTGCTCGACGCCGACCTCAACGTGGTGCGGGTCAACCGCGCCGGTGCCCGCGCGCTGGCGTGCGACCCCGACGCCCGCGGTTCACTCGCCCGCTTCCTGCCGGGCGAGCGGGC